>Ga0157366_1000908_pt1 | contig 12573 bp, 14 predicted proteins | sample AttbisABBM1_FD_113149 | JGI IMG/M metagenome (GOLD analysis project Ga0157366, IMG submission 113149) | Fungus gardens microbial communities from leaf cutter ant in Botucatu, State of São Paulo, Brazil - Atta bisphaerica ABBM1 | ecosystem: Host-associated > Fungi > Mycelium > Unclassified ...
CCTAAACAGATTAGTGGACTGACTCGCCCAAATCCCATGAGACGCTGACTCCCTTCTGCGGTAGGGTGCTGAATAGTGCCATCTAGTAGGGTTACCGGCTGGAAAATCACCCAAAAACAGCGAGTCGATGGATAAGCAATGAGTAAACCTTGGGTATTAAGGGGGCACTTACATAAGAGGTTAATGATCTGGGGTGCAATTAATCATTAAGTAACACTTTGCAAGGCTCGGACTCTAATTGATCTTCTGCCAACGAATCGAACAAAATTTGCGATTGCAGAATCCCTGAATAGTAATCGCCTCCACACATGATTTATGAAGCTCGTGCTACGCATTTAAATTTGGCTTTTTTCAAACCAGATCAGCCACCGAAGATGGCGGGTTGACGAGGCTTGTAGTTGATTAGATGGTTTCGAAACCCAAGTTAGTGGATCTCTTTCATTATGGTATAATTATGATTCTGTTACAATCGGAGGAAGTATGCTTCTCATCTAGTGATGGTCTGGCTCAGATGTTCTCCAGAGTCGAGGATCAGGTGTCTTCTGGTCGACCGATCAACATGACATGTCATTTCATTTGCTCCACAAAGACGCGGGTTGCGGTCAGAAGAACTGTCCACTACGAACCAATGTTTACTTGTCGCAAAGCAATCAGACCCGGCCCGCAGAAATGTCTTCTTCCAATAATTGTCTTCATCAGGACATCTTCGTTTCCGGATGTTATACCTACGGGAATGGCATGAGATACAATGAAGATGCTGAATACTTCAGTTCTCTCTCCCTGAGACAAAAATGAGGTGCGCAGGCATAAATTAATAAATCATGGGAAATGATGACTATGACTACTTGGCGAAAGACCCCATGTCTCAAATCTTGGCCGCGTACTTTGCTACTCGGGATTCATGTTTAGCAGACTATATGAACTTGAATAATACGCCTGATTGACACCGTCAACCATAGTGAAGTTGATCCTGGTCGTATAATCACTTTCTTTCGTGCATTAAATAATATCCAACCCTGAACCCAAGTCATCATCATCACTCCCTTGGTAACCGGAATCAACCTTAGCTTACTTCCCATGGTATAATTAAGTCACTGATAATACAGACAAGCGATGTAGGTTGTCAGGATACCGCTCACTCGTTGGTGATAATTCTACTTCGACTGAATGAGCCCTTTAAATTCATTGGATGTCGGGGCGCAAAGTCTTACTGGGAGTAAGGACGACTGGTGGGTCTCGGTTAGGCTCAATCCCCGGGCGACGAAGACATATGATGGCTCGATAAGTTCACTCATCAGCAGGTGACCATCAAATTAGGAAGGCACTTTCGTTAAGCAGTTCCGACCTTCCTCTCTCCCACTCACGTAACTGTCCTTCTCCGACTGTACCGTCAATTATTAAATGATCCTTCTAAGGAGATTGGTGAATGTCATTGGTGATCATGTTTTGCCATAAAAGTCGTTCTGGAAAGAAAGAGTTCAGTTATGAGACTTTGAGGAAAGGAAATGAATGATGATTTCACGGGCATTATTCTGTATACATCATAATTATGAGGAGGGCAGTTGGAGGGCAGTTCTGTCCTTGAGCATTTGATCAATCTTGTAAGGGTTCAAGAAAGGTACTTTCAGGTTGTCAGAATCAATCGATGACTAATGAGCTTCTTTGGGGGGGTGTGAACGGGGCATATTGATACCCGAGGTATCTTCCCCTCGGATGTTACTGGTGGCCTATGAGTTGGGAATATTCTCATGATCTCATAATGCGTATAAAGGGTAGCGAAAATCTTGGAGCGTATACGCAAGCTTTTCAATCTCTAATCCTTGTGCCATTCTACAATTACCGTGGTGCACAGTCGTCAATACTCGTAGTCCTTCCCCACACTGTTATTGCAGTAAGTCATCCTACGGATCCGCAATGACTCAGAACTGAGTCATGACGCATAGATTTCGGCATCAACTGATTGTTTTATAACGAGAACACAACCATATATTCTACAATGACATTCCAACCTCGTCGCGCGTGTATACCACTACCGTGTCAATCTGAAAAACCACCGACCTTGGACCCAATATTACAGCGGCTCCAAAGCAGAACCATGATGAACTGGTCGATCTGCGAACATCCATCCACAGCCTCATCAAATATGGCCCTTCCGTACGGTGAGGTCTGGCAAAATCGGCCAGCCACGTCTCCGTGCATCCCGTCTTTGACAATATGGTCGAAGCCGACGAAGGATCGACCTATTGTTATCATTGGGGACCCGTACGTGACGATTGGCGATGTGCTGCGGCATGTCCATGCCGCCATTAGGAACGCAGCGCGAGAGTACTACCAACCTACTCCACAGTTACCCCTACTCCACCCATATGCCCTACAGCCGGTGTCTGACATTGACGAGCGACAGATGCGGCAATGGGTTTTATGTTATCTGCAAGGCTATAACACGTGGAAAGGCCTGAGCTTCCACGACTTGGATTCTTGGTGGCTTGATATATGACGCTGATCATGACCAGACTCACTCCTCCTCCCGTCAGTCAATATTCGCAACGTTTGAGAGAATCAGGGCCATGGAATGGACGATATGAAGTCGAAAATGTGCTAGCTCCCATGACATCGTTTCAAGACTTACATATATTCCCAAATTTCGTCAGATCTCCCATCTTCATAATAGCGGCAAACTCGACGTAATCGTTCAACATCGCCAAACATTTTCGCTGTCACTAAACTATATACCAATCGTTCGTCTTTTGCCCCTCGTATGTATTTGTAATCTATTCTCGCATATCGATTCATTTTTTGTGCACTTCCAAGGACAATTGTTTGTATTATGAATCTGTTGTAGCAGATAGGCTTAGGACTGAGTCATATTATTTGTATCGCCTTAGTTGTAATTGACAAGTTGTGTAACTTGAAAGCGTTTGGCCTCAAGCAGAATGTTGACTGATACTTCATAGCTTCAAGGTTCATGACAAATTGACTGCCAATGAAGTCACCAATTTGTACTCATAGGCTATCACTTTGCGATTCTAGTTATCCTGGGATTAGAGTGTGATATAAAATTGATCGGCACAGGTAATTCCGAAGTAAAGCCGTCAGCAAAAAAGCAGTATCATGTGGGAAATTAGTTCCTGATTATCAAAGCTTTGTTTGACAGTCAAATCTTGATCCGAGAATCGTGGATGATCCGAGAATCGTGGAGAGGTCAAGTCCTCATGATATTTGCCACTATTAGAGACTCATCAAACCAGACTGCCAGTGGTTGGGAATTTCTCACTATATAACTATAACCTAAACTGCTTTTCAGTCTTCCCAATGTGCACCTCAAAAAAGCGGATGTCTTGTTCCAAGATATATATAAATCTGTCATTGTTCGCCTGGGGCTGACCGTGCTGAAGTTTTGATTGGAAAAGGCCTCCGGAACTTGAGTGGTTCAATGTTTTCACCGCCGAAAATAGTAAACAGTATTTTGCTGAGGAGTCCAGGGCCTCATTATTTTCAAGGTCTGCAGCATTGTTGCCAAATGGTGCCTTGAGTACTAGGAAAATAGGCTTTTTAGCAGATGATAGGCAAAAAAACAAGTGGACAACAGCAATGAAATAGTAGGCCGAAATTTATGTTCAGGCAATGACCATGTTGTATCTACATCCAATTAATTTCTGCAATAACCACTCACTTTATTAAGTGAGGGCACTGAACTACCTTTGTACCGACTCAATACAGACAAGAGGATTGTTGCGACCTTAGAGGCAGAAATGACTCATCCTTTCATTTATGAAAACTTACAACAAGGGCTGACGATCGTGGAACTGAATCTCCCGGTCATGTTGAAGCATACTCCATAGAGAAATCTGGATATAGACACAGGGGGCAAGCAGATATGTGATAAAGGTCTACACGGTGGTCTTATGGGCCGCCCTTGCTGCAGCTGCTTTTGCCTTTTTCTCGGAGACACGTTTGGCAATGAGAGCACTGCACGATCCATTAACTTTGATGGAGAGAAGAGAGAGGTGACATACTCGTATTCGGCTTTGTTTTCTTTCTGGCGTTCCAAATTCTGGCGCTTGGTGGTACGAATGCGACGGCGACGTTGGAGACGTTGGGGAGTGACCAATCGCTGAATTTTAGGCCTAGGGTTGTGTCAAGAGGCAATCAAGAAAATGAACATAATAAGACGTACGCCTTGGTATAAGGTTTTGCATTCTCCTTTTTCGAACTCTTAACCTCGCGCCTAATGACATATTTGCGGACATCATCCTCCTTGCTCAGATTAAAGAATTTTCGTATTTTTGTCGCTCTCTTCGGACCCAACCTCTTGGGCAATATGGAATCGGTCAAACCAGGAATCTCACCGTCACCCTGTTTGACGACAACCAAGGAAAGGACGGCAATATCTGGGCCAACGATACATCCACGAACAGACTTCCTACGACGTTCACCTGTCCGACGAGTGCGGTAGCAGGAATGGCCCTCTGATAGGAGGAGACGGACTCTGTGAGGAAGAAGAACGCCCTGTTTCATGGGGAACCCCTGTTTGTCGTTGCCACCAGTGATACGGAAAATGTAACCCTTCCATTCATCACCGAGAGCATCGCCGGGAACCTCCTGCGAGATTTTCTTGTCGTAGAAGATACGGCTGGCGGTGAGGATGAGATGGACGACGGAGAAGAGAGGAATAGGGCGCACGTTTTTCTCTCGTCGTCGACGTCGATGAGCTTCTGGTTCCCGGTTGCGGGATCTGAGGCCGATCAGCTAGTGTTCCAACAATGCTGTGGGCCATGCTTACTGGCGATGTTGAATTTCATTCTGTCGGGAGGGGGAAAGCCGGCGAGGACACGGCACGCCTTTGCGTGGCTGAAACAAGGTTTGGTGCTGTACAGCTATATCAGCCACCTCGGGATGTTCCGGAAATGCTCTAATGCTAATCAGACATCAAGACCGACCACTAAAGTCAAGACCGGACACTAATTGTGAGTTTCTGGTTGTGCATGCTTTGCGGCTGCTGACTGCTGAATCAGAGTTGCCATGGGTCGTATGCACGCTCCTGGAAAGGGCATTTGTAGGTTCAATTCGAATAGTACTATTGTTGCTTATTCAGCTCTTTCTCAATAGCGTCCTCTGCCCTCCCTTACCGCAGAACTCCTCCTTCGTGGCTCAAAACTGCCCCTGAGGATGTTGTCGAACAAATCATCAAGCTCGCCCGCAAGGGTCACACTCCCTCCCAGATCGGTGTTATCCTCCGTGATTCACATGGTATTCCCCAAGTGCGTTTCGTCACTGGCAACAAAATTCTCCGTATTCTCAAGAGCCACGGTATGTCTGTTGTTCTATGCCCTCATGTTCTTCGCTCATATACTCCTTTTTTCTTTTCTTTGCTTTCCATAAAATGCCTTTTGTTTGGGGATAGGACTTGGCCCATCCATCCCTGAGGACCTTTGGCACCTCATCAAAAAGGCGGTCGCCGTTCGCAAGCATTTGGAGGTCAATCGCAAAGACAAGGACTCCAAGTTCCGTCTTATCCTTATTGAGTCTAGAATCCATAGGCTTGCCAGGTATTACAAGACTAAGCAGCAGATCCCACCCACGTTCAAGTATGATTCCGTTACCGCTTCCACTCTGATTGCATGAATGAGGGTTTTATACGATTTTGTATGCTGCACTGTTTTTTGTCCACAAATAGGATAAATATATGTTATATGATCATTTCCCGTTTGGGTGCGGTTTCTTTTCCCATACCGTTTCCTCCCACGCCATTTCCTCCCCCTCTTACCATCCAATTAGCCACTGTACGTTCTTCTGAATCACAACCTATCTAGACCTTCATTGTTTCGACTCATGCCGACTTTCCCGGCATGTAAGCTACTAACACTAACTTGCAGAACCTATCCTTGATGCGGTTCTGTAAGTATTTATTATAACAATTGTACGTACAACTCCACTCGTTCGTTCTTAGGGATACATCATCTCTTGTCATGGCACAGCTCTCATTCGTAGCAGAAGATCATAAAGTTGGATACGTCTCGAAAATGTAAGTTTTCTCGCAGTTTGTCTCATTGAGTTTGTTTCTTTCTCTCTTACTGTGTGCGCACAAGAGAAGAGGATTCAAATGACGATACTAGTATCGTCAATGAAGATTCAGGACAACCTCATGGGTCATGTCAATTCTATTATCAAGCAATATAGGAGATTAGAAATTGTTAAGACATTAACGTTACTACGTCATGTGTGCATTTCTTTCGACACCTTTTTTCAACGATGATAACTTGGCCAAAATAAGAAGGAGCAATGGAAAAAGTTTATGGGGCATCACTTCATGTTTCGAAGGTCTAGTAAATAATGCATAAAGATACACTTGGATTTGAAGTGGCGAAAATTGAAAAAAAGTATAGTGATCCTGAAGGACGTATGGGACTGCGACCGTACGTTAGATCACAGGTACGATCGATCAAAAGTGGAGATCAAATTGTTTACTTGGTGACATTTAGTCCATCCTGTAACACACCAACCGATTCAATTGACCAGATAAGGACATCTGTGCATTTTTCTCTTTAGTGCTGGTGGGGCCAAGTGTATAAAATGAAGACTACTTGAAATATAGTTATCACATGCCTCGCACAATACACAAAGATTAAATATTGATCGACGAGTATTCTGATGCCTGTCTTTACGTAGTGTGTTGTTGATTTGAAAAATGCTTTTCTATGTATAGAAATCCTTTTCTTGGCAACAAGTCATCATCTGACTGATCGTCCTATAGCTGCAGTAACTTGAGATTGGTCCAGCTGTGCCTTCATGGGCAACCTCAAGCGCTTTCCCACACGATGCGCCTTATCATCCGTGATCGCCCACATCCCCCATTCTTCGTCCAAGCTGCTTGATCATTTAGGTTTGACCACAACAAACAGCGCCTACCCCGGTGTAAAACGCGATCACCAACGTTATTGTCCTTTGTGACGATACAAGTACGTATTTCTTTCTGACCAATATAGCATTCTGACTGATTATTCCAGCACTGACAAACAACAATTTTGTGCCTCTGCATACTTATCACAATGGCTTTTTTCTCCTGCGGGTACCACATATTCGGAAACCAGAGTCAACAACCTTCTCCATTCATTCCCCCTGCAAACTTGGAAGCTGGGGACTCACCCTACATCTCACCTTACAGAGGTACCACCGCGCTTCCCGGTTCATCTCCGAATGCAAATGCATCAAATCCTTTACCCGGTACTCCGAACACTCCCCTCAATTTCGTACCATATGAAAATTTTTATCACTACGGGCCAGGAGGTTGGGAATACAGTACTAGTAGCCCTTCATCATTCTACAATTTCGCTCCCCCATGGATCACTAATCTGCATATACCCTCTGGATTACACCTTCATCCTCTTTTGAGTGGTGATTCTGGCCATATTTCACTTATCTTCGATCTCTCTTCTCCTAAATTCGATCCTATGAAATGCCTTCAATCGCGCAGGATTGAACGGCTGTCAACAGCAGACCTAAACGAGCCATCAACCTGGCCAGCACTGACTCGCCTTTGTATTGAATGCGATTTAGTACCACAGTGGCCAATCAAACTCGACCCGGTTAACTTTGGTGGTCGATTACCGCCTGCTGGAACATATATTCCGCCGATGACCATCAAATATGTTTTAACACGGATTTATGATCATTTTCAACAGAGAATTCGGCATGTGGATTGGGCGAAACTGAATATTCAAGATCAAATAGGAATTTCGAAAGCGTATACTGCGAGATGTACTGCTCTAGGGAGTGCTGAAGCTTTTGAGAGAAGTAATGGTGTGAAGAAGATCGATTATACCCTTGGAAATGTTTGGTTTAAGGGATTGACGAGAGTCGGAGATGGGACGGAAATGTTGAAATTGCATTTGACGAAATTGCGAGGGAGAGACGCATGGAGGGACGCATGGAGGGGTTGATTTTTTCTCCCCTGCCAAACTCTCCCTGAATTAGGTATTGGAATGGTTTCCTACAAACGTAATATATCAGCTCTACTTGGAATTTAATCTAGCCGTTGAGGAAAAACAGCCTTGTGGCTGCAGGTAGGGGACAATGATCTGAGATCTTTGGAAGGACATTTTCAGAAAGCACATATTACTTTCCAAACTGACACGACATTGAGGGAAGGATTTTCTTCCATCGCCAAGCCTATACACATAATAAAATTCCTACGAATTGTTAGTGAGTTGATGATAGCGTTTACTAGAAATATCTCATCTGGATTTGCTTTCCCTAAAAAGATATTTCAAGTCAAGGGTCGAGTCGTCTGTGAGGGTAGCTGTGATAGGCTCAACTAAAGTTGAAGCGATGAAAAAAGGCAGAATTCAATAAAATTCTTGTCTACGGATAGAACTTGAGGACTTGGTGTCAGATGAGCCTCACATGAACCGAACCGTATGGGTTTTTCTGGGAAAAGAATCGATAGAATCGAGGCATTGTTTAGGATTATTCTTATGCTCCTTTGCGTCATTTCAATACCAATTTCCACTTTGTATGAAAATAATTGTCAACATGTGATCAGTTATTTCTTCATGCACTCTACACAGTATAGTAGGGTAGGTTTCACCTATGGACCATTTGAGTATTGATGAGGAGAGGAACAGCAAATCATAGTCAAATTGTTAGAATAAGATAATGACCACACCAGGAATCAAACCTAGGACCTGCCAGAAACACATTGGCAGCTCTAACCTCTGAGCTTATATGGTCTGGGTATCAAAGGAGTTGGAATATACTATGTATATACCAACCAAGGATGGAGGTGACATCCACTCACCACAAGTCCACTCTACATAGTGCTCCTAATGTGACTTGACCAGTGATACACTCGATTATATTGAACTGCTTTGAATATATCAGCTAAGGCAAGTTAAAAGAATGTATCATTTGGCTTTTCAACATATCAAGGTTGTATATGCTTATCGGTTTGATGACTAATATTTCCCAAGCTATCTTATCCATCTTCCACATATGACGACTGTCGAAGCTATCACCAAGTTTGTCAATGCCGCTTACGGTGAGCGTGCACGGTCGGGGACAGACAAATCTTGTAACGATTTCTTCCATGACTGGAATATCCCACTGATTTTCATTCATTTTTTCATTCTAGTTTCAACCACTGTGGCGTACCGAGCGGGCTACACAACAGAACAACTGTCTTCACTGCCCGAGGGTGCAAATCTTGGGCTTAGCTGTGGCTGTCCTGTTCTCTCCTCAAGACTTCAACGAGTATGCAATGGTATTCTCTTAGTCTGTTGAATGCTTGAAAAGGGTATACATAGGGTGAAGTCGTCCTTGATCTGGGTAGCGGAGGAGGCCTTGATGTGTTCCTCGCTGCACATCAGGTCGGACCAATGGGTACTGTGATAGGGCTCGATGCCTCGGAGGTGTATAAGCCTTTTCTGTTCAAACAACGCCATGATTTACTGCTTTTCGCAGGACATGATTGCACTTGCACGTCGAAATGCAAAGTCAAAAGGGCTGAGGCCACCTCATGTTGCTTTTGCCAAAGCCTCACTGGCTGAAGAACTACCGATCGAATCTGCTTCTGTCGACTGCGTCATCTCGAACTGTGTCTTGAATTTACTTCCCGGAGAAGGAAAAATAGCAGTATTGAAAGATGCATTTCGTGCCCTAAAGCCGGGTGGCAGATTGAACCTCGCTGATGTGAGTCTTTCAGAACCTTCTAACTTTGGTATATAAACTGAATTACACATGTTCAGGTTATTGCTCTTCATGAGATTCCTGCAGATATTAAGAATGACTTGGGGAGCTTTGTGGATTGCATTTCTGGCGCTGTTTCTGAAGAGGAATATCGTAGTCTTCTTCAAGTGGCAGGTTTCATCAGTAGGCGAGACTGGTCTGGCAGCATTGACATGGATTAAATATCTGATGGTTGTAGATATCTCCTTTGTCCGAGAGGGGGAGCTTACTGCGTGTGGTTCGGGACCTCAGCGCGATAATTACTCAGAGTCTCCCAACCAAAAATCAATGTCGCCTACAAACTCTGGTGACTTTGTCGGTATGTCTCTTCTGGCAGAACATGTGAAGGATCCTCAGATTATTGGCTGTACCAGCTTCTTATCGAATCACTGCATTCAAACCTAACTCAGCTGAAACGATCTCCCCTACGGCTCTTAAAAATTGGTGGTACGCTTATCCGGAGGTCAAATCTACGCCAGATGCTCTTACGGTCGAACAAGTAGCTGCAATGATCCGTGATCCAAGTCAAGGTAGGAAGGATTTTACAGTTATCGATGTCAGGCAGAATGATCACACGGTGAGTGCTTCACCAAGAGCAGTCGAATTTTTGTAAATTTTAACGTCGACCACTGATAACTAGGGTGGTCATGTTCGGGGAAGTTTCCAGTGCCCGGCACAGTCCTTCTACGATGATTCCCCTGGATATTTCGAGAGATTCAAAGATAGTGAGAAAGTGATCTTCTACTGCCAGAGCTCGAATGGACGCGGGTCTCGTTGTGCTGGCTGGTAAACTATTTTTATACCGAGGAAGTCAAATAGTCTGTTGACGCACAATACAGGTACCAGGATTATCTCGACTCTGTCGGCTGTAACTCATCCGAGGCCTACATTATGGCAGGAGGGATTAAAGAATGGATGGAAAAATTCAAGGGAGAAGAGGATCTTGTTGATTACGATTGAGGGATTTTCATTTAAAATAATAAGTCATATGGGTAACTAGCTAGCGAGCTCATTTTGCAGTAATTTTTAGTCATATCTGAAGGCCAAAAGTTTTCTGGTATTTGTATAGTCGGAGCCTAACTTTCTATGTCAGGTATCATGGTACGATGTTCTATCAGCATACGTGGCTATGTTAGACCTCAAATGTCGTTTTCTCCCTAAATAAATGCCCAATAAAAGTTGAACTTACAAAGGGAAGTTGGAGAGTAGAGAAGTTGGAGACTTGTTTCAGCGTTGAGAAAGTGTTAGAATTGTTGAATGAGGCGTAGGTTATGAATAAGAGGTCCTAACGAGAAGTAGATTATAAGTAGCGCAGTGATGTTGTAGACACGACGAATGTACGCAATCCCTAGGATTCAGCACAAGGTGCTATATTTAGAAACTAGATACTCGTGGTAGATACAGCACTCACCTAGGATTCAGCACAGGAAACTGAGGTTCTAGGAGCAGAAAAGACTCCATATAAGTGCTCTACAATCAATTCTAGGCCCAAATATTTATGAAGGAATTTATCTTATTAATTGTCTCTATATAAATGTCCATACTCAATTACTTACAATCATTCCTATGACACTCCCACTCAGAATGATGTCAGAAACAATTCAGTACACCCAGTTGAGCATGGAACTTTTCAAAGGCTTCACAAGGAAGTGCTTTGGTGAATATGTCTGCCAACATGTCCTTGGTAGGAACATAATGAAGCTCAGCCTCTCCCTGCTTGACATGATTGCATATAAAGTGATGCCATATATCAATGTGTTTGGCACAAAAGTATGAAACTGGATTGTTAGCTAATGCAATACATCCCTGATTGTCTGCATGAATGACTATGGCCATTGTCTGTAAGTAATCCAGCTCCTGGAGCAGTGTATGAAGCCATACTGCCTTCTTTGTAGTATTTTCTGTAGCAATATATTCTGCTTCAACTGATGATGTTGTGACTGTAGACTGTTTCTTTGACAACCAAGAAATTGATCCACCTGCAACATCAAAGACAAAACCTCCTACCAATTTGTGATCATCTGAATCCTATGCCCAGTTGGAGTTAGTTCAACCAACACTATTACATACTATCAAAACTGAGTCATGACCTCTAGATACTGATAACTTTGTAATCAAGTCCACTGATGTATGTTGCCACTGTCTTTTTGGCACTATATTTAGTCTCAAATTTCCTGCTAGAATCTCTATTCTATTCTTCATCCTCTGACACTAATCACATCCCTCTACATATTGTTTCATCTCCTTCATAACTCCTGGCCACCAATAATTGCTAGTGACCAATTCTACTGTCTTCTACTATCCTCCATATTCTACTATTGGTGTATTATGATGTAGCCAAATAATCTCCAACCTCAAACTTTCATCCTTTGGAACATACATCTTGTTCTCTTTTAATACTAATTCATCCTCAATCTGCCACTCAGCAATTCTTAATACTTTTACCCCCACATTTTTCATCTCTTCTACTACTTTCACTACTTCATTATCCTTTGCTTTTGATTTTTCAATTTTATCTATAATTTCTTCCTCCACTCCTTCAATCAACAATTGTCTCTTTTCTATTGCTCTAATTTCTAACCACTCTTTCTTCAACATTACTTGATTTTCATTATCTCTTTCTACTCTTTCAGCCTAATCTATCCTTTTGCTCAAACTATCTGCTTGTCCCATACTCTTTCCAGCTACATGCTTCAAGGCAAAATCAAATCTTGACAAATACAAGGCCTATCTAGCCTGTCTTCAATTCAACTTTTGAGCTTTCATAAAATACTCCAAGTTTTTGTAGTTGGTCCATATTTCAAACTGACTTTTGGCACCTTCTAAGAAATACCTCCATACCTATAAACA
>Ga0157366_1000910_pt1 | contig 12528 bp, 14 predicted proteins | sample AttbisABBM1_FD_113149 | JGI IMG/M metagenome (GOLD analysis project Ga0157366, IMG submission 113149) | Fungus gardens microbial communities from leaf cutter ant in Botucatu, State of São Paulo, Brazil - Atta bisphaerica ABBM1 | ecosystem: Host-associated > Fungi > Mycelium > Unclassified ...
GCTTTACCAAATGTAATGACCTTAAGCTTGAGCTCAGGTTGCAACTAAGACAAAGACTTGAGGAAGTGTAAGGGAAATGATATAAGTGGTAAAGTGTAGGGATACAAGAGAGTAGCTATGCTATATATATGAAATGGTTCATAAAACATGAGGAGAACATAAGTCCGAATACATGAGGAAATCATGAGGACTAAGTCAGGTTAGAGCACCTATTACATGAGGCACTGACTGAGATTGCTTCGGTGCAGCTGATCGTCATCATCATACCTTTTACCCTTGTCTACGTTGTATCCTTGAGGTATTAATCATAACAACTTGAGGTATTCTTAGAAAGAGTAATCTAATTAGGATGATTTGGTACTCCTACCAATTTTTCTCCTTCCTCATTTGACAAACTTAGGATAGATTAAATACAAGACTATGATAGTTCTTGAATGAAAATTATGTCAAATTCTTTTTGCACTTCTAAAACAGTATTAGTAAGAAATTTATTCTTATGAACATTTTGTGAAAAAATTTTGATGTTTTTGATCATCATACTTGAACATTACTCACAATTGAGCAAGTTAATTGTCTTCTGATATCTTGAAGTTCTTGATATATCTTGGAGTGCCATTCTCTATTGGAATGATGTTTCCAGAAAGAGCACAAGTTTGAATCTGCTTGATGATTGCCCTTACAATTCAAGCATTTAAATGAGTGAGGACATGGTTTGCTCTGTTTTATCTCAAGTCTTGGTGGGTTAATCTTGAAGTTTGCCTTGCAATACCAAGCAAATTGATGGTGGTGTTCAGTCTTATGTGGTCTATTGCATTTGACACACTTTGACTCTTGAGCTCTATACAAAAAAGTTGTGTGTTCCCATTTCTAGCAGTTCTTACATTAGGGAACTTCTAAGTTTATGTTTGCATCTCAAATAGTAGCAATGTAATTTCCTACATTGAAATATCTGTTAATAAGTTCTTTAGCCTTACTGCCACTTTGGATATCCTATATGTCTAACCAGATAATTGCCATATCCAACTTAGATGACACTTTGATAATTCAGGGTTTTGAAGTGATCACAATGTTGTTAAAAATGTGGTTATTGTTGATGATTGTTTCAACTACATCTGATGAAATAGGGGTGTTAGTGTTTTTCAAAAAGTAGGAAATACTTATAATTTTCACATAGGATTTTGATTGTGATAGACAAGAAGTATTAACTTTGTCAGAGTCAATATAGTTGGTATTTTCAACATATTTCTTGATTGTTTGAAGATCAAGAGATGAGGTGACTTTGTTAGTCACAATGGTGATATCTGCTTGGTCTATATGAACAAGGTCTACCATGACTTCTAATTTGATGTTTTTCAGAGCTCTACTGAGGTTAGTAATGTGAGAGTTGAATGATTTCATGAATTTTGCTTTATTATTGTTGCTTATAGAAATAATGATTTGTTTCCTAGAGGGATTTTTTGTTGTCATATTTAGTCTAGGCCTAGACTTACTATCACCATTGATGATTTTGTGAATGTTCTCAATTTTATTCACTTGTAGTTTTGGAAATATTTCCTTGATTTTCAAAATTTTGCTAGTCTTAGGCAATAAAGCTTGTATGTATGATTTTCTGGTATTCTTCTTCTCTGTTGGTTTGGTACCTTTCTTGAAAAACTTGGATATCTCCATGACTTTCTTAAGAGTTTTTGTAGGGATTGGTGGCAGTAACTTTACAAAGCTTGTAAGCTTATTAGTTGATTTGTTACTTTTAGTAGTAGTTCTAGTTTCTTGTATCTTTGGGGTGAATTTAGATGCAACCTGTTGTCTAAAAGTCCTGTTCTCTTTGTAAGTGACAAGTGAGTTTCAGCCTGATTCATAAATTGCAGAAATGAAATTTCAGGCTGCTTTATCTACACTACTGAGATCTGGTATATCATTTGCTTTGTTGCATTTGATATTCTTGTTCTTGATATATTTAGTCATTCAATATAATGACTCTTTGATGCTCTTGGAGTTAGAAGAAAGATGTTCTAGTATACTATGTAAAGAAATAGAATAAAAGTTATCATCCCAAGAATCTTGCTCTGTTACCTGATTGATATCATATAGTAACTGGATGTCAAAAACCTTCTGCAGAGGACATATGTCATTATTATTATTAGTAACATCTACACCTTGTGGATTAGGTGTGCTATTGAGGGCTAGTACCTCATTGTGTACACATTGTGCTCTCTCCTGAGGGCTGTTGTCAGCTGCCTATCTGACTATCTTACCTTTCTGTTCATTGCCTGAGGTATAGGAAAGTTCAAAACTTTCAACCAGCTCCTGTTTGTCTTTATTCAGGAGGTTATTATATATCTCCATTCTCTTGTGGTATGGAGTTGATGATGCAGCTGAATGAGTCAATGACTTTATGGAGCTGATTTGGCTAGAGGAAGCAGATCTTCCTCTGATTATGTCAATGTCAACATCCATGTTCATGTTGGATGGTAATTGAGCCATTGGGTTAGATTGTAAAGTAGTAAAAGAAGTGGAAAACAATGTATTCACTAATTCTCTTATAGGCGCTACCATACAAGATGGTGGTAAGAGAGAAAGAAGTGATGTTTATAAATATAAACATTGTACATGAATAGATGGGTTCACTTTTTCCAGAAAATTTTTATTTAAAAAAACTACACTTCTCAATGTTTCTCTCGAAACTGACCTTGGGAGCTCAACTCCACTTGAGATAATGTTACTCATGCTCCGACCCTTGACCAGTTGTTATGATGATACTGGCTGCAGCGGGGGGGGGATAAATTCCTATTCAGTCCCAGTTTTATAATTCACAGAACAACAGAGGTCAGAATTGGCTCAGAGGGGAAAAATTGACATGCCATTGACATCCGGATTCACCCGAAAAAAGCTTCTACATTACATGCACAGTGCGACACTTTCGACACGAAATACTGTATGGCATTTGACAATGACTCCCGCGCAGAGCAGAGCATGTGTTGTAGAAAGCGACGTCTGTCAAGTGACACCATGCTGTCAACCTGACTGGTGCAAAATAAAACTTCACGCCGGAGTTGGAAAAATGCCGAGAAGAGTGGTAGAGATCAAAAAGAAGAGGAACAGATGAACTGGACAGTGGCAGCCAAATGGCAAAATGGGCAAAGTCATCTGATCTCCGAGAAACTTCAAAAGACAAACAAAGAATTGGGTAGTTATGAATTGGGTAGTTGGTTATGTGTTGAGATCCATATGAATTATTGATTGAAATTTCCAGGGAAAAAAGAAATAGCCCGCCGTAGTATCGGTTCCTCGTCATTTGCAAGAAGGATTAATTTATGATACAGCTTCCTGGGGGGAGGTGATTTGTCGAGAGTCCATCGGGAATCTGTGACCTCCAACGCTCCTCACTATAGGACATTTGCTGATAGAACTTCTCGTGACGTGATATTTTGTCTTGTTTGTTACCAACTCGTTTCATCCCGATGTGAATTTGCATGTCATTCTCTCCAGAGTACATCCGTTCGTGTCTTATCTCGCCAATACTCTGCTCATCCCAAATGACTATAAAAACCTAAGCTACGGCCTTTCGTCAGTACCTGAGCCCAAGTCTATATACACAGTTCGCTGATTGACATTGACAGGTCAACAAGAGGATCATCCGACGTGGTGATGGTGATAGCATTTGCCAAAATAGGGCAAGCCTCTCTGATGACTATCAGCGGGAATTGAGACATTGCTTATGTATACACCTTACCTCCTGTGCTCGCAAGCCAGACTGATCCAGCTTACTAAATTACGACTTCCTTCGTCATTACTCGCTTGAGAGTGAGCGCTTCGATAAGAGCGCTTCGATAAGAACGGTGAAATGCAGTGCCTCTAAAAGTGATCCACTGAACGCCAAGATGTTATTTTGAAATGGAGAAAAGTTATAGCTCAAGTCAGTGAAGTAGAACGTGAAGAGTGGTGTATAGAGGCAGTTCCTTACATGTAGCAGAGGCTCTTGCTGTGATGACTGGGCCTCGTGGAGATGATCTAGATTGATCCAGTAGCACTTCAAGACGCTAAAATGATGAGTTGCATAGCATGGTCTTTGAAGGTCTTCTTTTGTGCTGCAAAAAGAGAAAATGAATGATTCTAGGCAAAGCAAGACACGTAGACGTTGCGGATTGATCAAGTACGGTTGCTTGGATCGTCTGTGGATTGGTTAGTGTTAATTACCCCACAGCAATACATTAAGTTATGGCTTGAAAGTAGAAATATAAACAGTCCGTTACGCAAGGAGATGAAATGATTACACCTTCGCAAACGAGTTCATGTTTTCCGTGTCCGTTTATTTTTCCCAGATGCACTTTGGTCGATCCAATATCTTACGTCATGTAAACAAACCGGGCTGTTCCGATTTCTGTTAGGGTCCGGATCGGCATGAAGCTATTCAACATAACATAACTCCGGTTATAATCTACAGGAGTCACTTTGTTCCAGAGTTGCTAGGATATTGCTTCTTTCACTCAAGGCTCTTAATTACCAAGGTATAGGACATGAGTTTCCGAGTGTAGTAGTTGCCACCAGCGGACTCAGGAGTCACCATGAGGTGAAATGGGCATTCGGAAAACAAGTGGGCTTGTGTAGGTATTCTCACTAATCACAACGTGCAGAAGTTGTCTGAGTTAATTTGAACAGGACAGTCACTGCCGCACCCTTTTACCATGAGGCCCGTGGCGAAGAGTAGAGCAAGGTCGCATCACAGCCTGTTGTTTCCGGCATTGCACCGTTGTCATGTACCCTTCTACATTTCCATGACTTCAATAACAAGGGATATGTCTCCTAAGGCGCAGGGGGTAGACTCTGTGGTCTTTTATACATACTCCATATGGCAACCTGCATTGTGTTAAGCGCTGCTGCTTCCTAATTGTGTTAAAGACTGATTTGTTACAGATCCTGACAATTCTGTTGCATAGCATTTTGAAATGTAGACCGTCATCATGGTTCTTATTGGCATTTGTTAAATTTGCGGCTAGGTATGGCCTGAAAGATCATGTAGCCGATTGTCACCGTCTAATTTAGGTCATAGCGCATTCCTCTCCCCAAGTATTTAAACTCACCGTCGTCTTCCTGCTGAATAACAATCCCCTTTCCCCGCTCACCCTACTACTAGTCAACCAAGGAATGCCTGGAAAACATGTTCGTTTTTCAAAGGACACTATTGTGCACACTTTTCCACCAACGACACTTCCTCCTCCTCTCCCACTTACATATGAGAGCCATTCACCTGCATCCACAAGTTCACTCCGAACCCCTTCCGACCACCCATCGCCGCTTCCCTCAGTAAACTCGCATAACAAAGATCTAGCACCTCCAATGAGACGAGTCCACTCCACACGTCACTCCCCGTCACCACGACTGCACCATCTACTTGAGAGCTCGCCGAGTCCTGAGCTCCTATATGACATTCGCCTTTCACCAGCGCAAATTGTCTCCAAGCGACGCGTGGTTACTGCCGAAGAGTTCAGTGACTCGGCAATTTCTCCCCGGGTACCTTCCATGACCATCTTCCATAAATATCTTCCATGGAGTATTCACGTAAAGCCAGGTGGATACTCGCGAAGCAGAGGGATGCAGTATGTCACTGTATGGGATGTTCTGAATGCTGTGCATTCCTCCCTGAGGGAGACTATCCGTCAGCAAGATTATGATGATCTTGGGAACGGAAGCAAACATCAAAGCAGGGTGAAGCATGCGTACGAGACTAGATATGGGTTGCACCCTCGAAGTTCGCCGGGATATCAATCCGAGAAGATGAGTGGTGTACGGAGAATTGATTTCTTGGTGGAATACGTCAAATTTATGGGGCTCACGCCTTATAATGTGGAGAAGGGAGAGTACACATTGCACACGAACCATTGAGCTTGAGGTGGAATCCTTAATCGCATTCTACAGGCCGGAAATAGTGATTGTGCCTTGATTCAAGGCTCAACTAAAGATACTGCTATTGGACATGCTTGCTATTCAAATAAAACAGTTGAGCATTTTTTAATTTATTCTTTCGATACCCCAATGTATCTTAGCTGACGTATCAGCGTCTTAATATATAAATGTATTGATCCGCTCGGAGCGATTTATGATTTGTAGTTACAAATAAAGCAGGCACTCTATGATCGACCGGAGGGTTGAATTGGCCGATTTAACTGTGACGTGCGCTCTCATTTAGGTGGGCCTTCGGCGCCACCAAACGCACCACACGTTGAGTGATCAAGATCCGTCAAGATCCAACCAAGATCCAACCTACCTTTCTCACCTACATCCATCAACCAGATAATTAATGATTCTTGGTTGGGTCAAAAAGAATCAAAAAGGAAACAACTAAACTTCATCGTAGAATAGAACAAGGACTGGGTACAAAAAGCCATAAAGGGATGATTTCAAGAGTGACTGCACTATTCATCATCATCTCCTTCCACGACACTCTGGCGAGTGGTTGCTTTCCGTCTAGGTGGGGCTGAACAGTTAACATTAGTGGGAGAAGAGGGTTTTGAAAACTTAAATGACAGACCTTTTCCTGTTCCTCGGTTCTTTGTAGTCCTTCTCTTAATCTTCTTCTCGAGAGCCTGATCTTCTTCACCTTGAATCTTGTGTTCCTCCAAAATCTATGATCAAGTCAGTGAGAGCTAAAATATGTTAAGCTGGGGATAAACACCTTCTCGAATTCACCCAATTCGGTGTCAGGCTTGTCTTTTGATTTGTTGCTCCTCGCCTATAAGAATCATCTATGGCTATTTGGAAGGCCCTGGTAAGATAGGGGCATCATACCTTAACAAGTATCTCCTCAAATCGCTTGTAAACTTCTGGCTGATGCAGCTTGTCACGGTAGAATTGTAAACCTTCAATCAACTTCTTCACAGACCTGTCGCTCTTGAATGGCAACAACGAGAGACAATATGCGATATCTCTCCATTGTCGGGGCTCATCAGACAGACGGAATCGTTGACAGAGTTTCTCAACAATGTTTTCTGCTTGCTTTTCCTGCTCATTTGTTATGACCAAAAATTCGAAGAGTAACAACGATGGAACTAACCTTGTCAATGAAGGTAAAAATATATTGCAAAATTGTTTTGAAGTTTTCTTCGGGAACAGCATGGTCACCCGCAGAAAGATGACTAATGACTGCAAACTTGGTCAGTTCACTGCGAAGAATAAAGAATGATTTTACCATCAGGAAGGTTGTTATAAATCGCATTTTCTTTGGTAGACAGCTCTTTGAAAAACAATTTCGCAAGATCCTGGATACGCGAGTCCTTGTCCTCCAGGCATTTGGCCATCTCTCCAAGCTGACCCTTGACTTTTATCATTGCATTCAAGATCAAGTGCGTCAGCACCATCAGCGCATTCTTCTTGACCTGGACAACACTATCCGACAGGCCACGATACAGCTCATGTGAATTTTCGTCGACGATGTTTGAGAATGAGAGTGCGATGTCGCCGAGTGCGATGACAGCGTTGCTCCTGATTGTGGCATCCTTCGAGGTTTCAAGGATTCTGAAGAGGAGATGAAGGTTTTCTTCGCAGAACCTCGAGCTGATACAGAGTAGCTTGCCAAGGGCGATTGTGGCAATATTTTGTACTAATAGATCCTGAATAACGATGTCAACAAGTTGTAAATCAGTAATAAAAAGTTATACCTGATGCTTCGGGTACTTACGGCATATTCCAACGACGAATGGAGCGTAGTGGGCCAGCAATGCTCCTTCTCCGTAGAGCAGTTCATCGTGTCGTATGCTATGAATCCGATCGCCGATCTCATCCTCGGCGTTGCCAGCTACTTGATCTAACTCCTCCCCATCTTTATCCTTCAAAGACTTGTTCTCTTTCGCCTTCTTCTCTTCTAGATTCCATACAAGATTATTTGAGTAGGTTCAGGATCAGATCTATTCTTTTTACCTGCGAGCTTCTCATCTTTTTGCCTCTTCCATTCTCTCTCGATAGTTTCCAGAAATACAAGCTGTTTGAGACCAACGTGCCCAACAACACTCAGAAGCTGACTGAGCCGGAAGGTGTCGGTGCCACCCTTTCCATTTTTGACGTTTTGCGACACTTGAGTGAAAGTTGAGGCGGTTTGCGATATTGACATATCTGCATCTCCACGATCCAGATCCGCCCTAGGTTCTCCATCCTTTTGTTCATCGGATGTATCCGCATTGTCCTGAGCAGCTGCTTTGACCTCGGTATCATCCATGTCTTGGTCTTCATCCACAGAGCCCGTGGTGGTAAAAGCCTTCTCAACAAGCGATTGAAGGACCTTTTGAGCCCACTGAGCAGGATCCGTGCTGAGCGCATAAACTGTGTTGATAATGTGTTCAGCCATCTGGAACCAATCTAGGTTCCGAGTCGGTTTCTGAATCGCCTTTGCCAATACCGCGAAGATTGGGTGGTCCATTGAATAGCGGACAGTGTCATCTTTCAGGGATCCCTTGACTTTTTTGGTACTACCACTGAGACGCTGAAGGGCGATACAACTATAGCGGACTAGCTGAAAATCTCTCTGGGAGGGTATGATGTCAACCGCCCTCGGTGAGTTAGCCGACGAGAGTAGACTCACTGTGCCTTGTTTACCAAAGCCCACCTTGAGCATAGTATCAATATGATTTTCGACAATCCTCTTGTCCGCGACGGCCAACATCCCTAGTATCATGATTGCACCTCTGCGTTGACTAGAGGGAAGATTCTTGCTTGAACCTACACTTCGATCCAATCATAGAAACTTAATCTGACCAAGGAGGTGCTGACCATAAATCTGCCACAGTCTAGTAACGACTTGACCACCTATGAGCTCACTCTCCATCATAATCCTTAGCATCTCCTCTAAGCTTGTTATCTCCGCCAGCGAGCAATCGTAAGTAAGCCTGAGGTCATACAGCAAGTTAGACAATTGCAGGACACAGTATCACTTAAAAATCACTCGATCAAGTTCCTTGCGATACGATTTACTTGAGACTTGAGATCTCCCTCAGGAACTTCGAAGTAGAGGGAGAAGTAAACCTCGAGAAGGCGCTGCCGAATACCCTTCAGTTCTTCTCCATCTCCCGAAACGGACGTATTATTATCTTTCGTCCAAATCAGATGAATCATCTTTTGAATGCCCTCCTGTAAATAAAATCCATGTGATTCAATAGAGCTCAAGCCAATATCGATGCTAACCTCAGCACCCTTGAGCTGATACTCATGAGCAACCCTGAAGAATTCCATTGTCTCCAGAACCTCAGCTTTGTTCGTTGACCCAAGAAGCTTTTTGAGGTTCTCCATCGCGTCACCAAGCAAGCGCGTGAACATAGTGGCTTCAGTATAATACTTTTTCTTGAGTTTCAAATGGAGATGTTCATCGGTTTCGAGGGCAGAAAGAGCTTGCTGCTCCTGGGCGAGCGCTTCGAAATTCAACTCTGATCCTCGTGGTTTGAGCCTCGATGTTCGCTGTTTCATGCCCTGCTCTTTCTTTCAATGAGGATACTTCTTTTCTGTTATCAACAGACATGGAGTCACCCTCATCGTCTTCGCTGTCAGAATCCTCTTCGGTTGACGCTTCCTTTTCATCGCCCTCGTCGACATCCATTGCATTCTCGTCTTCAACCTGAAGATTCTTTGCCCTGAAGCACTGCATCAAATGTACACTTATATCATATAGGACATCCTCTCACTTTTTGCTTTTCTTCTTCTTTCCAGGCAGGCCTTTGTTATCCTCATTTCCATCCTCATCTTCATTATTTTCCTTTTCCTCAGCCTCCTCTTCTCCCTGCATCTCAACTGCCTTGCCAATCTTATTTTCAAGCTCATGCAGTTGTGTTTTGACAGTATTATATTCGGTCTCCCAAACTTCTGCCTGCAGCGTTCCGCCATGCATCATGCCATACGGATGAGTGATGAGCAACCTCGTCAATAAGTTGATAGCAGATTTTCTGACAGTTGAGGCCTTATCCTCCAACGACTCGACAGCGATCCGTGTACTGTTCAAGCGTTGTTTAGGGAATTTCGGGGCTTTGATGTCGAAAACTTTGGACAGTACTGAAAAGACTTTGGTACGAACGTAAGATGAAGTATCGAGGGCACGCTCGTGGAGGAGATCGAAGAGGCCATTGATCTGCTTTTGAGTCTGTTTGAAATTGGCGTTGTCTTCCGAGCTCCCTGCAAGTTCTCGGATAAGATACCCTAAGACTTCGACCATAGCAATACGCATAGGATAGGCCTATGAACTCGTCATTTCAGTTTGTGATTTCCACAGCCGGTCAAAAATGGCTTGCCTCCGAGTCCAGCTGTGCCAACAGTAAACTTAACTGTTTCAAGACTGATCTTGGCTGATGGTCCGCGTATCTAATGAGGAACCTCGAGAAGTTACGCGGTCCCTTGTTGTCTTGGGCGTTAAATGTCTTCCCTGCGATCTCTCTCAGAATATTGTCTCCGAGCTGCACGTGGTCATATGTCGTAGCAAGCATACTCAAGAGGTCGGCCAATATTTCCGGGAGATGTTCATAGAACTGAAGGTTCTGAATGATGTTGGTATTGGCGGCAAGAATTTGACCATGATGTTTGACAGAAACGCAAATAACCGTTTGAGCAGAGTATCTAATTTCCGTTTCTTTCATGTACTGCTCGTTCTCGAGTACGTGGTAAGCTGGCTTCACCAAGCAACTGTAGGAGAACTCTCAAATAAAAATAGGAGTTGTATTTAAATAAATCCCACCTGATAAATGTGTCCTTTTCAGTCATTGCCGCCCAGATCCTCTGCCAGTACGTACTGACCATGGTGATTGCTTTAGTGATCACCTTGAACGTTGACGGAATCTGCTTCTCCCATGAGAACATCTCGTGTACCCTTGCGGTGGCAGCAGCCTTTACTATCCGCCCCCCTCCACTCTTGCCCCCTCGGCTTCTCCTTGTCTTCTGGGTGATTACCAGCGGGCCATCATCCTCATTTCGTTTGACATTGTCAGCAACGGTAACGAACCAGTATAGCAGGAATGCAAATTTTTCAAGAGGTATCTTATGTGTAAAACAAGCTTCGTGGTCTCCGGAATCGAGATCGCGCATCACGCTATCTACTTCCCCTTGAAGGCCGGACGCTATTGAGTCAAGGACTTTATTCATGATCGGTCCTGTCACTGAGGTCGAGTGCTTGAGAACACTCCTAAATATATCAAATACTTCGGGATCTTCGATGGCTGAGCTCTGGTTGGCGACTGCTTCTACTGCAGCTGTTGACTGATTTTCAGTAATCGTTCGAAGCCGTACTTGAGACAGACCTTCCAAAAGTCTTGTCGGATCTTCGGAAGAAAAGTCCCTTTCATTAGGTATTTCAATGCTTTGTGAGTTTTGCGCGAGTGCATTGAGCTCATCTTGCAGCTCAAAGGCATCCATTGTCCGTTAACGTTAATAACAAAACACATAACATGTACGACGCGGTCTGTTCTGTCACGTGGAAATCACAGGTAACGTGCAATTTATTATTAGTATAGCCATAACGTGTCCGGTTTGGTATGGAATTACTGAGGGATGTTGTTGTAGATTCCATAACGAGGAATTCAAATAACGATGAATATATGTGAGTGCAGGCAAATTAGTTTGTGCGAGACCTGGAGAAAAATTTACACATTTTTTCTATGTTATTTACCAAAGAATTTTTCTCAATCACACTTGAATGTTACTGGAGCAATCATCTATATTATTGATAAAATAGAATTAAACATACAGAAGCATCACCACTCGTTCGCTTCTCTCTTCTTAACCACAATCTTGTATGGGAGTGCCTATAAGAGATATTGCGAATACAAACAATTTTCCCTTTCACTCAGCTATGTCTAACCCAATAGAGATTAACAACATCTCTGAGAACGTCAACATGGATGTACCAAGAAGTAGATCTACTGCACTGAGCCCAAAATCTTCAAGAGAGTCATCTACCCATTTCGATTTATCATCTCAACTCTACGCTGACAGAATGGAAGCAGAGAATGAGAAGCTCTCCTGGGACAAACAAGTGGAATTCCAGAACTTCCAACTATCATACCAGTCCATCCAGCAGGGGACTTCCAATAACCAGGACAAGGCCAACGGGGAAAACAACACGTCTTCTACATGTGTTGAGTGCAACACATGACTCAACCTCATGGTCTTTTTTTTTTATTCAACAATTTATTACATGGAGTGCGAAGGCAGACTGTGGTAGCTACATTGTAGCTACATACATGACAAGCAGACTAACATGAAGATGTAGAAACAGAAAAAGAAAAATATAAGAGAAAAAAGAAATAGTAAAAAGAAAAAGATGGAGAGAAGAAATATACAATACTAGTTATAAGTTCTACTTACAACTGATGAAGAAGTACTAGTAAACGCACTTGGTGTTATGGACTAAAACCCTTAGAGCTAAATAATAGAACAACTCTGGTATTGAGTAACACAAGAGAACTCAATAGAGAACTCTTCTACAAACTAGTCTACCTTATATAGTCCTACAGATGGTCCATGCTAACTACTGTGCACCCTACCCTAAACAACCATGTATAGTCC
>Ga0157366_1000911_pt1 | contig 12526 bp, 8 predicted proteins | sample AttbisABBM1_FD_113149 | JGI IMG/M metagenome (GOLD analysis project Ga0157366, IMG submission 113149) | Fungus gardens microbial communities from leaf cutter ant in Botucatu, State of São Paulo, Brazil - Atta bisphaerica ABBM1 | ecosystem: Host-associated > Fungi > Mycelium > Unclassified ...
GACTGATGTGTGACTCGTCACTTCAACCCTAACCCTAGTTCTAAAAATAGAAAATGAAAATGAAAACGAAATGAAAATGAAAAGAAAATAAAATAAAAATGAAAAAACCAAGTCCACCGTCAACGATCTTGACATTATCCTTATGATCATTAGATATATATAGCTGTAGACACTCTCTTGTATTCTTATGTTTTACTAATTGATTATATCTCTTATTCCTCTCAAGTCTTTGTCTAAGTTGCAGCCTAAGCCAAGCTAAAGGTCATAACAAATAGTCTTATACCATATGCTTCTTATCATCCTTCTTTCCTACAAATAATACTAGTGTCATTTGAGGTGACTTCAAAGGTCTAATATACCCTTTCCTCAGTTGTTCTTCTATGAACTCATATACCTTTTCCCTCTCTTCTCTTGACAGCAGATATATATTTCCCTTCCTTAGCACAAATTCTTTCTTTACCTCTATTGCATAATTCCATACCTTTTTCATTGGTATTCTCTCACTCACTTTCTTTCTGAAAATATGGATCCACTTATAGAACCTTTGAGGAACCAATTTCTTGGTCTCTTTTTCAGACTTTGCTGCTTCCTCTTCTCATCCCCAATCTCCTATTCTTCTACTACCTTATTTACTTTCATCATCCTCTCCTTTCTTCTTTTTTTCTTTTTTTCTTCCTTTCTGTTCTCTCTCTTCTTATTTATTCCCTTCTTTCTCCTTTTTCTCTTTCTCCTTTTTCTCTTCCTCTTTTTGTTTCTGCCATCCTGACTTTTCCTACTTCAGTCTCTACTGCTTTCTACACTCCTCTAGACACCTTGTCATCTTTACTTCTCCTATTCTCCAGTCAATTTCAAAATTGTGGTAAGCAAGTCATAGCATTCTCAAAATCACACTCCACTTTTGTCTCCCAATCACATTGATCTCTGTCCTCTCCCTATGCTCTTGGTAATAAATATTCACCTCCATCATATATTCAATAGGCCCCTCCTTGTTGAAGAAACTATCCACATTTCTTACATATATGAGTCTTTCTATCTTTTCCAGTTTGAACTCCTACTTTCTAGCAAACTTAAAACTCATAACTAACCTCATTGCACCACTATCCAACAATGCCTCCATTGTTACTTCCTCCTACATATCAATTCTTTCCAAGCCAATTTTCATAGTAACCTCTCTCAACATATCCCTATTGTCCAGGTTATAGCAGGATTTATTATCTATTACTCTAGAGAGCATTGCAAACCTATTGTAGTTACTAAAGCCTAGTCAAGGACTACCAGACTCTCTTTTCCATTTAAATTAGCTACATTGCTCAGATTGTCTCTATAATCCAGTCTTCTTCCTTGTTTTATAATCCCTTTATTCCTACAGTTTCTTACCAAATGTTCAAAACCTTCACAACTGTAACAGTTCCTTTCTCAATCTACATCCATGGCATATAGATCTTGCCTAGGCACAAATTCTGCCTGCTATTATGAGTTCACTATAACTGCATTTGTCCTCTCTACTCTTTCCATCAGAGCAGACTATGCTGGTATCTGCTATTAAGAGATTTCTTGCCTCCTTGGCCAAACTTGAAGCTGTGGCAACTATTGCTATTATGTCTCTACTGTGTTCTGTCTCAGTACTTGAACTTCTATCTCCCTCCTTTCTCTCAACCTCTTCTCTTCTCATCTGCTTTTCTTTTAATGTCTGTTCAAATTTGTCATCTGCTTATACTACTATTCAATACTTCTGGAGAGACATTCTGCTTTTATCAACTTCCTTTTTATAACTTCATTCATCCCTCCCTTAAACTCTTCTACCAATAGTCTTTCTTTATATCTATTATCTGTTGTTACTTTTCTAAATTCCTGCACAAACTCCTCCATTGTTCTGCTTCCATACTCTATCTTTTTTTATTTCTGACACCTTCATTATCTTATCATGTTCCCCTCTAAATTCTTTAAATTCTTTTTTCAAGTTCATCAAAAATTCTCCTATTATCACATATTCTAATATCTCTGCTTCCAGATCTTCCAAGATATTTTTCTTTCAAATATCTGCTAACCCCCCTTGTATATATAATAATACTCATTGTGTGAGAACTTAAGACTCTAAGTAGAATCAAAGAACAACTCTTATATTTGAGTGATACAAGAGAACTCTATTAAGTTATCATGCTTAGACCCTATTAGATAATTATATCTAATAGTCTGCATTGTAAGTACTGTTATGATCACCTTCTCATGTCTTCAGCATGACTTCAATGTGTTCATAGGGTTCAGAGTTTAATGCAATGATTGGCTGTACTGTAGAAGGTATTAGTTAGCACCTCATGTAGTAAGCATTGTTTTCTTACCTTTTACTCATTGTTTCCTCTCTGTCTCCTCATGGATTATGATATTATTTCTTATGTAAACCATATGATTGACTTCTAGTCTTTTGGTATATATAGTTGTAAATACACTCTTGTATCCTTATGCTTTACCAATTAATTAATCTTTCTATTCTTACTCAAGTCTTTGTCTGAGTTGCAATCTGAGCCAAGCTTAAGGTTGTAACAAGTACTGTACTATATGACAGACTACTTTCTATAGTATACAGGAGCTTGTATGAGTAGATATACTTTTACTTGAATATCAGCCTAGCTTTTAGAACACTTATCTAGCTTAATAAGTGAGATTTTCTCATACTACTCAATTAAACAATAAGTAATATCTAGATAGTAGCCTGAGTCTAGTCACTATTATCCACAACTACCTATACTAAGCAACTAGTTCTCTTTTACACTTAGAGTCTAGCTTTTATTCTGAAGATGACTAGAGAGTAAGAAAATAGTATTGGGCAGTCTTAGTAAATAGAAATCAAGTTCTAATATTACAATTTAAATCTTAAAGTGTTAAGGTAAAAGAAGAATCTTGCATTAGTTAACATAAGAGAACTCAATGGAGTTCCAAATACAAAGTGCCTATCTTATATATACCTGGCTAATAGTCTATACTACACTAAACCTAGCCTACTCTAAAAGACATATAGTATGATATCATTATTCTGGAACCTTCTATATTCTTTTGTAACATATGATTATATGATCATAACTTATGACAGATGTGTAATACCATGTCATGTTAATCTTAAGTTCCAAATAAGAAAATAAAATAAAAATAAATTAAGTTCATCATCTTCAACTCTGACAGTTTACTAATTACCTAATAACTGACTACTATTTCAAGAAATTTATAACTAATATCTCTTTACTGAACAATATAGATTATCAGCATAATTTTTCTATATAAAAGTTTATAAGTATGTTACAACAACACTACTCACTTTATGTTGTAGCAACTATTAGTTAAGATGACCAATAGACTACTTAAGTAAACTTAAAGACAAAGTATCTTGTGGAGATTACAAGAGAACTTGACAAGGAGTCCCCAATGTATTTCTACACTATATATACTAGTACACATGGTCTGTGCTAACAATAAATAACCCTATCTTGATATCTATGTGTTCACTATGAGATAAATATATTATTGACATGTACCTTGATATTATTCTTTTAGTCTCTTCTTCTAGATTCTAGACCTATGACATCATGTCATGTACCTCTTCATTGTCCAAGAAATAAAGAAAAAATAAAAGAAAAGAAAAAGACAAATCAAATTAAGAGAAATAGATAAAACAAAAATAAAACAAAAATAAAATATAAGAGTTCAAGTATACTATGACACTTTAACAATAAGTATATTTAGCTAGTAGCCTGATTGTTTAGAGCAGTTCATACTTGCTAGGAAATCTGTAGATATAATGTAGAAGATGAATTAAATAGTAGAAACTCAGTAGATATAGAAGTAAAAGTAAGTCAGAAATAGGATGTTATACAAATAACAACCTTAGCTTTAATAGAAAGATATTACATCTAGCTCAACTTGAACACATGATCATAATTTAGGATATGGATTTTTGGATATAGACTAAAACAAGTATGGTATTTAATCCAAGTTGATTATTAGACTAAGAAACTGTACATAGTAGCTGTAGTTCTTAAATCCACAAAGAGATATTTTAATAATAATATACTGTATATTAAAACTTAAGACTTAGTAACTAGACAAAAAAAACCTTGTATAGAATTTATACAAGAAAACTTAATAGAGTTTTTAGTACAAAATTTCATAAGGTTAACATGTAGTGAACATATTGTATGATATTATTATTTCAAAACCTTCTTTTTCCTTTCATATATTATATAATAGTATAATCATGACTATAATATCTTATAATAGCCATTATATCTTGTTATGATATATGATCATTGTAATAGTTATATGTAACATCACACTATAATCCCAATCTTAAGTTAAACTAAGAAAATAAAATTGAAATAAAAGAGAAATAAAATAAAAACAAAGTCTACCATTTTCAACTCTAATACTGCATATACTCTAAGTTTTGTCAGGTACTATAGGGTTGTCAATTGAAACTCTATGAGATTGTTGTGAAATAAAAAGACTCTTCTCTTTCCACCATCTTATATGGTAGCACCTATAAGAAAATTAGTGAATAAATCATCTATTTCTACTTCTAAAGCTTTCTCATCTTACAAACTGGTTTAATCATCAACTAACATAGATTTGGACATCAATATGGCCACTCCAAGAGGGAGATCATCACTTCATCAAAGTCATAACTCAAGGAAATCTTCTGTATTGTCTACTTCTTCATCAGTTCTATATCACAAAAGAATAGAATGTCAAAGATGGAGTGAGCAGATTGAGGCAAAAGTTGTCTCTTTGGCAGTATCAGATAATTTAGAGCAAAGGACTAGCCTAGATATTCAGGAACTCAACAATTGCTATCCAGTTAAAAATCAATGTATAATCAATGAGGCTCCAGCCCTAAATAACACATATTATCTTACAATATCAATTGGCCTATGGAACCTAACACTTGGGATGGTAAGCTCCATCTCTATCTTTGGTACTATGGAATTTATGGAAATTAATGCCAAAAATATCTATACCTCTTTATTATGCATGGCTGATTTTATCAGGTCTAGAAAAGTTGATATTAGTGTGATTAATAGAGACCAGGAACTTAAAGAATTTGGTGATGCTGCTTTTAACTTTATCTCTTCCATATATGAAGCAAACTGGAATACTATTCATTTTGATGAGAATAATAATTCCCTTAGGAGCAGAATTACAAACAAGTTTACCCCTAAGGTTCAAAAATCTACAAAGTTATCAAAATCAGATTCTTTTAAGAATGAACAAGCAGATAGAAATTGTTAGAATCTCTCTCCTCATTTCAGTATGCCCTCCTAAGGAAATATTGGAGAAATCAAGATTTTTCAATAAGAAAGGTAAAAAATCCATGAGTACAAACAAAGTCCCTCAAAAATTGCTGTATACTCAAATAGTAGGTCCAAGTATATTTGATATTTTGAAACTAAAAGATAATTATCCTAACCTGCTAGCCAAGAAAATTGAAAGCATTCAAAAGATCATTGATGACTCTGATAAGACTAAACCTTAAATCAAGATGACTACTAAGGGTCTCTCATAGAACAAATCATTATCTCTATAGACAAAGAGAATATTGTCAAATTTATGGGTTCTGCTAGTGTCTATGTCATTAACATTAATAGGGCTCTTAAAAACATCAAATCAGATATTTTGGGAGACTATGTCCAAAGGGAATCTACAAGTATCATTATTTTTACCAACAAAGTGGTCTTGTCTTCCAATTTTCAAACCATAGAAAAAATTATCAAAAACATAGAAAACATCAACTCTGATAACATTAAAACTTCCTGACTTTCTCAGTCAAAATCTTACTTGAAAATAACAGGCATTCCTTTCTTTATCAAAAACACTAACATTTTTATTTCAGTAGACTTTGTTGAAATAGCTATCAAGTCCAATCATATATTCAACAATTTATTGCTTATCTCAAAACTATGAGTTATTAAAGTGTTTCTGAAATCTGACATGGCAATTGTTTGAATTAATATATGGGACACTCAAAGTAAGTTTAAAGCAAAAAATCTCATCAATAGATCCTTCAATATTGGTAACCATATTACAACTATATAAGGTGCTAATATAAATCTTGGTGTTTTACAATGCAAGAACTGCTGGAAGTGGGAACACTCAACATTCTTATGTTGTACTCAAGGCTTAAGATATGTTAAATGTAATAGACTGCATAAAAGTGAACATCATCAACAATTTGCATAGTGTTGCAAAGCAAACTACAAGACCAATCTGCCTAGGCTCAAAACAAAATAAGAGAAACCATGTTATCATTTGTTTAAATGTGCTAATTGCAAAGAGAATCATCAAGTGGATTCTAATCTCTATCTCTTCTGGAAGCATCACTTTAATAAGGAATGGCATGCTACAAAATACCAGGAAATCAGAAACAATAGGGCCAAATCAATCTGCTCAGCTGTGAGCAAAATACAAGTATGATTATAAGAAATCTTAATATTTTTTCTCAAAATGTAAGGAAAAATAACCTACTTACTAATACTATTTTAGAAGCATAAACAGACTTCAACATCATCTTTATTCAAGAACCCTCTTAGTTATTCATGAGGTCCATCTCTAGCTCTTCTAACAAAGAAGGGGATAAATTGGTAAGTGCTCCTAGTCATTCTAATTAAATAACTTTTTCCAGAAATCCTACTATCCTACAAGAATTGCTAAGAGTTATCATCTATATCAATATAAGACTCTCTTTCCTTTGCTTCTCCCTTTGTAAAGACATTTTTAATTATAGAAACATTTCTCTCATTTCTTTTTTCAACTGTGAATCTATTTATTTCCTTTTGAATATCTATTCAGATTCTTCTCAAATAGCTTTAAAGTATCTCAAGGATACTAAAGCTTATATTGACAATGTTTTCATTATGATAGGTTATTTTAACATAAGAGATAGTTCTTAGGACCCTTTGTTCCCCAATCATTCTATTCATAGCAAACTACTCATAGTTATTACTGACTCACTAAATTTGAGTATTTCTAGTCCCACTTCTCAAGTTCTTATGAGACATGCTAATAACCAGAATTATTCAAACTTGACAATCAACCTCATGTTTTTACAACCTACTTTAGATGAATTTGATAATCATGTCATCCATTCTGAGTAGAAACTTTCATTAGACCATGTCTTTCTTACAGTGAAAATCTCAATTCTATCCAGAAAACAAACTCTTGTCAAAAATAGTGGCAAAGAAGCAAAGTACATTTCTAAGGTTATTGATTTGGTTAAAAGTCTTGACACTAATCATATTAATAGTATAGAAGTTCTTAAAAGTACTGTATAAGAATTCACAGGTTGTACTGATGAAATCTGGTTCAAGCATTCAAAAATAGTTAACATTACCACACATTCAAAATCATGGTGGAACAATACCTGCCAAAGACATCTGAAACTATACAGAAATTCCAAATAGTTAGAAGATTGGAAGAACTTTAAGAAGACAGTAAAAATAACTAAAAGGGAATTCTTCAATGAAAAAACCTTGAATAGGAAGAATGGTCTATAGAATCTCATAAATTGAATCAAAAAGCATAAGCTTCCAGCAATTAAAGCAATCAAGTATAATGATCAGCCTTGCCTTGAAATCAAGGATCTCTAGCAGGCCCTTCATAAGTCATTTAACACAGCTCAACATTGACAGGTAGACACTTCCATTCTTGAAGAAATTCTTAACAAAGCTACATCTTAATGGCCTTCTTTCTCTAAAGAAGAATTCTTGTTGGCTATCAACAAATACAGCAATAATTTCATCTCTAGACCTGATAAATTGTCTTGGAGACATCTCAAAGAGATCATAAAAAATTTGGCATGCCTTGATAATGTCTTGAATATTGCTAATGTATATATTGACTTAGGACACTAGCCTTCATACTTCAAAGTGTCCATGTCTATTATCATTTCCAAACCTAATAAGGCATCATACAACACTTCTAAAACATTTGGGCCCATTGTCCTGTTAAATACACTTGACAAGCTAATTAAGAAGGTCATCAGTGAAAGGCTTCAATTCCAAGCCTTATCCAATAATATAACCCATCCTTACTAACTAGAAGGTCTTAAACAACAATCTATGACTAATGCTGGCACCTTTTTGATATATCTTATATACTCAGGTTGGGTAAAGAATTATTTAACTAGCATCTTGGCATTTGATATTGCTCAATTTTTTCCCTCCATCAATCATCAAATACTTCCACTTATCATAGTCAAAGCTAGATTTGATCTAAAGATTTCTCACTTTTTTAGTAACTATTTAGTAGGAAGAAAAACTAAGTATTTGTGGAATTCTTCTCCATTCTTTAATGTTAACATTGGTATGGGCCAAGGATCAGCTCTTTATTTATCACTAGTTTTTCATATTTTTGAGAAAAGATTAAAAAACCTAAAAATTCCTGTTTCTTTCATCTCTTTTGTAGACAATGGTCTTCTTATCTCCCAGAACAAATCCTTTAATATTTCAAATGCAAATCTTTTTTGTAGTTATTGCATTATGTTTCTTCTTTTGGAACATTTTGAACTTGTCATTGAATAGGGAAAACTGAAGTTTTCCATTTTTCTAGATCACAAGAAGCTTTCAATCCCCCCCTCTATATCTTTCTGTTCTAGGAGGACCTGTTCTTTGTTCCAAAGAGATGTGGTGATACTTGGGATTCATTTTTAATAGAAAACTGTTTTTTTGTCAACATATTAACTTTTAAATGAACAAAGCTATATCAATAGTTAAAAGCATTAAAATACTTGGAAATTTGTCAAGAGGTCTCATTTCAACTCAAAAATGTCTTTTGTACAGGATATGAGTCCTTCCTATTGTATTATACAGCTTCTCTTTGTGATACTACATTAATGCACTACTATCATACCTATTCAAAGTTTTTAAACTCATGCAAAGAAGAGTGTTATGGAACATTGGAACACTAACAATTTTCTTTTTCTTTTCTTTTATTTTTCTGATTTTATATTGATTTTCTTTTATTTTTCTTTTATTTTTCTTTTGAACAATGAAGAGACACATGACATCACAGTCACATGACTAGTCACATGATGTGACGTCGTAAGCCTAGAACATAGTGGAAAGATCTAGAAGATGACATCAGGGCACATGTATACAACATGGTAGCCTTGAGTAGGAAATGAGACAGACATGAGGTTGTAGCATGGACCAGGTGTATTTGGTATATATAGGACTCTAATTTAGCAGACTCCTTGTCGAGTTGTCTTGTAAACTTCCCACTTGATATCTGACTTAAGAGATTTACCACTTGTGTGATTATTTGTCTTTGTGATAAGTAGTTGCCACAACAAAGAGCTGCTCTCTGGATTCTTAGAGTATTTCAAACTTCTTCTTTCTTAGGTATAGAAGCCATTACTGGCCTTATTCCCATAAACTTACACCTTTAAAAGCTTAGCAGAAAACTACAACTTTGTACTCAATTACTTCTTTCAAACCATATTATCAGATTGCTACTAGAGTCAAGATACTTTTCAAATCAAGATAAACACCATCTATCATTGGATATATTAACTGTCAAACAGCAATTGAAGGTTAAAAGCTCCATTATAGATGCTAACAACAGATTGAATGGAGTTTTTAATTCTTTTGATTCTTTCAATAACAAATTTTCTCCTAGAAACAGACTAATAGATATTTATCCTAGCTGTTTTACTTTTCATCATTCTGACAGAAAAAACTCTAATACTAGAAAGACTTATCTTTATCATCTTGATGAAATAGTCATCAGTATATCAATCAATCCTAAAATGGCTGTTATCATATCTAATGTAAGTATCAAAAATCAAGTCACCACATCCATTGCTCATGTACACACTCATGATTCTCCTGTCATCAAGACCATCTATCATGCTATAAACATCACATCCACTAAAGCAGAACTATTTGCTATCAGGTGTAAATTAAATCAAGCTATTTGGTTAACCAATATTGAACATATTATCATCATCACTGACTCTATACACACTGCTAAAAAGATCTTTGATTTATTTATTCATCTATATCAGATTCAATCAGCAGCTATTTCTAAAGAAATCAAAGAATTTTTTGAAAGAAATTACCTCAATTACATTGATTTCTGAGACTATCCTAGACAATTGGTCACTTCATAGTATTATTAACAAAGAGACAAAAAGTTTCAATCTATCACTGATTTTCCCATACAAATCATTATAGAATTACAGTCAAAAAGATGAATGTGATGATATTATTAGTTAGTGGAAGATAATGTTTCAATCCTCAGATAATAAAGGAAGAAGCTTTTTAGACCTTCTCAATAATGATCTTAATATCATTGAACCATTGTATTCCAAAGGAAGATCATAGCTGAAACTTTTTAGCCATTTAAATTCACTTTGTATAAGAGCTACTAGAGTAATTGTCAATCACACTCCTATCAACAAATATTGCTTGAAGTTCTTTCCTCAAGAGAACTTTGCATGTCCATATGGCCTTTATTCAATTGAAACTAGAAGACATATTCTTCATGAGTGTAAAAAATTTAATAATTATTGTAATCCTAGAAGAAATATGTTATCTCATTTCATTCTCTTCTTAGAATTTAACAGTAATGCTTTTTTCTTTGGAGAACACATTACTCAATCTCCTTAAAATAATGTCTTTCATATATCTTTTCTTTTATTTGATTTTTCTTTCTTTTTTCTTTTTAACTCTCTTTTCTATGTTGTTTCTTTTTAAATGTATATAACTACTTAGTAGTTATTGTAGTCTGCTGCTGAGCTCCATGTAATAAATTGTTAATTTAAAAAAAAACAAGTGTGAATAAGCTTAGTGTTATCTAAGATAGATGATGGATGTAGTTAGTTAGTATGTAACATTGTGTCAGAATTGAAGATAATAGACTTTATTTTATTTATTTTTCTTTCTCATTTTTATTTTATATTCTAAGACTTAGGATTAAAGCTAGTGTAATACAAAGAAAGTTGGAAAAGGTTTTAAAACAAATAATATCATATAACATGACTACAACATATTAGCCTTATAGAAAATATATAAACTTTAGAATAAGTTAGTGTAGTATACACACAGACCACAGTCTGTAGTATATAAGATAAACTAGTTTATAACAGAAACTCTATTGAGTTTTCTTATGTAAATCCTATATAAGATTCCTCTTTTAACTAGTCATTGAGTTTTGAGTTATAACATACTAAGTCTGGTTACTAATATTTATAGCAAATCTTCTGATGGCTACTATCTTTCTTTTAAGTCTATAGTCTAGCTTTGTTTTCTTGAATAAAAGGTAATATTATCTTTCAGTCAAGAATGAAAAAAAGTAAGACAAGAAAATAAAAGAGACTTTGTATTAGATAGTCTCAAGAGTAGAAATTGAGTTCTAATATTACAACTTAAGCTCATAAGTTAAAGTAAAAGAAGAATCTTGTATTAAGTTAATATAAGAAAACTCAATAGAGTTCCTAATATAGAATGTCTATTATTAGAATTGAAGATAATAGACTCTAATTATTTTTCTTTCTTATTTTTATTTTTATATTTTTCTTTTACTTTTTATTATGTTGGAACTGAGGATGAGGGTTTAGCAGGACATCATATATCACATAACATGGTCACAATTATGATCACCCAATCACATGCTACAGAAGATTCTAGAACAATAATATTATATAGTATGTACAACATATATTGACCTCATAGTATATATATGTTTTTTTAGAGTAAGCTAGGATAGTATGGTATGAACCATAAGTAAAACATATATAAGGTAGATACACTGTGCTTAGGAGCTCTATTGGATTCTCTTATATAAACCCTATATAAAGTTCCTTCTTTTGACCAGCTCTGAGATTTTAAGTTTGTAATAATTATGTTACTATATTGATATGCTTTTATCTCTATAAATACTGATCTCTATATGATGTATAATATATCATTAGAAACTATTTAATAAGCACTTTCCACTTTGATTATAGGAATTTGTTTAGTTATTTCTGAGATAATAATTAATAAAACTTATAGTTACTGATGATCTAATATCTCAGTAATCTGTTGTTACTTTTGTACATCCCACATATGTGCAGATAGCTATCATTTGTGTTATGATATGCTTAAACACTAATATTTTTCTTTTTCTTAATTTATTTTCCTTGATTTAATATTTATTTTCTTTTGATTTTCCTTTTCTTTTTATTTTTGACAATGAAGAGGCATGTGACTGAGGTCACATGACATATCACATGATATTATGTCATAGGCCTAGACTTGGCTAAAGCAGGCTAGAAGGGTAAGGAGAATGATATCAGGACATATATATATGGTATAGTGTCCTTATAGAGAATATAAGAATAAAGCATAGACAACACATGAACTTTAGGGTAGGGTTAATTATTGATAGCATAAACCATCTGTAATTTATATAAATAAGGTAGCAATTCAGCAGAGACTTCTTGTTAAGTTCTCTTGTGATCTCCACAACAATATCCTACTAAGAGATTTATTGTTTATGC
>Ga0157366_1000912_pt1 | contig 12483 bp, 11 predicted proteins | sample AttbisABBM1_FD_113149 | JGI IMG/M metagenome (GOLD analysis project Ga0157366, IMG submission 113149) | Fungus gardens microbial communities from leaf cutter ant in Botucatu, State of São Paulo, Brazil - Atta bisphaerica ABBM1 | ecosystem: Host-associated > Fungi > Mycelium > Unclassified ...
ATATTATGAATGTGTGGTAGGTACTGTTGCAAAGCACTCTGCTTAGTAAGCACATAGTCTTAATTAAGTAGTCAATAGAAAAATTTTATGTAGTTATGTTTGCCTCTGACAATACAACTTGTCTCTCTTCATTGCTCTATTTTAGCTTCCTATAGAAGTATACACCACAGGTAAGTGGTTGCCAGTTGTCCACACTACACCATGCTGCTGTGCACTCTGTTTCTTCCAACAGGTGCATTACTAGTATCATTGGCCTCATCCTGGTTGTTGGGTGTTCCTTTCTTAGGAGTTGCATAGGACATTTGAAAATTATCTTGCTCAGTTTGATTGAACTAGGGGATCATTGTTTTGTGCCTCTATTCTGTTGACATAAGGGGTGGGCGCAACACTATCATCAAGTCCACTGTGGGCGAGTTAGCCTGAGATCTAGCAGTGGACTAGGAGCTACTTCCCAACCTCCAATTGCTGACTGCGGACAGAGGATCCACATAGCAATGGTAGGTGTTCTGTGACAACATTATCAAGGAGTTTATTGCCGGGCGTCATCTCTGGAAATTTCTGCGGCCACGGCTTGGCTGGACTAGACTAGTTCTCGAATGCTCTTTCTCTCCACAAGAAGCCCATGAAGAAATTTCAATTTCTTGAAATCCCAGCGTTATCATGAGTTTTTCTCCGAGAATGAATCCATATCCCGGAAGGCTCTCGAATGCTCAAGAAGGGCAACATTGCTTGTCATTTTCACTACAATGGTTTTAAACAAGCTCTCCTATCAACTTAGACAGCAGATATCGAATGCCGAGGTTGACCACATGAGAGGGTAGCTCGCACATCGTTCCATCCGGCGGTGAAAATACCCTACCTACCGTTTAGGTTACGATATTAAAACGAATTTCATAGGAATTAGGTTCGAGGTGGCCTTACTTCAAAATGGTTTTTCCACTGAGCTAGCCTATCATGCATCGCGAGGGAGAGCACTGAATCACGACTGACCGAGATATGTTATGCTTTGACAACTCGAAGCGAATAGAGGCCTCAGGCAGCCTCCTTGATAACCTGAAAGGAGTTTCAGGAAGCACATTCGAAACAAGGTAATAAATTGACAATGCTGTACGTACACTCCTTAGTTCACAACTACTCATACTACTAGAGGTGGCCGACCAGCCAGAGAAAAAAAAACGTCTGGCCTTCTAGAACCAGAAGAAAAAGAGAAAGAGGTATACAATAAGCGATTATTTAATTTGAGATACAACAATTATCAAGAAAAAAATACACAAGGGAGTGGGATACCTGCTTAAAACCGGATGGCATGGAAAATCCGTAATAGATATATGATGCGAGGATGCAATGTTGTCCGAAGACGGAAGTGTGTATCAAGGGATGCGGAATGAGTGTACGAGTGATGAATATCAGTGGAGATCGAGCAGCTCGTCAGGAGTGGGAGTTGGCAGGGGTATAGCAGCAGGCGACAGTGGCAAGGCAGGAGCAGGAGACTGAGCGGTTACATGACGAAAGAAAGGATTGCGGGTATGCATGCGTGAGATAGGGGAGGCTAGAGGGTGATATTGAAGGGTCAGCCAAAATTCACCTAGGTACTGAGTCAACTCACCAAGTAGGCCTGAAGAAAACCAACGGAAGGGCATAGGCTCACCGTCGGTAAATGCATCTGATTCAAGCGAGGCGTCGAAATCAGGCGTCGCAGGGATAGGTACGGGGGAAAGGGCATTGCGACTTGGTTGGCTGGAACGAGCTGCATCTGGATCATCGGCTTCGCTCTTGGCTGGGGCAACCTCAATGCAAGCCCAGGATTTGAGATTAAATGTGGAGCGGTCATAGTGCCAGGAAGCAACAGGGTTGGTAGCCCGACGGCGGGGAGAATTGGGCGGAAAGACGGAGACGGAAGGCCTGAGGATGGAGAGAAATTCCTCGAGAGCCTCTGAGGGGAGCGCAGATCTGAAGAGAAATCAGAGGACATGCGCACGACGTCAAGCAGGTGCTCTTACCGGGGAGAAGCGCGAGGGGCGTCGTCGGCGTACGGCCTGGAGTCATCGCCGTCTGGAGAGTGGTTGGCGGCGATACGCTCAGCGGGCGGGGAGAGGAGGCGGACTGAATGGGAGCGAGGTAGGTGGTGTTGGGTGATGGCAGCAATGCGGACGGGGCGGGGTGCGACCAGGACGGGGTGTTCGGGGATGAAGGACATGGTGGTCAGAGGCAGGGGCAGGGCTATTTGGCTGTATTTTGTGATGATGTCATTGTGCAAAAGGATTGGCTATTTGGCTATATTGTGCTCGAGTAGATGGCTATTATTGTCTATTTGTTGGCTGCATGTGCCAAGGCTATTTGGCTGGCTGTATTGTGCCCGGACAGACTTGATCCATGACCGCCGCCAACGAGACGAGTGGACTGTTGGGGTCTGCGGAGAAGCGGCAGACGCCTCTGCCAAAAGGCCAACTTGCCCTTCTGTGCGCGGTCAGACTCATGGACCCCCTCACATTCACCCAGGCCAGTGCTTCCGGCGTCCGCTGATCCGTGTAACTCTCACGCTCCCGCAGATATTTCCGTACATCAATCAATTCCTCACCGACCTCAATCTCATCCCCAGCCAGTCGCAGATCGGCTTCTATAGTGGCCTCGTTGTCAGTCCGCTTTCTAGTTTACTCGTTACCCCTTTTTCATCCTGCAATCCCAGGAATCCAGCTTTGCCCTCTTCCAGCTGCTCTTCATATACCAATGGGCTCACATATCCGGTACACTCTGTCTCTATTGTGTCTACTCACCCTCACTCGTGCTCTAGACATGTTTGGCCGCCGTCCGGTGATCATAATTGGCACTGTCGGTCTTTCAATATCGACCATCCTTTTCGGTCTTACTTCAAATCTCTCTCAAATCCTGATTACGCGCTGTTTAGGTTTGCCAGGCATCTCTGAGTTTTTTTTTCTCACTCTTACACAAAGCCTAGCGGGCACGTTTTCTGGCACCGCTGCCGTACTCCACTCTGTTCTCGGTGAGCTCACAGACCAAAGCAACCAAGCCCTAGCTTTTCCCATCTACGGCTTGTTCTGGCCTCTAGGGAATATCGTTGGGTAAGACTCTGCATATGGGCTCATCAAATTGTCTCAAACGTTTCAAGGCCCCTGATCGGCGGATCACTTGCCAACCCAGCTGAAAAATACCCCCGCATCTTCGGATCCATCGCCTTTCTCATACGCTATCCGTATTTCCTCCCGTGTTTCTTCTCTGGAATCGTGGCATTTTCTACAGCTATACTTGCCTTTTTATTCCTTCACGAAGTAAGACATGTTCTCGACCATAATAGTACCGGTTACTCATCTTCACCAGACCCTCCGGCGTAATGACGACATACAGGGAGAGACTGACCGTAAATTCAGAGATGTACAAAATCCAGTGACACCCTCAACGACATATGGCACTCTTACCGCGTCAATGACGTCACCCACCAGTATTCCAACAGGTACACATGCGCATTCGGAGCCAGAGACTCGTCCCACCATAATAGCCCACAATGCTCGAGTCCATAGAAGCAGTGCTACATTTCTTATGGTACATGATTCCCACACTACTATCCAAGAACTCTCCATGCGCCAGCTTTTCGCGATTCCCATCATTGGTGCTTTATGTCTCTCTGGATGCGCGCTTTGTTTCGTAGCAACGGCATTTGACGCCGTTTTTGTACTCTTCTGCTACACTCCTATTGAATTAGGTGGACTCTCCTTCAATGTGCGTGTCACCCCCAATCCAGTTGGCGCCATCATGGATGATAGCTTTTCAACATTCTAGACATCCCAAATAGGATACGCACTTGCCATAGCAGGGACATCTTCAATTTTTATTCAGATTGCCGTTTTTCCAAGTCTCCTCCTCCGGTTTTCGGTCGCCAAGTTATACCATGTTTTCATGTTTTCATGGCCTATAGCATTTGCTGCAATGCCGATGCTGCATCTTACACTCGTCGTTGGTGCAGACGAACCAGGACCAAAAAGGCTTGCACTAGTATGGATTGAGATTGTGATTCTGATGGCGCTCTCACGATTTGGTTGTCTGGCATATTCGTGAGTTTCCACGAGATGATTCTGTGAATTGTTTCTGACTGAAGAGGCACAAGTGTTAGCCTCATATTGTGTAAGAAACACGCGCCGGCACCTACTGCTCTCGCCAAGACCAACGGTCTCGTTCTACTGGGAATGTGTTTGGCCAGAGCAGGTGCACCTGCGTTTGTTAGGCAAGTATTCAAACACATTTTTTATGAATCTTCTCAGTTATTCATTTGGGTTCTCTCAGTTCCATCTTTGCTTGGTCCATCAAGTACCATGTTCTCGGCGGCTACTTCTGGATCATGGTCATGGTCATTGTCTGTCTGTTTGGCTGTTCGCTATCAAAGAAAATTGCCCACTCTCGAGGTTATGTTGGACCCCTCCCATATAAGACATAAGAATATCTTGGACCACTTTAACTTAGCTACCCTCGTATACCACATTTTCTCATTTGCTTTCAACTTGCTGCTTTTCTTAGATCATAAAATCGTCATCAAGTTCTTATCACTAGCAGTGGGCATTCACAATTCCCAGTGCCAAAACTACAAATGTACATAACAAGACATACACAAACTATCGTCTAAACGAGGACAGCAACCCAGCCAGAATGACCAACTCAAAACTTATATTTATTGGTCCTTGAGGGATCGCCAAGTGCGTAGAGAGCTTCGAGTTCAGCCTTGTAGAGTTGGGCAACGTCCTTGCGTTTGATCTTAAACGTAGGAGTGAGAGTTTCGTTCTCGACAGAGAATGGTACAAGGCTGAGGTGGACACGCCTGATCATCTCGAACCTACATTACAAAGCATTTCGTCAAGTAGACTCGAAGAGATGAGGATCAGATACTGACCCTTTCAATCCGTACTTTTGACCATCCTTCGTAAGCTCGCTTAACACATAAGCATTGATTCTATCATCCTTAATAGCATCAGTTAGGGCTTTGTCATCCTGAGATGATATTCCCTTCCCAAGAATTTGTGAAGCGACGCCAGCAAGGATGATAGGATCGGGAATTACAACGGCAAGGAGGTAAGATTGAAGGGAGTCTCCATGCACGTAAATCTGCATGATCAAAGGATTCGAGCTGAGTATGTTCTCTATCTTTTCCAAAGCAACATATTCGCCCTGAGCAAGCTTCATAATGTTCTTGACACGGTCGATTATTTTAATTCGGCCGACCGAGTCAATCTCAGCAATGTCACCAGTGTAGAACCAGCCCTCACTGTCAATACTTTCTTTTGTCTTTTCAGGGTCTGAGCGAGATAAACCACAATGGTTGAATACAGTGTCACACTATCATAATCAGGGCTGACGTACCCTTGTAATACTCATCGAAGACGTTCAGGCCACGAATACAGAGTTCACCACGAGGATTAGGCTTGTCCTCTGATGTGTACCCCATGAAAGGGACATCCACGAGTTTAACTTCATTGACCGGCAGAGGAGGACCGATGGTACCGCTGGCTGTAGGATCACCGGGCCAGGACTTTGACGTCGAGGCGGCAGTCTCAGTTAAGCCATAACTAGATCCCCATGCATTAGTGAGTACTAATTATGACACGATGTTCTCGTACCCTAAGAATAGAGGGATAGGGTGTGAGCACAAAACTAGAGCTAAACAGTTGTTACATACCTTCCGCCACCTCACATCCAAATGCAATTTTGAGGAAGTCCAGGGCGTCTGGGCTGATGGGTGCCGAGCCGCTGACAACAAGCTTGATTTGGCCGCCGAGGACTTTTTGAATCTGGGATAAGCGCGAAGGTTGGCTGATGGAAGGAAACAGTTCAAGGCGACCAACCTTACGAAAAACGATCCTATCCCAAAGAGGGTGCACTACCTCTCCAGTGGTGCGAAACCTCTCGAGTTTGGTTGTCACTGCTTTGTTGAAAATCATGCCTTTGAGACCAGGAACATTGCCGCCAGTCATGGCAGCTTGGTAGATACGGGTTAAGACACGAGGAACCGAAGGGAAAAAATTGGGTTTGAGCAGCTGTGCATCTTCTAGGAGACGAAGCGGGTCGCCAGTAAAGTATCCAATTCGCCCACCGACTGCGATTACGCAAAGCTCACAAATGCGCTAGCATTGATCAAATAAGTTTCTGGTCCAAGAAAAAATGAAGACCGACAACTAACTTCGTAGGCGTGGGCCAAAGGAAGATAGGACATCATGATGCCTTCATCAGGCAGGTTGAGTCCATGTAAACCAGAACATGTAGCCATGGCGAGATTCTTGTGTCGCAAGACAACGCCTTATCAACATAAGCTAAGGTTTAAAAACAGCGAGTGAAGTGTTACCTTTCGGGACACTGGTTGTTCCCTGTGAGTGAGCAAAATTAAGTTTCTGGCGACCGCGGCAAGGAGAAACGCTGATCACGAACAGAGGTATAGCAGATACTGGCTACGGTGTCGGGAGTGGGCTTGATGGGCTCGATCAAATTTGCTTTGCCGTAGGCCTCGACTAGAGAACAAGATTCACTCATGATGGCTTCGTCAGGTGAGAGCTGGGTATTGACACGCACGCTCGTGGAGTTCTTGTACTTTGATACCTACAGACTGTCCCCACTCTGCAAAAAGTTTGGCGGATTCTGAAGGGATTCTATCAAATATGACAATCGATCTCAAGCACGAGTTTCGAGATGCGAGCTTCAGAAGAGCGGAGACGTGATCAGAAGTTGAAAAAACGACAGTGGCATGAGCGTGGTTAGTGCTAAAATCTGTAGTTGAGATATTAGTTGACAAAAGAGGAGCCGACATTACATGTATTCTAGACAAAATCAGAATGTTTCGACTCGAGAGGAGAATATCTTACCGACTGCATCTGCACCAAGGGTATCGTACAAACTAACAGAAACCTTGCAATAAGTTTGCAGGGCAATATCAAGAATTTGCCACTCTGTAGTATTATCAGATAGTTATCGACTGTGAGCACTTGAACGCGCACCTGGTCGGTTCTGGGACCAGATACCGACAGTCTCATACTCACCACCGCCTATCACACCGGCTTGGAAAAGCAAGTGGAGAGCACTACCAATGTACTTCCTCCTACAGTCAACTTCGTCCCAAGTAAGCCATTCGTAGCGATCGGCGAACTTGAGGGGCTTCTCAGAGACAATAGGACGGTAGCCAAGGAACGGACGTTCCCGGCCAGCCTTCAGACCGCTCTCGAATACCTGATCCAAAGTTAAAATGCTCGTGGGGGAATTTTCATCCAGAAGACCCCACAGGCCTTGCGGAGAACTAAGGAGTCATGACAACGGAGAGCCTCACACTACTTACCATTGCGATAATGAGCTGGATCACAATTAGTCTGGACAAGAATGAGTGAATCACGAATCACCTGTTTGTCCGGGTCGCTTGGTGCCAAGAACAGGAACAGACTGTTTGTTAAAGGGAAGGACAGGAGGCCAGTCCACTGTTTTCTCTTTGTTGAGAGGCATGGGAACAAGAGGAGGATCCTGAGGCGGAGCAAGCTATAAATTGGGCCGTGATGTTCGCATGTGAATTAGAAATTATCAAGGAGATCGGACCATGGTCTCGGTTGCTCAGTCCAGTTTTTCCCGTGCTTTTGTGAGGGAGAGAAAGGAAAGACATAAAAGCTCTCGTACTCGATCTTTCTTACACTCGCCTCGTCGCCCCGATGACTGACCTGAACGGTTTCCTTTGACCACTTGACCATCGCCAGAAAACTTCGCCTACATATCTACCATCACCCATTGTTTATCCTGTTTCCTTCCTTCCGCGTCTCAACACTGGATTGCTTGCAGCAGCAATGAATGCTGAATTCACCCTTTTTCTTTGCCATCACTCACGCTCCGAGTCTTACGGTTAAAATATGGTAACGGGTGCTGGAACCACTCACCACCCTCATCGCACTCCCATACTAGGGCCCAAAAGGCCTGGATCGAGGACGAAGAGACCCATTGTCATTTCCCAATAAAACAACCTCAACCTGAGAGTGGTTCTGCACAGACCCCCGGTGAGTGACGAGGATCCCACCACCCCCAAAGCTAAAAGGACCGGTCCAGTCCCTGACCCAGATTTGGGCCTCATAGACGAGGATACGGACTAGCCTAGACCCTCTTGAGTTCTCGTTCAGTACCCAGATTTCCCTCTCCAGCCAACCACTGTTCAGAAAGATGAATGAACTTTTGAAGGAAGCTCCGTCCATCGCAAGCGGACTAGCCAACGCACCCGACACATCTGCGTGCTGGTACCAGACAACGATCTACCTGACCGAGCGTCTTTTCATAAACATCAACTACCGCGAAACGCAGCAGGCGAGACATAACGAGGCCCCGGAGTCTGTGGTTAAACTGGCTGCAGAGGTCGAAGCTCCAAAAGCTCAAGGACCCGACCTACCAGACAAAACATGGCTAACCCATCATCGGTAGGGCTGGAGGGCACCATTCACAGCAGTTTCAACCAGACCTCATACGCCCAAGCAGCTTCCAAACCTAGCATCCCTCCATAGCCAAGCGCCAACCCCAACAAGGCAAACCACCAGTCCTGCCTGATAGTAGCATTCAAGAAACAAACGAGAGACGTTATCCAGTTCACATTGTTAATGACATCAATGCCTTCCTCGCAGACAATATCAAATCTCAGTACTTGAAGGTCACAGCAATAAAATGAACCCTCAGGGAAACTGCATACTATTCATTAGATCAGACCAATCCGTCGTTAATCTCTTCATCTTCTCAGACACGCTTCCACATATCATTGCCCAGGATACAACGGCCAAGCACGCGAAGACAAGAAATGGTTTCAAGTGAAAATTGCCGGCATCCGCACAGGCCTATACAGGATGGAGTAAAGAGTGCATTCTCCCCCTAACAGATCCACGCTCACCTCAGAGAGAACAACCCAAACACGCCAAAGCCAACATCGCGGTCCGGCCTCCCACCGCACTCGGCACCTAGGGCTTCTCCTCAGCCTACCACACCCACCTACCGAAGAATGTCGGGAGTTTGGCAGACTGGGAAGCATAGTCCAGATGCGTGGTGGCTCGACCGCCCATTGATCACCCAATGCCGCCGGTGCTGGGAACTCGACCACCATACTGCTAACTGCTGCTCCTCGCCAAGGTGCCACCTCTGCAATGGAGAAGAAGCGCACCGCCACCAAGTATGCCCGGACATGCAATGATGATATCAACGTTGATATCATCATGGACATAGATTGCACCCCATAAACACACAGATTATGTGCGTATAGTACAAAACCAAAGGACTGGACGACTGTGTACATGAATCCAACTGGATCAGATGTCCAACACGCTTCAGGAAACTCGGGGATGCACGCGAACAATCCAAACACACACCACGGAGCAGGACAGCAAAGAAACCTGCAAGGAGCAGAAACACGCCTCAACCCACAGACCAACTGATTCGCAGCCCTAGAGCCACCAACTCCATCAATGGATAACGTGGTCCAGGAGGCGAGAGCTTTAGGGATTGCCAATGTAGACACAGAGAGGGCGCAACGGGCCATGACCAACCTCACTGCGACTCTTACTCAATGATTGAGCACCATAACTCAAACTTCCCAAACAACACTATCCGTGTAATCCAGCTGAACTGCAGCAAAAAAGGTCACATAGTCCACTCACTACTCGATGAACACATGTATGATACTGGCATTCTCCTTTTATAAAAACCCCAGTGGAGCTACATAGGCAACACAGAGGACCAATTAGGCTCAGCTCACGAATTTCCCTCTTGTCCTTCTCTTCTAGCCCAGACAACCTTTGACTTATGGTCACAGTATAGTAATAGTACTGGGCTGTGTTGAACAGGGATCATTACATTACTGCATGACCACTTGGACTATAGCAACATATTTGGACCAGTGCACGGACCGCCTCACTGAGTAGTATATATTTAGTACAGTGTTCCACATTCTGGAACTCTCTGAGATATTTACTGTCTTTTAGACTAGACTTTGGATCCTTGATGTAATGTATCTTAACCAGAAGCCTATAACAGTTACAATTATCAACATATGTAATAATCTAGCTTACTGAAATGACTATGTTATAGTTTTACTCCAAGAACTAATTCTTTTAAATAACAGACTACTAATACTATTAATTCAGCACTATTCCACTAGTAAATCTTCAAGTGATATCTTTATATTCATTATAATTATCAATATTGGACAAATTTATTGATAATTGCAATGAATATAAAGATATCACTTTAAGAACAAACTTTGATTTATAATTAGAAGTAATATGAAAGAACATTTGTTATAGCTACTACTGGTCAGGATAACACTAGAGCACTCACAGACTGTAGGCTTACTAATATACTTGAGTAGAAATCACAAAAGAATTTGACAAGAAGTCTACTACATTTCTTGTCTTATATACTCACTATCTAAATAAGTATGAGAGATCTACTCTAATTGTTACTTAATTATGTTATTCAATGAGTTTTATAAATAAGTATACTGGCTTAATGAAATTAATAGTATTATATTTTCTTTATATAGATAGTACTTAATGCTTTTTGAGCTAAACTCTTTTCTCAGAAGTAGTACTTATCTTGTATCTTTGAAAAGATAGCACTCAAACTTTATAAGCACTTTATACTTCATGATAAAGTTTACTTATCCGCAACTTGTCATAGCCAGACATCCAAAACATCCAAGACATCTGCTTTCTAACTTTTAAATAGGACTCTAATATATTTATGTATACTTTCATATTTGTGATTGTTCATATATAGATTAACCTCTTGTGTTTTACTTTCTGATAACTCATCATCTAGACTTCTGGTTGTTCTATATCCTAGAAACTATCTCTATGATGTTTTCTTAGTTATTCCTTATATTATTACTATCTTAGCCATAGTTTCTAACTATAGACTCAGTATATAAGACTTAGTAAATACTCTGTAGTTCTTAGTCTGAAAATCAACTAAGAATCTCTTACTCTTCTAACTAAGCTTTATCTAAACTCTAACTAAGAACTCACTTCTCTCTAACTATCTGAAGTTATAACTACCTAATAAGTAATAGGCACAACATATAAGTTAAGACTATGATTGTTATTCAAAGTTACATTGTTTATCTATAAATAAAGCTTCTGAGCTTAATTTATATCCCAGATACTTATCCAACCTTATGTATTTTCACATTTATTTTCCAGATAAGTTTTTACACTTGATTTGAACTTCCTCTTATTATGGCTAATTCTAGATATCTGTTTAAAGCAAGTTCCATCTTATTTTTTATTCTTTCTCTTAATACAATTCCAATATTGAAGTTTGATTTGATTATAAATATAGTTACTTATAGAGTTAGATATATATAATATCTTATATTTAAGGTTAGTAATTATATTATATTAGCTAGTCTGTTAATCAACTTAAGTTGGTATCAAACTCTAGTGTTAATAATACTATACTTTTGATTTTCTAAATTCTTATTCTAATATTTCTGAACTATCTTCTAAAATTATAACCAAGCAGCTGTTAGTAATATTATATGATTCTTATAAAAAGAAACTTAATAAGAAGTTCTCAATAAATAAAACTTCTATTTATACTAATATATGCTAGTTTATGCTCTATAATATATAACTTATCCTCAAATTTTTGTAGTATCTATGTATATAATATGAAAATAGTATACTATAGTCATAATCTCTAATATTGCTTCAGTATATTCTCTATTCCAGAAATTCAATATATTATAACAATATAAGTTAAAGCCAAAATTGTTTAGAAGTCTATATTTTCTACTTTATATATTATAAATAAAGTTTCTATACTTTATTCACTTTTTTTCTTTCAAGTATGAACTATATTTAATAAAGTGAATATAAAAGCTTTTTTAAACTATTAAAAACTTTTTAGTAGAAATTATTAAAATTTTAGAGAATTTTTTTAGATAAGATAAATTTGTTGTAGTAACTACTAGTCAAAACAACTAATAGACCACTTAAGTAAACTTATAGACTAAGTATTTTATAGAAATTATAAGAGAACTTAATAAAAAGTTCTTAATGTATTTCTACACTATTTATATAAAGTTTATATATTATCTCTAAGTTTACCACACTATTACTACAAGATAAACATATTTCTAATGTCATTATTTTTGTTTCAGATTGATGACATTACATCATGTGATACATTATGTAATTATAATCACATATCTCTTTATTATTCAAGAAATAAAAGAAAAAGAATCAAAATAAAAAAAGAAAATCAAAATAAATTACTAGTATCTAAGTATATCATAACAAAATTAGTTGTTATAATATTAAGTATAATATACTAATATAACAATATTTACTATTTACTCTAAATAATGACTAACATATTTTTAAACTAATTATTAATTACTTCATAAACAAACTTTTTTTATTTTATAACAAACTTTATAAACTTTCTGATAAATTTCTTAGTAACTAACAAACTTAAAGTGAT
>Ga0157366_1000915_pt1 | contig 12458 bp, 13 predicted proteins | sample AttbisABBM1_FD_113149 | JGI IMG/M metagenome (GOLD analysis project Ga0157366, IMG submission 113149) | Fungus gardens microbial communities from leaf cutter ant in Botucatu, State of São Paulo, Brazil - Atta bisphaerica ABBM1 | ecosystem: Host-associated > Fungi > Mycelium > Unclassified ...
ACATTTAGCCGATGGTACGGTTCTGAGTGGTGTTGAAGCGAATCCTAATAATTGGTTAGTAGGGCCTGCTAATTATACATATAACCCCGGCGGGGTTCGCCAGAGCCAGCGGCCCGGACTCGCGATAACGCGCTGACAGACGCCGGCAGTGCCGATCCGTTATGCCAAGTCGTTGTGATGCAAGCGAGGTGGTAAGCCGGCCATCAATAACGTCATGCACGATCTTGATGCGGTTAACTTCATTCATCGTAAAGCACGCCGAACCCTAAGCCGTCATCAGTTGCGTTCTCAGCGGGGAACCCTCGGAAAGGACTTTAGGACATTTCATATGCCAGAGGAAGACATCTTAACTTAGCCACTACAGTAAAGTGCGTATAACATAGATTATGTTAAATAAGATATCCGGTTACGCACTCAGATTGCTCCCCGGCATGACTGGTTCCTCACCTGTGCACCATTAAAACCCACATTAATGCTTAATGTGGGTTTTTGACGAGTATCAGCTTTTTTTCTTTTCACCGTAAAGCAGCATAAAAATCGCTGGAATAACAAGCATTGAGAGCACCGGGGCTGTCAGCATACCCCCAATCATAGGGGCCGCAATACGTTGCATTACTTCTGATCCTGTCCCTCCTCCCCACATGATGGGAAGCAATCCTGCCAGAATTGTCGCGACTGTCATTGCCTTAGGTCTGACACGCATGACTGCGCCTTCGTTGATAGACTCATAGAGCAAAGATTCGTTTATAGCTTTATGATTTAGAAGGTTGCGTTTTTCTAATGACTGATTTAGATAAAGCAACATGATAACACCAAATTCTGCCGATACGCCTGCCAGAGCAATAAATCCAACAGCAACTGCAACTGAAAGATTATAGCCTAATAAATAGAGCAGCCAGACACCACCAATCAATGAAAATGGTAGAGTTCCCATAATAAGCAATGCATCTTTAACCCTGCCAAATGTGAGAAAGAGTAAAATAAAGATTATTGTCAGGGTTACGGGTAGCACAACTTTAAGTTTTGCAGCTGCTCTTTCCATATACTCATACTGTCCTGACCAGCTAAGTGATACTCCTTCAGGAAGCTTTATATTCTCGCTAACCGCCTTTTGCATATCCAGCACTGCAGACTTCAGATCACGTCCTCGTATATCCACATATATCCAGTCTGAGAGACGGGCATTCTCACTTTTAAGCATAGGGGGGCCATCACTGATTGTGATATCGGCTAGATCTGATAAAGACAACTGCGCACCACTGAGAGTAACGACGGGCAGGCTACGCAATTTTTTTAGTGAATCACGGACATCTCTGGGATAGCGAACATTAATCGGGTAACGCTCTCGGCCTTCTATTGTAGAACCGATATTTGCTCCGCCGACCAGCGTTGCTATCAGCGACTGCAGTTCTTTAACTGTCACACCATAGCGTGCGGCTTTGGCACGATTTATTGATATATCTATATAGCGGCCGCCGTCCAGCCGATCAGCCAGAGCCGAACTGACGCCAGGAACGTTTTTCACTACTCGTTCAATCTCCTCAGCCACTTTTCCGATTTGTTCAATATTATTACCGTTTACCTTTATTCCGACCGGGCTTTTTATCCCTGTTGCAAGCATATCAAGACGGTTGCGGATTGGCGGTACCCATATGTTAGCAACTCCGGGAATCTTAACGGTGCTGTCAAGTTCATTGATGAGCCTGTCCATAGTCATGCCGGCGCGCCACTCGCTTCGGGGTTTAAACTGTATAGTGGTTTCAAACATGCTCAGAGGTGCTGGATCTGTTGCAGTATCAGCCCGCCCCGCTTTACCAAACACGCTTTTCACTTCCGGAACAGTTTTTATCAGCCTGTCAGTGAGTTGAAGAAGATGCGCAGCCTCGTGACTGGAAATACCCGGGAGCATTGTAGGCATATAAAGCAGGTCTCCCTCATCAATTTGCGGAAGAAATTCGCTACCCAGCCTGGACAACGGCCAGATTGTTGCAACAAGTAGTAAGGCTGCAATTCCGAGAGTAATTTTTGGCCATGCGAGAACCTTATCAAGTAAGGGTTTATAAACACCAATCAGCCATCGGTTCAGCGGGTTAGCATTTTCATCAGGAATTTTTCCACGAATGAAAAAACCCATCAGAATTGGAACCAGTGTAATTCCAAGTCCCGCAGACACAGCCATGGCATAGGTTTTAGTGAAAGCCAGTGGTGAAAACATTTTCCCTTCCTGTGCATCAAGCGTAAAAACAGGGATAAATGAAAGCGTGATGATCAGGAGGCTGCTGAACAAGGCAGGTCCCACTTCTGAAGCAGCCTGCTGTGCTATCTGCCAGTAGTCAGCGGAAAGAGGATTCTTTCCAGGATGCTGATGGCGCCACTGCTCCAGCACCTTGTGCATGTTTTCAATCATAACTATTGCTGCGTCCACCATCGCTCCTATAGCGATAGCTATTCCTCCAAGGGACATCATGTTGGCGCTTATGCCCTGGTAGTGCATGACTATAAAAGCCCCCAGGATACCAAGTGGCAGGGTAATTATCGCGACCAGTGAACTTCTGAAGTGAAGTAGAAACAGCGAGCAGACGACCGCAACTACAATAAACTCTTCAATAAGTTTGTGGGTCAGAGTGTCTATTGAATTTTGTATCAACTGAGAACGGTCATACACAGGTACAATTTCCACGCCGGCAGGAAGGCTTTTCTTTATTTCATCAAGCTTTGCTTTAACCGCATTAATCGTCGAGAGTGCATTTTTACCTGAGCGCATGATTATGACGCCGCCTGCTACCTCCCCCTCACCGTTAAGTTCGGCTACTCCGCGCCGTATTTCTGGCCCTCTCCGGATATTTGCGACGTCTGAAAGCATCACAGGTATACCATTACGTGACGTGATAACTACATTACTGAAGTCAGCCAGTGTCTTGAGATAACCGGTTGTTCTTATGATATATTCCGCCTCCCCCTTTTCAATAACCGAGCCACCATCTTCTTGGTTCGCATTTTTAATGGCGTTAATGATCTGGTCATGATTAATGCCCAGTGCTTGCATTTGATCCGGGTTAACGATTACCTGATATTCTTTTACCATGCCTCCAATACTTGCCACTTCAGACACGTCCGGTACGGTTTTCAATTCAAACTTCAATATCCAGTCCTGAATGGCCCGAAGGTCGCCAAGGCTGTGCTTGCCGGTTTTGTCAGTCAGTGCATATTCATAAATCCAGCCCACGCCTGTCGCATCTGGACCCAGCGACGCTTTCGCTTCGGATGGCAAGCTACCCTGAACCTGGCTTAAATACTCCAGAACACGTGAACGGGCCCAGTAAGGATCTGTACCGTCTTTAAAAAGAACATAGACATACGCATCACCGAACATTGAGAATCCCCGTACTGTCCTTGCCTCCGGTACGGACAGCATCGTTGTGGTAAGAGGATACGTAATCTGGTCTTCAACAATTTGTGGTGCCTTTCCGGGATAGGTGACTCTTATAATGACCTGTGTATCAGAAAGATCTGGTAATGCGTCCAGGGGAGCATTTTTGACTGACCAGATGCCCCATGCAGCCAGCATTACAGTTGCCAGTAATACCAGAAGTCTGTTCTGGAGCGACCAGCGGATAATGAACGCTATCATTGTTGGTCTCCCTTGTTTTTTACTGGCATTACTGAATTAATCTGCGGTCCCTGTGCGCTCATTGAGAAACTGAACATTACCGTTTCACCGGTTTTCATTTGTTTAAGTTGCTGCGGGCTCACGTGAAAATTCATGCTCATTGCTGGCCATTTAAGCGCAGGAACAGGCTGATGGCTGATAGTGACAGAATCTGAACTGATTTTTTTTATCACTCCATTTGTGGAGTAAGTTTGAGCTGCCTGCGTGGTATTCAACAAAGGCTGAGAGTTTAGCTGGGGAAGTGCACTTTCGAGGCTGGCTTCGGAATCAATCAGGAACTGGCCCGAAGTTACTACCTCCTGACCTTCCCTGAGCCCCGATAGTATCTCAGTCCTGCCGTTTTCTGTCTGACCCGTTACCACTTCCGTTGGATAAAAAGACCCTTTTCCGTCAGTCACAATGACACGGTTGCTGGTCCCGGTAACAATGAGAGATTCCTCTGGTATCGTCAGTAATGGTTTGCTTTGTGTTGCCTGTGCAAGGCGAACACTGAGGTACATACCGGGTTTCAGTAAATGGCTGGGATTTTCCATTACTACTCTTGCTTTCATTGTACGGGTAGAGGTGTCAAGCACGGGAAGTAACTCGCTGTTATGTCCTGTAAAAACAGTGCCTGGCCAGCTAGATGTGGTAGCCTCAATCTGATTTCCGTTTGAAAGCAAACTTGCCTGAACTTGCGGATAACTGATAACAAGCCAGACAGGATCCAGGGCAGCAAGTTCAAAGAGTGGCTGTGAAGGTTTGACTTCCGCTCCCACTCGTACGTCTAACTTGCTTACATAACCCGCATGTGGGGCTCTCAGTGTGATATGGGTTTGCGGTTTGCCAGTATGCTCGATATCAAGGATGACATCTTCTGGCATGAACTGTAGCGCAAGACGCTCACGGGCAGCTTGTGTAAGTGAAGAATCACCAAGTTTTCTGACAGCAAGGTATTCCTTCTGGGATGCTGCCCACTGAGGGATCCAGAGCTGTGCCAGTGGTTCATCTTTCTGAACAAACTGTTGATTAGCATTGATGTAAAGCGTTTCAACCAGCGCATTTGCCCGTGCCGGAATGATCTCAAGGGTACTCTCATCCGTATCAACGACACCGTAGGCGGTAATCTGCCTTGTCAGCCTTTCTAAGGTAACTTTTGCTGTGCGGACACCCAGATTCTGTTCCTGAAGAGGACTAATTTTTACACCACCGTTATCGGTCGATTCATCTGCATAACGGGGCACCAGTTCCATATCCATGAACGGCGATTTACCCGGTTTACTGAAACGCGTAGCCGGGCTCATAGGATCATACCAATAAAGCACCTTTCTCTTGGGATCCGGGTTTTCTTTACCGGCTGTCATGGACGTTTTATCCATGCTTAAGTGACCCGCCCGGTAAGCGATCACGGCGACGAAAGTAAGCGCAATAATGACAAAAATATAATTTCTAATTTTCATCATTCTACCTCCTGTGGAACCAGATAGCGTATTGCAGTCCAGGCCTCAGCCAAGGCTTTTTCAGTATTCACACCTGCTATTCTGCCGTTGAGTTCTTCACGTCTCGCCGCCAGTAATTCGTTCATCCCAGAGCTGCCCTGCTGATACTGTGAAGTAAGTAGTGTCACTTTTCTCCGCAGCAGAGGCAGGACAACCTGTTGCTGACGCTCATTAATGGTTTTTACAGCGTGATAATTCGAAATAAGAGCAGTAAGTTGATTGCGTTGGTCACGAATTAGGGTGGTTAAATCATCCGCAGCTGCATAAGCTCTCATAACGTCTGCTGAATGAACTTTATCCTGACGCTGAGCCTGAAAAAGAGGAAGATCAACCGTAAACATTATGCCTCCTACATCCTCATAATCTTCTCGTCTGCCGTAATAGACCTCAACGCCTACGTCAGGAATTGACGCAACTGCGGAACGTTCAGATTCTGTTTTAGCGAGTTCGGCTTCTCTCGAGGCCTGGATAACGTCAGGATGTAGTTGTATCCCCTGAATCAGAACATTTTCATCTGCGGGGAGTCGGTTGATACGTGGCAGAGTACCGCTTGTTTCGGTAATTTTCTGGCCAGTGAGCTCAAGCAGTCTGGCCTGCGCTTTCTGTATATCACTGCGGGCTGTGTCTTCATCATTTTTGATAGCGTTGAGGGTAAGTTGCACATCAAGTGTGTTACTGGCACTTGCTGCACCACTGGCGACACCTGCAATCTGCACCCTGTTTTGGCGACTTATCTCAACGAGAGTTTGCTGTATTACGTGTAATTTTTTTTCCGAGAATGCCAGATCAAACCAGGCCAGTGCAGCCTCACGCTGCAGGCGAGCACGAATTATGCCGGAATTTGCTTCAGTGGCACGGGCTTCCGCGTTAAAAACGTCTGAAGTTCGTTCACGCTTAGTACTGCTGACATATTCCTGCATGATACCGATTTTCTCGGTCGTCATCTGCTGACGGGTAAAGCGGGCATGATTACTTCCCTGCACCGGCGCATTCTGGATACCGAATTCAAGTTTAGGATCAGGTAACTGCAGTGCAGAATCTGCCATAGCATGAAATGCGCTGACTTTTAAGTTGTTAGCGGGTAACTCAGCCGTATGGAGTTGAGTGGCTTGAAATACCTGTTGCAGGGTCGTCGCAAAGCTTTCTGCTGAAAACAGGCACAGCAGAAGAGGCAGCCCGGAGGCTGCCTTATTTAGGCTAAAATTCATGGGCGTCTCCGGGAGCTATTTAGCTGTTACAGAAACGAGCGAAAAGCCCGAACCGGATTGGCGGAAAGTAAAATCAACCTGCTGGCCGGGTGAAAACGTCTTGCCCTGATAATTTTTAATATCAAAGGTCATTGTCATGGCTGGCCAACTGAGCGCATCTATTGGCCCGTGTGCTATATCTACAGTGTCACTATTCCAGGCTTTTATTAAACCGCTACCACTATAAATTTTGTTCTCGTCAGGTTTACTCATGCCTGACATGCCTGACATGCCTGACATGCCTGACATGCCTGACATGCCTGACATTTGAGTATGATCAGGAGTTGCTTCTTCAGCAAAAGCGCTAAAAGTATTTAATGAAATGGTAAAAACAAGTAAGAATAAAGGAATTGTACGCATGAAAAACTCTCCATAAAAACAGGATAAGGCAAATCTGCCAGCTAAATTTAATGACTGTTTTTATGAATGTTTATTCTCTGAAACGACAGAAGCGAATTTCTGCAGGGGGGGCATTCACAGGCGGGAAATACCAGGCTTTATGATCAAAAGTGGTCATCTGCATCTGTTCGACAGGCAGCAGTGAGCTTTCAGCGGACATTGCAACGAGTTGAAGACCTGGAGAGAAAACCTGCCCGTTATCAGGATTACAGTGTTTATTACATAAAGGCTGAAGCTTAGAATCGCCTGAATAGGGCGCATCCATGTCATTGTATGACCTCTGACTACTTTGAGGCTTAAATGATGAGGAGTGAATTCGCATATCGTGTAGGGCAGCAACGGCTAATTGCATATTGAGCAAAAACCAGCACGCCATAAAAAGGCCTGCGCGCAATCGAAAATTGCGCTGCATGATACGGCGATATAATGGAAAAAATGTTTTGAGCATTTTAACCCCCTGAGCGAATTAGGCGGATTACAGCACATCAGAGTGAATAAAATCCACTAAAAAAATACGAAATTTTTAATTAATGAAAAAATACAACGGACAACCACGAAGCCAAGATAAGGGCGGAGGTAATGTTTCATTTGGTTACAATTATGGATAGTGACCTTCCAGTAAGGTTAGGGTTTAGCTTGCGATTAAGAACACATCCGTCTGAAGTCAATTTAACTTAAAGGAAAGTTATTATGAAAAAATCATCTTTATTATCAATTGCTTTCGCCCTTGCTGTGACAGGTAGTGCCTGGGCAGACACCTCTGCTGGTAAAAATGCTGAACCTAAAAACTCTGACATCAGCTGTATTCAGGCTGGAGAAACTGCCTTGAACAGCGCTCATTCTAATATGATGGGAGGGTCTTCAATGAATTACTGCGGGGGACAGATGACGCCGGCTATGATGCAAATGCACCAGAATATGATGGAAACTCCAGCAACTATGAAAGAGACGTATTCTAAAAGTTTTTCACAAATGACTCCTTCAGAGCGCGCGGCTGTTATTCGCCTCAGCAGAAACAATGGTACAGCTCAGGTTAATCAATTTTAAGCATAAAAGCGTTCAGGATTACAAAGATCAAAATTTTTAATTTTATTTCTGACAGATGAGGCTTCCGACATGAAAATTAACCGTCGGGAGTCTTTTCTGTAAGATGCTTCATCTCAAGCATATTCGTTTAAACTCATAAAGATTTTTTACAGAGTGAATGATTTTGCCATTACCAATGAATGTATATTTTATTGAAGTTATTGTCTAAAAGGTTTTTTCGAAAAATAGTAATTTATTTTTTTTTCCTGAAATTAAGTCACTAATTTTTTTAATTAGTTACAGGAAGATTTATTCTTCCTGTCAAACTGAGCACACACGTCGCCTAAATTTTAAAGGCATGGTTTTAAGTATGAAGAGGAATATCGAATTATGACTGACGGTATCAACGATGACCGGGGAGACTTTCACGCAGTATATGAAACTCTTTTGTCCTTAAAGAACGAAATAGATTTTATTATTAATCAGTTAAGTGAAGGTCAATTTGAAAGAGTCAGTACATTTGTCAGCAATTGGGCTTTCCTGGTAAATAAATATAAATATGTTGAAGACAGCCTAACTAATACACTGGTGGTTGAGAAACTCTTAGTGCATGATGCAAAGCTTTGTGCTGAATTGATTGCCATAGGCCGAACCATTACATTAATCAACAATTTCCTGCGTTGTGCTGCAAAAGACTTTTCTCTTGATAGCGACAGAATATTATAGAATTGCCTCCGAAAGTTAAGCGTTAAAAAAAGCTGGCTTACCGCCATTACGAGGCTGTCAGTGAAGAACGAAGTTGTCTCACAGGAGCGGGTATTTCTTCATTAAATCGAAACGTTTTCTTGTCAGCCCCGGCGTCAGCTGATGAGCGTTATGTGCTTCTTCGATGACTGGTCAATGACCTTGACGTCCCTTCCCTGCTTTGGCAGCTTCATGACTCCGGGGCTATCCTTCTTAAAGACAAGTACAGTTGAATACCAGTACATAAAGCATTTACGCCCTATTTTATCCTGTCAGTTAAGGGTTTTAATTGTATGTGCTATTGCTGTCCTTCTGACGTTCAATCTTCCGGTTTCAAGAAAACTGTTGATTTTGATGTTCAGGCTAGCGCTTAACAGAATCACTGGCATAGGAAGCTCACCATGGCTTTGCAAACAGTGATACAGACGGCCTGAATTTTTATCCTCATTCATAGAATCTCCCTTCCTGATATAAATAACAGGATAGTAATGTCAGAGCCGTTAGTCTGCCCACGACAGAGATTGATCTAATAAAGATGAATGATAATAAAATCATCCAGTTGCAGTATGAAGTTTGGGATTAAGCCGGTGTGATTGTAAGGCCTGGATTACCGGCGTAGAGAATGGTGCTAAGGCTGTGGAAAACGGCCCCAGCAATACTGAGACCGGTTTTTCCAGCCCTTACGCCTTATTCTTCAGAATGCGGCCCGCTGCAGACGAAGCCTTAATCAGCGTGGCATAGCTCCATGTTGTGTTATCCACCTCAGTCATAAGCCCGGGCGATTCAGATGATGCTGCGGTAATGCCCAGCAGAGACTGCTGCGATTCTGCCCACATTTTTCGTCAGATTGTATCGCCAGACCAGGCGCAGTTGCCCTGCCTTCCATTTATGATTGATATTAAATATCAACTACCGCATTGGTTACATTAATAAAAAATTTTTCAGGTTTAAATAAGTCAGTCGGACCCCAGCATCTTAATGCCTGTGTTTCTGATCGTTCACCGGAATTAACATTTCGCTAGTTATCGGCATCATGCAACTGGCCCCATCTTTATGAAGACAGCCAAAGGATTTGTCGCTGAGGCTACTCTTCGTTCCTTTAGATTTCTGGCCCGACGGACATAAAGCGCGCCTTATTTGCCCATTTTGCTGGAAACTCCATCGCACATAATGCGGGTTCAAGGCCTGTTATTTCTGCTTCTGCAACGTTAAAAATGAGGAAGGGATCATCATCAAGAAAGTTATCTACTTCGATGACGTCATTCACGTGAAACAGTATATAGCCGCCAGTCCCATTACTGAGCGGGCCGGCCAAAATGATCTTTTCTTCCTTAAAGCCCCTGGCAAGCCACCGCTTATGAGCAGACAGGTGCTCTGATATGGCATCGTGCGATTTCAGGTAAGTCAAAGTAACGGCATAGAGCATGGTTTATTCCTTGATAGAAGAAATATTGTTAATAACCTGTGTTATTGAAGATAATGCTTTGGCAATTTCCCTGTTTTTGGTTTCTTCACTTTTCGAAACGCCTTCGGCCCGAACAAACTCCACACGGGAGATGCCCAGAAAGGCCAGAAAGTTACGCAGAAATCGCTTCTGAAAATTCATGTCTTCCAGTGTAGTTCCGGTATAAAACCCTCCCCCGGCAGACGCAATCACAACCCTTTTTCCTCCTGCAAGCCCTACTGGGCCTGTAACGGTGTAACTGAAGGTTTTACCCGGTTGGGCGATCCTGTCCATCCATGCCTTCAGCTGACTGGAAACCGAGAAGTTGTACATGGGCGCTTCAATGACTATCACATCATTTTTAAAGAAACTCTCTTACCAGAACTTCTGACAAATTTCGCTGAGATTCCAGCTCAACTGATGCAACCGCCATACCGGCAACAGGCCTGAATCCTGCAGCAATGTCAGCGGTAAGATGAGTGATTTCTTTTTTAATCAAATCACGATAGGTGAGTTGATTTCCCTGTTTGTCTGCCGTCAGATGTTTCACTATTTCAGCCGTGAGTTGGCGCGTAACTGAAAACTCGTAATTGATACTGGAATCAAGGTGAAGAATCTTCATGCCTAATTTTCCTGTTGTGAAGAGACCAGTGAATACTACGGGCTGCCTTTATAATTAATGCTGCGATGGCTTCGGGATGAGAAATCATGGAGAGATGGCCAGAGTGATCACTACACCTGCCTATGAATGGCCAACGAGCAGAACACTGCCTTGCTGGCGTTTCAGTACACTTTCAGTTGCAGCCACGTCATTCTGCAATGATGAGGTAAGGGTATTGTGGAAAGCGGTAACGGAATAACCCCGAGACTGAAGCATAGAGAACCGCAGACCAGGATGAGCCGTCAGTAAAAGCACTGTGAACCACCACGATATTTTTTAATGCCCAAATACCCAGCCATAACAAGCGAGTTTTGAGAAAACAAAAGACACAATATGGTGACTCCTCTCAGCCACGTGCCCGGAATGAGTTTTTTCATCTGCATGACTGCATTTCTCCGATTGTTTTCTTGTCAGAGATTGTAATCATCCCTTCACAGCAGTATGAAGTGTCATTATTGACATGTAACATGCGAAATCAGACATAATCGGTAAAAGAGGTATTTATGCGGGTTGCTTTACTGGGGCTTCCGGGGAGCATGCGCTCGGCTCTTGCCGGGCTGGCTGATATGTTCTGGCTGGCAAATCAGGTAATCCTGCTTAACCCATCGGTAAATAAAGAAATTTCACGGGAAAACCCTTTTTTTGACGTCAGAACTATTACTGCTGACGGCAATCCAGTCATGGATGTTCATGGACGAGCGATTGAAAGTGACGGCTCATTCAATGAAAATGTTTATTTCGAACTGATTGTTGCCAGCGGTATGCAGTTGGATGAGTACAGGTTTCCCGCTGATAAAGACGCAGTATCACATGCGGCCAGGTGGTTGAAAATGAAACATTCTGAAGGGAGTTGTATTGCGGCGTCCTGTGCTGGAGGTCTGGTTCTGGGAGAAGCAGGTTTGCTCAACGGACGGATCTGCACCACGTCATGGTGGTTACATCCCACTTTTGTTGAGCGTTATCCGCAGGCAAAACCCGTATGGGGGAAAGTTCTGGCCGAACAGGATAACGTTTTGACCACGGGAGGCCCTCTCTCGTGGGCTGATCTGGTTATACATGTCGTTCGCAAACATGCAGGTAATGAACTGGCAAAGCTGACCGCTGATATGGCAGTGGCGGACAGTCAGCCTCTTTCACAGCAAATCTATTCACCCGCAGGATTTCTCAACTCAATTCATCCCCTGCTTACAAAAGCTGAAAACCTGGTTCGTTATCAGAATCCTTCTATGACAGTAGAGCAACTCGCTGAAGCTTTGAATATGACGACCCGGACGCTCAATCGTAAAATGAAAGCGCTTCTTCAGGAAAGCCCCAAAAGGTTCATTACACGGGTTCGTATGGAAACGGCGTCGCTACTTCTTGAAAGCCCGGGTAGAACCCTTTCACAAATTGCAAATGCCTGCGGGTATGCTGATGAAACGGCTTTCAGGCGGGCTTTCATCACGGTGATGGGAGTGACACCAGGAAGCTTCAGGGAGCGGCTTAAACAGAGAACAATCTGAATTAGGCGAGGAATGAGCGTGCTCTGCTTCCGGTGGCCACCCACTAATTTCATTTGACAATTCATCTGTGTGACTGACAGCATTCCTATAGCCCCACACGGAGCGCTTATAAGCCCGGAGAAACGCTCATTCCTTTCTGGATTGTCTGTGCCGCCAACATATCGAAGAATTGCTGAAAAGTGCTGGCAACCAGGTACAAGTGCTGGGTTTCTTCTTCATCTTCATCAGCAATGGAATAATCCTGTTTAACATCTTCCAGATGTAAACAGGTCCTGTCCCAGTAATAG
>Ga0157366_1000917_pt1 | contig 12456 bp, 12 predicted proteins | sample AttbisABBM1_FD_113149 | JGI IMG/M metagenome (GOLD analysis project Ga0157366, IMG submission 113149) | Fungus gardens microbial communities from leaf cutter ant in Botucatu, State of São Paulo, Brazil - Atta bisphaerica ABBM1 | ecosystem: Host-associated > Fungi > Mycelium > Unclassified ...
ATGCAACGTCACTGGCCTAATTGGGGAACACTCGTGCCACCTGGGGCTTCGGCCGGAAGCTGGAAAAGTATCCCAACCTTCGCAGTTCACTATTGTCATACTAGTAGGGAAGTGATGTAGCAGGGCAAGGCTATTATAGTTGACTCCGGGCGAAAATCCTACCTCCACTACCGGAGGCTTTCATTTTCAGAGATGTGGTGGATATTATCGTGAGACTTGTCAAGATAATTCTTCCACATGAAGTGAAGATCGTTACCGCAAGATCTAATGGTGCATGATGCCACACAGAGATCCTTTGTCCATCTTTAGGCTTGTTCGGTTTAGGTTCAAAATCAATCCTGTCGAGCTGAATATCTCCACGGAATGCAGAATGTATTGCAAACAAGAGGGAATGTTCCAATTTTCTGGAAGACTACTGTCTGTAGGCCAGCCTACATATGGAGATGGGAGCGGATTGAGGATAAGGCATTGTGTGAGTTGATATTGGATTATAAGGGTATATAACAAGAAATGATAGTATGAGGTGACTGTGATAGTTAGAGCAACAAAAGAGCTTTATGTATTCTTGCAAAGAGCTAGAACACACCACACGACAGCTAGCGCAGGGAAGTCATTGAGGCATCTCGTCACAGCCATTATCAAGGTGTCTCTTGAGAGAATCGGCCCTTATAGAACACGATCAATAATTTCCCCGCGAGAAACCGGTACGATGGGACTCACCTACTAAATTCCTTCTCACAAAACTGACAACGGTGGATCACTGGGCTGGGTAGGTGTTGTGTCTCGTGATGTCGTTTTCTATCATGAGACCTAGAGAACGTCTTGCCGCAGTTTTCGCATGGGAATCTCTCCCCGGAAGGTGATGTTGCTGAAGTGGGTGAAGCTGTTGCTCCTGATGCAGTCCGGGGACGTCCAGTAGAGATACGTGTTCGTGGCCGCTGAGAATGTACCGAGGCAGAATTGGAGTACGCACTCGCCCCAGATCCATAGGGACCAGCCGTTGGCGAGTGAGACGGTAACGTTTGAGAGTAGTCAGAGTATGAGCTGGCCATCTCTGACGGTGTCGGGATAAACGAAGTTTGATTTGCCGGCGAGCGATTTCCGAGGCTACTATTGGGATACTGATCACTGTAGTAACCCTGAGCATTATATGACTGTGGTAATGGAGAGGACGAGGTAATGAGTGCGGATTGAGAGTAATATTCTCTGTTAGAGCCACTGTTTGAGTAGCGCTGTGGATGTAATGCTGGTGTCATGCTGCGACAATATGTCGGATGGGAACCTATATCCTGATGAGGAGGGGGCATAACAAGAGACCCGGTATGGACAGACCATCATTGGGGTGAACATGTGGAGGATAGTATTGTGCATTCTCTTGATAGTCATATGTCGCATGGTTGTAGGCCCCTTGCATGGGGTAGGTGCCACCTGGAGAAGAGTATTGACCAGTCGAATACTGACCCCCTGCGCTAGGGTCCTCATAGTAGGTGCGGGCGTCACGATGCATGAATGGAAAGGGGACAGAATGGAGGAGGAAGAGTTCAGATAGGGAGGGGAGAATTTTCTTGGTCCTTTAATAGGTCGGAGCCGCCCAGATGTCATAGGTAAACTGGGTAATATGGATCCCTTCGGCGAACTGGCGCTCGCGAGTTAGATCACCTCTAGTTGTTTCGATCCCGAATGACGGAAGGACCCGCGACCGCTATCTACGGCTGCGCGTCAGCCGATGAGGCGGAGCCCACAGACCATGAAAGTGAGCACCCCACGAGAAATGAGGGTCCAAGGAAGCTTCTGTATTCATTCACGTCGAAATCGGTGAAGTGAATGCCATTCCTTCCAGGATTCCACTTCAGGCGTCTGGTTTGCCTGGAGCTTCATCATGGGAACCCTGCGCCAGAAGTACAGTTCGGATAAGTAGCTGAGTTTAATCATTCGAATCTACAGATGTGCCTACTTGGAAGGAATTTAGATTCGGGTGCGGGTGAAAATAATTGAGGACAAGTCAAACCGAAAAAGGCTAGCGGGATTTCCCCCATGTCAAATATGCCACAACTCAGAAATCACGCATGGGGGTAAAGCGACCAGCACAAGCAATCAAGGAATCTTCGACGCAGCCCGACTTTCAATGAATCGTCAACGAGGAGTCAATGACGTATTGCCTCGTTCAATTGCTAATAGGACACACTGAGAAGATAACTCTATGTCTGAGAAGTGATTTTGACTTGTCAGACTGGAAGCACAATTTGTCACCCCGAGATTCCTAAGAGATTAGGGTGCTAAGGTTTTCAACCACACAAAGGTAATAAAGCAAGGACAAAGCGGTCCGAACCTAGACTTGACCCACAGAACTAACCAGTATTGTATTTGTGAGTGACACTAGAGATTTTCGATAGAGGCTTATCAAAAATAGGTCAAAACATAGTCAAATGCGAGTAACATACTGTGCAGTCCGTCAAGCAAGTCTTCTCATTCGAATCGGTCTGGCAATTCGATAAACTTAGCATAGGCAGAAACCAGATTCATCTCAGATTATCCAAGTATTGCGCCTGTGGTAGGCAAATAGATCTAACTTGTTCCAATAACTGTGATGTTCCATCTGCAAGTTTCCGGAAAAAGTAGTGGGAAGGTTGCTAGTGACGTACGACATCTGAACTGGTCTTTTCATAGAACGACGGTATTTGCTCTAGTCGTAGTCGTTTCGGAAAATGCCTAAGCGTGTACCTGATGAGGGAGGGGCGAAGTCTGTTGGCAAGTTGCTAGACAAGACACTCAAAAATTGCGAAAAAATCGCGATGTAGACCGAATGGAAGATTGATGCAATGATCTACTAAGATAGGGCAGGCGGCAGACGGTGATTGTCAAGAGCGCTCGGAAGAAGAGATGAAAAACTAGAAGAAAAAAAACTAGAAGAACATTGTCGAGTTGGAAGCTTTAACCAAATAACTTCAAACATATAATCACCTCACTATCCCTAATCTCTGCAGTCTTTTAATGGCTCCATTTAATCTTGACGCATGCATAGACCAGCTCCTCGATAAACAACTCCTGCACGAAGCATTACTACGCGAGATATGCGAAAAGACCAAGGAAGTGCTGATGCGCGAGTCTAACGTTGTGCATGTTAGCGCACCTGTTACTGTTGTGGGCGATATTCACGGGTGAGCCATCACAGCCTACTCCCCCACCTAATTAACCCTATGATTTATCAAGCCAGTTTTATGATTTAATAGAAATATTTCGTATAGGTGGATATGCACCCCACACGAACTACCTTTTCCTTGGTCAGTTCCTAATACTTGCCACTGCCCAAACTCAAGTTCTTTCCAGGAGATTACGTAGACCGAGGACTCTTCAGCGTTGAAACTATTTCCCTTTTGACGTGCCTCAAACTCAGATATCCTAGCAGGGTTCAACTCATTCGAGGGAATCACGAATCAAGAGCAGTGACTCAAGTAAGTAGCTGAACCGTCAAGTTCTTGATATTTGATCTTATTTCCACAGACTTATGGTTTCTATACAGAATGTGTGCGAAAATACGGCTCTTCGCATGTCTGGACGTACTTTACCGACATGTTTGATTTTTTAACGCTCTCTGTCGTGATTGACGACCGGATATTCTGTGTTCACGGAGGTATCCTGAAAATTACTAGTGGTTAAGTCAGGCTCCCCACGGACTGATCCTGCTGTAGGTCTTTCGCCCTCAATACACTCGATTGATCAGATTAAAGTTGTTGATCGGTTTCGAGGTACATGTTCCAACTTCCAATCTTGCTCATTTGCTCACGTTTCAGTCAGAAATTCCGCACGAAGGCCCCATGGCGGACCTTGTCTGGTCAGATCCCGATCCAGAAAAAGAAGACTTCGCCATCTCACCGCGGTATACACATCATGAGCATCTGCATTTCTCATACTCACTCATAACCTCAGTGGTGCTGGGTATACCTTTGGATCTGGCGTTGTTCACAAATTTCTCGATCAAAACAGGATGTCTCATATCCTTCGTGCACACCAACTGTGCATGGAAGGATATTCTTCCCTATTTGATAAGCACCTTTCCACAGTTTGGTCGGCTCCTAATTATTGTTATCGATGTGGAAATTTGGCAAGTATTTTGGAAATTGGTCCTGGCGAGACGATGTTTTTCAATGTATTCGAGGCCGCACCAGAAAATGACAGAGACGGTCCGAATCAGCAGAGCGCTCAAAACGCAACCGGGAAGGTGAGAATTGCTATCGCTCTCCCTACCTATTTGCCTGATTTTTTGTAATCAGCTTCCTGAATACTTTCTATGATGTCCACTTGGTGAATCTGCAATTTTCCGACTCCAGATACCAACTACTGCGATATGATACATGTATGCCATATACTAATATGATGACATTAGAACCACTGACAACCAAGACACGAAAGGCAATCCAATATATCTCCAGGTAGGGTGTCAAAACTGACATGTTATCCACGTCTTCAGACATATTTCAATTGCTATACCTCTAAAGCACATATAGCTTCATCTTCTGATGATCACGATAATACGAAGAAAGAATAGTTCGCCAACCAAGGAAGGTCTCTGGTGTACGCCAAGAACCCTTGCGGATAGCAAAATTGCAGGTAAGAGTGAGGACAACGACAACCAAGATGTGAGATCGCCAACGTAGCCAAAAAAGCCAGGCCAAAGTCCGGGCAAGGTCCCGTTTTCGACGGTGATTGTGGTGTAATCCCGGATATCCATGGGCAGAAGTGGCAGGATAACCGCAAAAAGGATTCAACATGGAAGCTGGCTGATGAGAAATTGCTAAAGGCGTCTCGTCTTCTACGGCACTGGCATCGGAAAGCCAAGTTCTCCCCGGTCGCAGAGGGTTATCTAAGTCTGTCAGAAAGGGCAGGTTCCCGCCATAATCTGCCCGATAATCGGTAACTGAAGAACTCGGAAATGACAGGCTGCCTCTCACCCTTTGGCAGGGCATTTGGACTTAATGCAGTCAGCAAATCTGTCTTGGTCGGAAAGAATATCCTCGAGATCGATGATTTGGGGAGGATATGCCTGGCTTCCCGATCGGTACAATAGAACTGCCGCAGACAGGAGTTAAAACGCACTTTATGATGCCCCATAAGCCAGAATGGGCCCATGAGTAATTAATTATGAAGACTACGTGCCATCAGCTAAAGGATTTTGTCTCATGGAAGTCCTGATGTACCTGCAGCCAGCATGCCTGGGAATCGCGGGATGACTTCGCGAATAGTCCAGGTCACAACATCGATATCCTACATGATAGGGGGTTAGAAGCTGGTCAGTGACAGGATAGAGGGTAATGACTAATGACTGTAATGACAATTTTGCCAAGTCCAGTAAGATGATATATTGCAATACGGGCTCTTCTTCTGGGTCTTGCGTGCCAGAAAGACTTTTAAGATGAAGCCGAAGCTCCTCGAATGCCTGAATGATATATGATCTGACCACTTCAGGGCTTTCATTGACGGGCAGGAATTCGATAACGAGAATAGGACGTCCAAAAGGGTCGTAGACGTGTTTAGGAAGGCAACGAATGGTAGGAGGCAGAGCGTGACCAGAGTTTGTGGGCCAAAGATTCTGCAGACGCCATACCAGGTTTTTACGGATGGACTCGAGTGCAAACGACCTGGTAAATTTATTATGCTGCCAAAGATACTCAAAAGCTCCTGTCAGTTATGTGCTAAGGGAAACGTACTCGAGCTATTCGAAAAATGGACTCTGCAAAGGAAACAGCAGTCGGAAGAAATTTAGAGATTCCGAGTAGAGACTCGAAACCACAGAAAGGTATTACCTGTGTCATTCAACCATTCTGCTGCCCACTCCGTGGCGTCCGGACCCAGACCGAATTCATCAACGACAGAAGGAAGGATGTCTCGGATCAAGGAAGCTTGAAGGTCTAGGACGTGGTTCATATTCTCGCGGTGAGTTCTAAGCAGCCTTGTGGAATTGGCCCAGAGTAGGTCCCGAATTTCCATTCCTTGTGGTATCCGTTAATGTGGTTGAAGCACAGCCATGGTTGCAGCATTGCGATGACGAGTCCCAAGGGAAGAACGGCCCGACCGACTTCACTGCAAGTATTAATTTTCCCACCGTCATCAGCAGAAAGCTTGTTTGAAGCCAGCTTATTATTTTATTTCAAACGTCTCCTCCACGATATAATACACCAGTACTTTGCAAACACGCATCTTTGGTTTGGTAAAGCGGCTAGTGTTGTCGATACTGCTCATCTATTTGCTACCACGGTGGAAAGTGGAACCGTAGACCTAAGCCTGTGGCACCTATGGCAAATAGAATAGTATCTCTTTGGCTTCCCAACCGGCGTATCTTCCAGTGCTGATGTTGGCTTGGAGGCCTACAGCTGTACTGGCTTTGTACTCACAAATAGATCCATGGACGTTGGTCCCGTTTCCTACACCAATCAAGGGTCGTGCAAGCGTGTGAGATAATGAATTTGAAAACATGCCCAAGAACCTGAGCGTCAAACCCCAGCTTGCAAGGTTTAGAGCATGAATCTCTGCGATGCAGCGCGGCATTAAGATACAAGGCAGAGGTATGTGGTCATTCTACAGACATTAGACTGAGAACGAACTGCTCGTCCGCGTGGAAACACGTACCAGCGGTCAGCTTGTAGGCCCGGCAAGATATGATCCCGCTGACTTGGTGGTGAATCTTGATCGATCCGCAAAGCCATATAGTCCCGGAGTAAAGTCAATATAACTTATCGCGAACCAGCTGTCAAGCTGGGATCACCCACACTGCGAAAGAGAAAATACTTGTCACTGAGAATTCTCCAAAGTAAGCACATTAATTGATTCGAATTAAAGTAGAGTTTTGTGATTTCTAATTCACTGGGCAACGTAATGCCCATTGAGCAAGCCGAGGGCCTAGGAGAACACTGGCAGGCTGTCGGTCTGAGATTTGGATGGCAGGAAAGCTTGACCGTTTTTTCGCCCCATTACTCCATAGGTGGAAAAGGCCCTAAGTGACTCCTCAGGATTCTGTACCCAAGAGATGCAGTCGGAGATAGAACTGAGAAAGCAGGCGTGGTGCCGCGAGGCTACGTCCAAATACCACTGGTCGGATCACATACTCAGTCCATCAGCCTGGAAATGAGCAACGAATAAGTTTGCACCGGAAAACCGAGGCAATTACCAGAAGGGAACACCACTCTGCCTCAAAGTCATCGTTTCCGTACGACGGGGAGTCATAAGAGTGATTGATCAGCTTAGTTTCTGATCGCTATTACGAGCCTCTCCGCGAGAACAATAGCCATCCTAAGATATGGACCAGAAAGTCCAGCTTCTAGGGAGGAATGACCCTGTCGGATTGTCAGGCTAAATCTATCCGATTTTCGAAAAAGCGCATGGGGTCTGGAAATCTAGCTGAGGCCAAGATGGGAGTGAAAGCCTGAATGGGTTGGGTAGCTAATTGGTCATTGGTGCATAAAACTACCGGAAGAAGGGTCATGCCATGGTTCCAGCCTTGATTCGATGTATGTTCAAGAACTACATAGATCATCAAGCGGCAAGGTGCTGATGACCTACTAAGTGTAAACGTCAAGCGATTCTAACTGAGAGAAATTACGTCCTTAGTGCTTTTCAGCTTCCAGTTGACCGTACAGAGTCATAAATGCAGTGCAGCATTTAGAATCAGGTATTTTATCAAGAACCCCCAAAGCATATACGAGGATGTCAATTTGGGTTTCGTGGTCAAATTAATGCTCGACTATATAGCATAGTTCGTAGAAAATAAAATAAATCATGGGTCATCTGTCCTATATGTCGTGGTGGTTGTAAATAGATTGTGACACTTTTTACACGGCAACAAAAACCGGATCACGTGTATAGAAATTTCTTGAGCAAAACCTTAATGGAGGGTTTCATCAGCTGGTTCCAATCCCATGAAGCTTTTCTGGATACTTCTGCTCTCGGGATCACTGATTTCTCCCCGTCTGAGGGAGGACGCGGTGCGATTGCTCTAAAAGATATACCAGTAAGTTGTCGGTTTGTATTTTTCCCCAGGGATGATTAAATTATACCTGAACATCAGGAGGGACATACGTTGTTCTCAATACCCAGAAGTCTCACGCTTTCTACCCGTACATCCGAACTGCCTCTGCGGTTTGGCCTTGATGCTTGGCAGGAAGCCAGTCTTCACCGAGGATGGAGTGGTTTGATTCTTTGCATGATGTGGGAACGGGCAGGTGGCCCGTCCTCAAAGTGGCAGCCATATCTAGGTGATAACGTCATAGCTTTCATGATCAAAAATCGTTAGTCTGACAACTGTGACTAGATATTCTTCCGAACGAATTTGACACACCAATGTTCTGGGGTGAGGATGATCTTGCAGAATTGAAGGGCACCTCGGTGGTAGGTCTGTTCAAACACATCACTTTGTTGGAAGTATGATTTATCACTAGTACTGTCCGTAGAAAAACTCGGGAAAGCCGATGCTGAGGTGGACTATACAATGAAATTGCTCCCAGCTGTCAAGTCGCGACCTGATCTTTTTTGCCCTCAAGATCTATCGACACACTATTCTCTGGAGGTTTACCACATCATGGGAAGTCGAATTCTCTCTCGAAGCTTTTCCGCGGAAAGTTGGGACGGAAATGGAGATGACGATGTTGGTGAGATGGACAGTGCTATGAAAGTAGATCAGAATCTCGAGGATCCCGACCTGAACCGTGTAGATGACGATGACGACGGTAATAGGAGCGACGAAGAAGAAGACGAAGGCGACCCTTCTGAAGTTGCCATGGTCCCCATGGCCGATATCTTGAATGCGAGATACCAAACGGCAAACGTGAGTGTACTTCTGTCAAGGGTAGCGTTACTAGTGACTGACTCAATCAGGCCAAGCTTTTCTACGAAAAAGAAGTGCTGAAGATGGTATCAACGACGCCGATTAGATTTGGGGAGCAGATTGTAAGTTAGGCGGTCACGGATTGTTACTAACTAACCTCAATTCACAGTGGAACACATACGGTGATCTTCCAAATGCTGAATTGCTCCGTCGATATGGTCATGTTGATGTACTACCTTTACCTTCTGGAGGAACTGGGAACCCAGGAGATGTTGTCGAGATCAAGGCTGACCTGATCGTGTCTGTGATTAGATCATATACCAAAGACGACCAGAACAAAGAGAGAATAGATTGGTGGTTAGAGCAAGGTGGCGAAGAGTGAGTGATCATAATAAGCGCCTGGTCCTTTCTCAACGAATATCGTAGCATTTTCACCTTGGACTATGACTTTGAGGTTCCCGCAGTGATGATCTCCTTCACGAAACTTTTGCTCCTTTCCGAACGGGAGTGCGAGAAAGTGCGAGAAAAGTCTAAGCCTCCGAAACCAAAACTCGAGGGGCCGCTTCATGACATCCTGAGTTCGATTATTGAGCGCCGGCTCGCAGAGTACCCGACAACGTTGGAGGTAATAAACTCTTGCGCTATTCATCCAGCCTGAGCTCAAGAACTTGTTTTAGGCTGATCGTGCCCTGTTGAATGGTTCGCTTCCTCTGAACAAACGACGAGCTCTGATTGTCCGAATCGGAGAAAAAAAATTTTACATGGCTGTTTGGAGAAATTAAAAGGCCTAAAGGATGCAGACAGCAGCTGGGTAGTAGAAGGGACCAAAAAACGGAAAGCAGATTCTAGCGACTCTTTAGCGAAAGGAAAGAGAACCAGACGTTGATGTCTGGAGAGTTGTATATCGTTAGAATAACTCCTAATGGTATGCTTGGCGCCCGCTGGTCCGCAGTGATGGTGATGCTTGCACAAGTTATATCTGGTCTCCTTGCGGCTGTGTATGAGTTAGATATTAGATGTGCTCAATTGGATACTTTGGCTTGTACCATCACCACTCACATCCTCTCCATGGTAGACAGCTCCAAGTCAGACGCTCATGATGAAGGTTATGTTATAGATGAACTCGGAGTGATGGCTCCTCCAGCCAGCGTTCCTACGGAAAACAGGACGTCGTCGTCTCCACTGCTCGTGTCAGCTGGCATGTTCACTGGCCAATCTGGTATCATGTCTTCACAGTCTCCCGTGCCTGAAGCTACAGACGCAGTAACACCTCAAAATGAACCCAGGAATCCGCAGGTCGCATCATTGAGAAGCATCTTTCCAGACTACGATGAGGCCATTCTGTGCGTCTTCGGTGGATTTTCATTTACAGATGGACTGACATTTCGATTATTCATCCACTTTTGCTTGCACTTCGTGCGGAAATGCGGGGCCGATGGATGTCTTGGCATCGTTTTGGTTTGTATGTGAACTATGGACAGTCAATCAGTCCTGGAATCGGCAGATGGTGATCAGGATCGTGCTATCGATCTTCTCCTCGGGATGAACGACCCAGACTTCAGGAGTGAGGCGATGCCACCAACACAGCAGCCCCAGATGGTGCGTCAATAGGTGTTTCTTGTTTTGGGGACCTCGAAAAAGTTCATCCTTGTGTATGAGGTTCAGGCACAGGAGGAGTTGGACGAGCAGTTTGCGAGACAATTGATGCTCGAGGAACAGCAGCAAGTACAACAACGGCAGCAGCAATATCGTCCTCGTAGCTCTCGCATACAAGGACAATCGCAACAACAATCGCAGCAGCAGCAGATAGGTTCTCCTGTTGGTGGTAAGGACACGATGGCGGAGATACAGGAGCAAGTTAGTAAATATGCTGAAAGTATGTATAAAAGGTGGAGATATATTAATGTTTATTGATTAACTGACGACTTCGTAGTTGGAAAAAAGAGTTTGGTTGCCTTGGTGTCCAAAGTAAAAACAAAAATCCAGGAATTCGATAAGTAAGTTTCTCGCAACCCTGTACGTCGAATGAAACCAACTTATCTCGTTCTGTAAGGCCAGACACAGACGGTGGGGCATCTGGTGTCCAGTCGACATGGAGTGGTGCTGGAAGCCCTTCATACTACGATCCAGATACCACACGTCGATCAGCCCCTCCACGAACGAACTACCGATTATATCAAGGACCTACTGGAGTACAAAATCCTCCCTCAACCGCTCCCACTTCATCGCAACCGGTGGCATTTTACGATCCTGACTCAAGTCCGCAGCCAATATCCGCTACGGGGTATGAAGTAGAGCCGATAGCTAACGGTGAGGGAATATATTCTAGCCATCTTATGTGCATGCATCTAAACCATGCACAGATGCGCGTGCTACGGGCTCCGCTCTGACAGCATTGCAGACTGTAGCAATATCCTCTGCATCAATCCCTCTACGAGGTCCTAGTCCAGCCAATCCTATTGACGGAGGTTTGGTTCAGAACCGCCTTAGAAAGTCATTTTTGACTAACCATCTCGGTCCAGGCAAACTTGGTCTCTTACCCAAACGACCCATCTCCTTGATTAGAGATCCTCCCAAAATCCAACCGCCGACACAAAAGCGCAATTCTGACCCAGACGAGTTGGAGTACGCAGAAAATCCTTTTGACGACGGTGGGAAATGACTTTAATGGACACACCTCACTCTTAAATGTTTTTATCGCGACTATCCAATTTGTATCTCTGTTTAATATATAAAAACATGTATCCTTGAATCTATAGCTAATCCATCAGGATTATACTATGAACTTTAGTGGACAAAAGGGGATGCCACAGCTGACGTAGCACCCATTGTATCGGCGGTGAAAGGACTGGCATTGCTTGTCATGAGCAGGCCGACTGGAAGTATACAGTGAGCAGGGCCAGGGCCTGAAGAAAGGTATGAATCGTTCGAGCCTACCGATAAGTCCGAAGAGGCCAAGAATGCTACCAAAGACCTCAACAACAAGGATCTTCACGAAAAGATCCGGATCTGCAGCATCCGCGATTGCTGCTGTTGAACCAGTGACACCTACGCAGACACCACATAAGAGATTGCAAACTCCGACGGTGAGGCCCCCCCAGAACAAGGCAAAACCTATTTACCATAAGCGATGAGCACCAAAACAGTTCACAATTTTCCAGGCGCACCTGTGAAAAAGTTATTGCGAGTATGGAGGTAATCGTCAGGGACGTGTTGGAGATTCCCTGAATATACGATGCCAATAATCTATTCGAGCTAAACATGTTTGAATTGATCGAGATTGAATGAGACGTACGACGCCATAGATAGCCACGACTTCACAGAAAATGATACTGTATCGAGTTGAATAAAGGCCAGAAGACTCAAAATCAAGACAAGATGCACCTAATCAAGTTCTTTGTTGTGATTCGCGGCGACCTGACACCACCGCCAATAATGGATGAACCGGTGAGGAATATTCCCCTGTAATCGCGTCAGTCGCATCTCAGGCATGATAGGACTTGAAGCGACACACCATCCTGCACCCAACACGCTCAGACCGATACAAAGGCCAATTCCGGTTGCCCCCCAAGCATACGGATTTGATTCTTGCAGGAACTGTCCAATGTCAAAGCGACCTACAAGCACGGTTTAAACAGAGG
>Ga0157366_1000920_pt1 | contig 12447 bp, 15 predicted proteins | sample AttbisABBM1_FD_113149 | JGI IMG/M metagenome (GOLD analysis project Ga0157366, IMG submission 113149) | Fungus gardens microbial communities from leaf cutter ant in Botucatu, State of São Paulo, Brazil - Atta bisphaerica ABBM1 | ecosystem: Host-associated > Fungi > Mycelium > Unclassified ...
CAGCGTCACCGTGACGCCCATATGTGACGCCGGGATATCACTATCACTCTTACCCGACGACGACAATGGTTTCTCCTCCAAAACCATGGGAGCGCACCGGCCCAGTTCCATCCTCCATATCCTCCTCGACAACTGCAGAGTCAACGACGTCTGATTCAACACCTACAGCTCTCCCAGACCGTCCCCCGCCTTTCTCCTCAAACTTACCACTAGCATCTACAACAACACCTTACTCGTCGCCTTACAATAGATTTGGACTCGGCTCATATGGTACAGGATACGGCGGATACGGCGGAATGGGTGGATATAATTCTTTTGGCTCCTATGGTGGTATTGGATCATACGGTATGGGCGGCATGGGCTATGGCGGCATGGGCTACGGTGGGTATGGTGGTATGGTGCCCGGTCAGCTCCCCTTCGGGGGTGCCCAACCTCAATTTGACATTCACGGAAATCCTATTCCTAACCTCAGTCTCACACAACAACTTGAATCCACAACTCACACGACTTTCGCACTTCTTCACTCCATTGTCCAGACGTTTGGCGGTGTAGCACAAATGCTAGAGAGCACGTTTATGGCTACGCATTCGAGTTTTTTTGCGATGGTGGGAGTCATTGAGCAGTTTAGTCAGTTGAGGAATGCAATCGGGAGCGTGCTTGGGTTGTTTGGGTTGATTCGGTGGTTGAAGGATGTTGCCACTGGGCGGCACCCAGCCGGTGGAATGGCCAGTGAATTTAGGGACTTTGTGAATGGTCAAAGTGTTCTACCGCATACTGCTCCTAATACACCCCGAGCATCAAAACCAAGTAAAAAACCGCTCCTTATTTTCCTCCTCGCCATCTTCGGAATCCCATATGCAATGCACAAACTGATTAGAATCCTCGCATCTCGCAATCCTGATTCTTCAAAAAATCAAAACCCACTGTCTCTCCCGCCTCTCGATCCGTCTCAACTCCAATTTGCGCGTGCGCTTTACCCATTCCAAGCTTCGAATCCAAACGAGTTATCACTTAAACATAACGAGATCGTTGCTATTGTGGCGAAATTGGATCCTAGAAGTGGAATGGAAGTGGATCCGAGGATTGTTAATGGAGGTGAGGGTACAAGTGGAGATACAGGCGAGGCAGAATGGTGGAAGGGAAGAACGAGAGAAGGAAGAGAAGGCTGGTTTCCTAGAAAGTGGGTTGAGGTGTTGGAGAAACGCGTGGGTGAGACGAAAATGGTGGATTAATCTTCAAAAAGTGTCAGAAACACCAATACAAATTATTTGTTTTTGGCATGGAACGTTGGAGTTATTGCTACTCTATTTTGAGGGTGTGAGAGGTTGTTGTCCTGCAAGTGTGCTCACATTGCTGTGAATATTGTGTTTGTCGAAGTAATATATTTCCGCGGCCACAGAATCCAGGCAAGGGGGTTTGATGTAGCAATGAATGATAAATTAGAGAATTTGACAAGACTTTTTTCACATTGTTAACACATTGTTAACATTGTATCACATCAGTGACTGTGAAACCCAGGCTTTTGTCAGAAGAATCATGATGATGATGTGATCATCATCACACCTGAATAAATAGCTTCTCGCCACAGGCACGTTTCCTCCCCTTTGTCTCCGCTCGCCACTTTCCCTGGTCTCCTTACTCCTACTCTTATCATGAACACAGATACCACTACTCGCACTCTATGGTTCCTCCTCGTCGGTGATCCTGGAGTTGGAAAGGTATTAGTAACCAATGAGTGACCAATGAGTTCGGCATCTCAACACTTTGACCGGCCGCTGTAGACGTCGTTCTTCAATGCTCTCAAGGGCAAGACTGTTGAAGATGAGATATACAGGTATTCGTATAATAGGAAAATCAAGAGATATTACGTGGAAAGAGGAGGCGTAATGACGAGAGTACATATTGTGCGTTTTCGTTGATTTGTTTCAGTTATTTGATTATTTTATGTGGCGGAATCAAGTATGACGTTGCGCAAGGTGTGTTGAAATCGATTCTTCCAGATTCTCGATCCAGCTTTATGTATCGATAGGTCGACCTGATATCAACATTCATTACAGCGGAGTTGATGGAGTTTTGTTTTTGTACGATATCACGAAGAAGGGTATGTTGAAAGATAAAATAAAGTGAATATTGAAAAATGGATGATTTATTGACAGAGACGTTCACGAATTTGACGATGGCATGGATGCGAGATTGTCAAAAACATGCACCGCCGGGGACGAATAAAGTTATTGTTGGGAATAAGATCGATCAGAAGGCTCATAAAACTGTGGGAAAGTTGACTGTTTCGGTACACACATTCATGTCTAGTTGGACCGTTCGGGGGTGATGATACGTTCATATTACAGAAATTGGCAACTCCACTCAATATCCCTTTTTTGGAGAGCTCGGCTGTGACAAAGATAAATGTGGAAGAGGCGGTTTTGGCATTGGTGAAGAGTGCTCTTGATAGGCCAGTCTTTTTTTCAAAAAACCTCGACTAGCTACATACTAAATGAAAGCAAACTTGGTATATTGAAACAGGTTTTTTCCTGAGAGCCCTCGCACCGGTTCAGTCACCATGTCGATCGACGAGCCTAACATCTCAAGTCCTAACATCTCAAGTCCGCCGTCGTCACTAACACCACCACCGCCACTAACACCACCACCTGCAGCTGAAGTCAAACCACAGTTTAAGCCTGATGTTTCAATGCAGAGTGATGGTGAATCTCGGGGTTTGGATCAATCAAGACTTGGAGGGGATGATAGTATCCCATCCGATTCGGGATACGATCCACGTCATACGGGAGTATTATCACCATCATCACCATCATCAGGAGTTTACGAACCGTCATTGGAGGCGTCTGTTCAGTCACTGTCAGTCTCACTGTCTGAGCATGTACCTGAAGCGACTTCTGACGAGCCATCTCGAATTTTAACTCATACTGGATTCGATTTGGATGGAGGGTCTCCGAATGTGGATGTAGAGACTATCATAAAGGAGTTAGAGTTGATATTCGAGGATAAGGACAAGCATGAATCTTTTCGACGTGTGAGAGGAGAAGTACAGATAGTAATGGGTACTTTGCAAAAGGTGCTTACCCAGAATCTTATTGGCGCGTTACTTGGGAAATATCTATTCTGTTTACAGTTATTGGATTGCCAAGGGATTTCTGAAGAATTTCAACGTCTGATCTTCATAGCTATGTTGGACCTTATGAGCACTGGTTCTTATCCTCATTTGATGACGCTTCGGGGAGTTCGCTACGAAGGAGTTAATGGACCTAACAAATTTCGGAAAGGATATTATGGAATCTATCCACTTTGCATTCGAGTCATTCATGAATCAACGACAATTCCTACTGATAACCCTCAGTCCATTTCCGTGTGTAATCCCTCTTCATCATCACTGTTGACCGGAAAATCACTGACTTTGCTCGAAGAAATATAATATCAAGGAAGCTCTTACACTGAGTAAACTCAATCATCTGAACATTCTTCCATTCTATGGAATCTTCCATTTAGATAATCCGAATGGACGACTTTGCATCGTTACACCCTTGATGCAAAGACTTGACGAATATTTAGCATCTAGGAATCCTGAAGCGTCAAGACTTGCGATCGTAAGTCGTAGTACACCCCGAGGAACAGAAATCAACCGCTAGATCCAGATCTTTGATGTTCTGAGTGGTTTGAAGTACTTACATGACAATTCCGTTATCCATGGTGATCTCAGAGGGGTGCGTCTTCAGGTCTTTTCAGTATTTAGTTGAGTAATCCCTCTCTTTTTCAGAAAAGTGTGTTCGTCAATGCCACTGGAACAGCATGTCTAGGGAACTTTGGTCTGAGAAATCTGGGTATGGTGGATATATCTCAATTTGATGAAGGACTGAGATGGCAAGCCCCTGAACTTATGGATGAGCTCCGAGATGGTGACTTATCTTGCCCTACCAAGGCAAGCGATGTCTATTCAGCAGCTTCTGTGATGTACGAGGTCTGTATTCATGTTATCTCTTGATTCCAAGACCCCTAATACGTTTTTCTAAGATTCTTACTGATCAGATTCCATTCCATGAAGTGAAACGAGATATCACTGTCGTCTTCAGAGCCAGTCGAGGAATTCGACCCACCAAACCGGCATCGGCTGCTTTACCTCTCTTAGAACTCAATGATGGAATCTGGCAGATTATGCAACAGTGTTGGGTAGATGATCCAGACAAACGATTGACAATTCATCAAGTCCTCGAACGTTTACGAGAGGTTTGGAGTTTGAATTTGACGAATATGAGACTGTGGAAGACGATGGTGAAGGAGAAGGAAGTTTGTACGATGCCGCTCTCTGCACAGTCGTTTAGGAATGCAATGCGGGGCTGGGAGTTAGTCTTCTCGAAGAATGAGCTTGACACTTTGAAAAAGTATAGTCGATGATTTGATACAATAGTTGGGCGTATGCTGATCTTGGGTCTTTGTCAATGAGAAATCCTGCAGATATGACAAGTCCCAGATGGGCATAGACCTAAGATTTGAATTCTAAGATTATCTTGAATGTTCTTGTAGGCATATATAAATCATAGTACTTCTCACTAGTTCAATTAAATAGTTCAATAGAACCTAGTCGTTAGGCGCTTTCTATAGTTATAAAGGATTTCGAAATCCATTGGTGGAGCGTAATATACACGGTGTCATCAAATTAAGTTACAGTCCTGTATTATATCTCGCGTAACGACCATCGACAAGATCATTGAGGGGTTGCGTCTCGCTTTCCCTTGTGATCTCCCCCAATAGAATATCACATGTTCCGTGACGCGTTCTGTGGTACGTTGCGAGACGTCGTATCCGGTGCTGGCATTTGCTCGGAATAATCACCCGAAGAACGACGAGGACGCTATGGATTGACTGTTAGCTGTTGTCAGACAAGGGAATGCAAGACAAACAAGACTAGTACAAGGCTGAACGACCAAGGAGACAAAGTGGATCCCGGTGGCATCCGGATGTCTTCGTCAGTCCTCGGTGGCAAGTTCATTTCAGGATCGTCACTACTCTCAGAGCCGCCTTTTGGTCCATCTGAAATTTCAGTCACTCTGGGACACCCGTACTTCGTCTTCCAATTGAAAACGTGGGTCCCATTCCAAGTGTACAAGAATTCGAGTTGTGCATTTGATACATCCCCACTCTGAGAGGAGGGTATGAGCGAAGGGATATGAGAACAAGCAGCCGGTGTACCTCAACACATTGCATATGGAAAACAGCCTTTTGTTTCTGCTTCATGTATAGTAATCCATGCACAGTCAGTTGCAGATGCGTCTCCAGAAGATCCGCACCCGTAGTTGTGTTCGTTGAACGGAATTTTGGGCGGATATCCCCTGAGGCAACCGGAACAACTTGGAGAATTCGTAGCGGCTCAGATGGATGATCAGGCCGCGTGTTAACAACAGTTAAACAGATAAAGGAAGCTGGAGGACACTGCAGAAGGATTTGAGTTTTCTCAGATGTGAGATGTAGAGGTTTGATTTGCCTGTAGATTAGCGGGCAGAGTTCCGTCCTTGCTCAAGCCAGTTCCTAGCGCTATGTCGTAGATATTTCTTGTTTGTGTTGGTGGGGTATCCTCAATAATTTCATGCTTCAGAGACTGATGGTGCAAAAAGAGAGGGCAAAGGTCGTAAGAGAGATGGTGTGTATTATTGAAGTAGTGCCACTTGTAGTTGAATGGACACGCCATAAGCAGTGAAGGAATTCAAGCGAAGGATACACCATAAAACCGAGTAAGCACGAGAGAAGCTTAATGCTTCTGCAAAGACCCGGGCCGGTGTCTTTTCATAAAAGAGTCACCCGCTTTTGTCTGTGGAGAATCGCTATGAAGCGTAACGCCTTGAGCTCTCTGCAAACATTTAGTAACAATGCGACAAACACAGGACAGACACAGTAGCTGGTGGGGTTTGAGTCTGTACAAGTTCATAGCGCCCCAATCTGAATGTCAATATCGCAGCTTTAAATGTGACATGTCAGTCGCCGGATCACTTGACAGATAATTACCTCCTCCTTCTTCTGCCGTTGCTGCAATAATATTTACCCATTCATGTCTTCTTCTTCTTTGCCCGGTCCTGTGAAGAACAATTGCCCTTCAGGCTCCTTAGCTTCTTGAAACATGCAAGGCTTATCAGCATAGTCGCCAGGTACATCGGGCCGGCTCACATCCAGACCACATTCAGAGCGCACCTTCTCATCGTCGGTTCACGGTTGAACACATGATCTGCAATGAACAAGATAAATAAATAGGATGTCCTCAATTCCATGGAATCTAATCATGTCTGCGCCTAACGCCGATATACGCTGGCTTGACGGTTCTCCTCCGCCTTTTACTCCTTCTGGGACAAGTTTCGGCATTCCTTGGAACCAAGGACAGGTCGACCGTACAACAGCTCTCAAAGTTCAAGCCTCGGGTTCCTCTACCAATATTCCAGTTCAGTCATGGCCTCTTGCCTAGTGAGCGACTTCGCGTTCTCCCCTTCGGGACACTTATGCTGTACAGCTGGCCCGATGGAAGCTTGAAGTGGTCAGGTCATGCCCTTCCAGCAAACACTGGCACTGCGTCACAAAAATTTACAGTTCTTCCCGGTACTCCCGCTGAACCTGCTTCACCTGTCTCTGTCTCGCGAAACGATTCAGTGACAGTCACAACAGGAAGCTTCTCTGGTGTGCAGCTCGTTGTATCTGAAACGCTCTGCTGATCCGATTTGGTCTCAGCTCACTTTAATGCACCTGGTTCGACGATCCTTATTCCCTCAATCACTCTGAACGGGAAGGTTTTGGCTCAGAACGGCACCCTTGTTCTGCATGTACAAAATGCTCCCGACCCCGATTTCACACTTGTTCAGAATGGCACCACGCAATTACCCCAGGTACAAAAAATGGTTGGAAGGGTGGATTCTATTCAGGTAGAACAGAATGGTCCTGTTCGCGCCGTGATCAAAGTCGGATTCATGCCTGGACTCTGACAATATTCTGACGAACGCCTCAGGTTACTGGAAAATATACTGCAACATCAGGCGGAGAACACGGAGACTTTCTGCCTTTCACTGTCCGTTTCTATATTTCTGCTGGTTCTACGTCACTCCGTATGGTGCATTTCTTCATCTTCGATGGCGATCAAATAGCAGATTTTGTCAAGGGGCTTGGCATGAGTTTCTCAACACCAATGTCGGATCAGTTTCATGATCGACATATTCGATTCCTTTCTTCGCCTTTCCCGAATGCATCGGCTTCTCCTCCAGACGGAACTGACACCACCACAGCAGGTACGAATCGAGATTTTTCGTGTTTCTGGCTATCTCACTTTTTGTCAATAGGTGTATGGGGTGAGGCTGTCCGTGTCGTTTCAGGACTTCGCCGTGATGCCACTGCACCGGTCCTCGACGCTCAGTTCAATGGAACACCAACTCCGCCTCTCGACACCTGGCCTGCCTCAGTCTCGTCAGAACTAGATCAGTTAGCGGTATGTTGATTCGGTGGACTGACGTTATTTCTTACATCTTCCCAGGTCTGGTCAGACTTTTCACTTGAACAACTGACGCCATCCTACTTTTCAATCAGCAAGCGCACTAACGCGAGTACGAAAGCCAACTGGGTTGAACATGCAGGTCATGGAACGAGGGCTGCTGGATTGGGATATGTCGGAGGTGCTACAAATGGTGGTGTAGTATTTGGGCTACGAGGTACATTACTCCCAATGTGATTCTTTGACATCCTTCATAGAGTCACTTCCAGACTTTTGGCAAGGTGCTCCTAGGAGCTTGGACATTCGTGGTGCTGGAAATGATACTACAAATGTAACGATGTGGGCTTGGAGCCCTCGAGCCCCTGCTATGGATATGCGGCACTACGATACAGTACCCCACGGAGTAAGTTTCAGACCTTCCGCTGCCCTGAAGCAGATCCGATTTTGTCATCAGCTTGATCTATCCTATGAGGATGTTGGTGATCCGGATCCTACGCCTATCGGCATTGGACGGTCCTATGAGATCACTCTTCAATTATTCCCTGCAACCCCAAGTCGCTCTGATTTATCGAAACTTGCCGATGTTCACGTACGAATTTAAGAATTAGTAGCGTCTATCTTTGACATTGTGGATAGACACGACCTCCTCAACTTGTATCAACGCCAGAATTTTACGTTTCAAAGGGGCTTTTTGGCGGTCGCTGGAACATGCCAGACACTACACGAAGTGGAGCTGCAGCAATTGAACAACAGAAGAGTGCCCTCTTAGATTTCTATATTAAAGTAGGCTTTTTGCTCATATTCCGGCTTACCATTCGTAGTCTGATTCTGGCATCAGGAAATAGATCAGAGGCAGTTCTACGGCTTTTGGAACTATGGTGATGTCATGCATACGTATGACCAAACAAGGCACGATTGGCGATACGACGTTGGAGGTTTTGCTTGGGACAATGGAGAGCTGGGTACGTGTTCGAAGGTTTTGCTATTTTATTTTTCTGCATTTTACATCAGGCACGGATCTCTGGCTTTGGCTCTCATTCTTCCGTACAGGCCGAGCCGATGTTTTCCGCATCGCATATGCTCTTACCCGTCACCTCTCTGAGACGGATACACATCACACTGGGCCTTTCGCTGGACTTGGTAGTAGGCATAATGTTAGTCATTGGGGAGATGGTGCCAAGGAAGCCCGAGTTGCTTGTGCTTGGCTGAGAAGGCCGTTTTATTACCTCACAAGTGAGTGTCAGCTTCTATTCTATATCGAACAACGGTGTCTGATCCTTTTTTAGCTGACGAGCTTATGGGAGATGTCATGGATTTCACGCTTCAAGCTGGTCAAACAATCATGACATGGGATCCCTTGCGAAAAGTATTGTCTCCACCGCCTCCAGAAGGACCTGGTCGATTGAGAATTGGACCTGATTGGACTGCGGTGGCTGGCAATTGGTTTACAAAGTGGGAAAGAACCGTGGGTGCACCAAATATAGTCGATCTGTTCAGACGCAATTAATTGACCACGAATAGATGGACGATCAGTGGGTGGAAAAGATCACAATTGGCATGGTAGGTATTCAAAGCTTTAATGACACTGTTGTGTTGACGGCCATGTTAGCGAGATATTGGTAATTTCAAATTCGGCCTTTTCACTGGAAATGGAGCGGCGGTGGGTTGGAACGCAGATACATCACACATGGTGGATGAGGGCGGAGAGGGCGAAAGCTCGTGAGTTTTCGACTAAGCTATTCTCAGTGATGTCCAATCATTCTGCCCAAGTTATCACCTAATGATGCTTTTCGGGGGCGGCGAGTTCCTGATGGAAGCAATGGACATATCCGTGATTCGGGATGCCGTACCAGAGTTTGATGCTGCATGGCTTGACTTTTGTCGTCTATTCAATGCCTCGGACGCAGAGTAAGTGTTTTTTGCTAGTTTCTCCGACAAGGGTTGGAAAAATGATGAACAATTCTAGCAAAATAGCAAGATATGGCAAGACTTTCTCAAGCGGCGGGTTCCAGCAGGTATGGAGTATTTAATTCGATGAAATTCCGATGATTTGACACTTCGGATCTGTGTCAGCTCTACGCAAAACTTCAAGCATACGCTGGGCAACGGTTAAATCAGCCTACACTAGAACAAGCTGCATGGGATTTCATCAATAATAATACAACCGGTGTTTATCCGCCTGCGATCTCTGTAGGTGGTTCAGATGTGTTGAATCCAGTCATGGAGGTAAGTCCGACGGTGTCTAACCATCGCCCGTCTAATTTATACCCACCCAGATTGAGAATTTGGCTACCAATGATGCAGCCCATCTATCTCTTTCGGAGTATGCTGTACTTGCTATTGCGCCAGACCTTGCTCCCAGCGACGCCGCTGTTGGCAAGGACAATGATGATGATTCAACGGTCGCAGAAATGAGAGATATATCACCTGGTTCTTTGAAGCTGACTGAAAGAAACTTAGCTAGGAGATCATGGATGAGACTCTTCTGTTTGTAAAGTAATTTTGTGGTTGAAACACGTACGAATTCGGTTGCAACCGGGCCTGATGCAATCAGTCATCTTTGCCGCTTGTCACACAATAACTGCCCCCTATAAACTGCCCCCCTATAACCACCCGCATATTTCATTGTCGTTCACAGAAATGCACATCACATCAATTTTTCCTCAGGTTCAGGGCACCTTCAATGTCCATATGGCACCTAGGAAAGTTCGTCATGTGTCCCTATTCGGTCGAAAAGGATCATATTCTGCTATTCAGAAGTCATACTACCACGCTCGCGGCGCCAAGGATTGACAGCATTTTTCCGAGTTCATAATACCGAGGTTGTTGCATAATTCAAGAGCCAAAGAATCAAGTTCGGCTCATGACAAAGTAAAAGGCAGAGCTCTACGCGAAAGCACCAACAATACAGAATTCCATGTTTCTAAATTCCGATCAAAATCCAATCTTGACTTGCGAAAAACAATATTGAAGTCTTCCGTTGTCAGTTTTGGCCTCTCTTGCTTGATTATAGATTCCTGTACAAGTGCCCCAAGGATCTTGGCTCCACAATTCGCAAACAATAATTGAAAACAAATTTCTCGTACAAGTAGTAATGATCTGGCTCGGCAAAACCTACAGGGCGCCCTTGCTTTGTCTCTATGATCGTCGAGTTCGGAACATTCTTTCGCATATCCCCGAAACTCATTTGATCACCTGCTCATATTCTTGTTTTGCGACCAAAAATTGGACATCTCACCCCGAGAACTCTCCACTGTGCTACCCTTACACCATCCATACCTATAGCGATAGTTTTGATCTATCCTCCCCCTTATCCGGCATTTCTCCGCACATCGCGTCTTACCTTCAGTATAAAACTCGAGTCTATGTTGGCTCAACTTGTGTCCTTATAGCTACCCAACTCACTAAAATGTTCCCTAAGCTTGCTCTTCTTGCCCTCTCATTTGCCGCTGTTGCATTTGGTCAACAAGTAGGTACTAACACCGCCGAAACTCATCCCTCCCTTCCTTGGCAAAAGTGTACCACGTCCGGTGGTTGTACGACTGTCTCTGAGGGAAAGGTTGTTCTCGATGCCAACTGGCGTTGGCTCCATACTACCACTGGTTTCACCAACTGTTACACTGGTAACACCTGGGACTCCACTCTTTGCCCAGATGGAGAGACTTGTACTCAAAACTGCGCCCTCGATGGTGCTGACTACTCTGGGACTTACGGTATCACCACTAGCGGGAATGCCCTTACGTTGAAATTTGTCACCAATAGTGCACAAAAGAATGTCGGCTCTCGCGTCTACCTCATGCAAGACGATACCCATTATCAGATGTTCAACGTCCTGAACCAGGAGTTCACGTTCGACGTTGACGTCTCAAATCTCCCTTGCGGCCTTAACGGTGCTTTGTACTTCTCGGAGATGGATGCTGATGGTGGTATGGCCAACTTTCCAACCAACAAGGCGGGCGCAAAATATGGCACTGGCTATTGCGATTCACAGTGCCCTCGAGACATCAAATTCATTGCCGGGGTGGTAAGAGTCGTTCCATTGGAACTCCGAATTGTTTAATAATGAATTTCGGATATGCAGGCAAACTCTGAGGGTTGGCAACCCTCTCCCAATGACGTAAATGCCGGAACTGGCAACTACGGTGCCTGCTGTAACGAGATGGACATTTGGGAGGCCAACTCCGTGTCTGCTGCCTATACTCCCCATCCTTGCCAGAGTACAGGTCTCACCCGCTGCTCTGGAACCGCATGTGGTACAGAAGGTCGTTACGACACCGTTTGCGATCCCGACGGTTGCGATTTCAATTCATTCCGTATGGGTGACAAGTCCTTCTATGGTGCTGGCATGACCGTCGACACCACACGCAAGTTCACTGTCGTAACCCAATTCCTTACTGATGATGGCTCCGCCTCTGGAAATCTCAAGGAGATTCGCCGCATTTACGTTCAGGATGGCAAGGTCATCCAAAACTCCAAAGTCAATATCTCAGGCATGGATGCCTACGATTCTATTACTGGAGACTTTTGTGACGCGCAAAAGTCTGCCTTCGGAGATACCACTTCGTTCCAGAGCAAGGGTGGTTTGAGCGGTATGGGAGCTGCGTTGAAGCGTGGCATGGTCCTCGTCCTGTCCATTTGGGATGACCATACCGTCAATATGCTTTGGCTTGATTCAGACTACCCCACTGATGCTGACGCCAGCAAGCCAGGCATCGCTCGGGGTACCTGTGCTACTACTTCGGGCTCACCCTCAGACATTGAGAACAACAGTCCCAACGCCTCGGTCGTCTATTCTAACATTCGGTTCGGCGATCTTGATTCCACCTACTCCGACAATCCTTCTGCCACCACTTCTGTTCCTTCCGGAACTACTCCGGCACCGGGGGCTACTCAAACCCAGTTTGGACAATGGTGAGTTGAAATTTTATCACTTGTGTTCGAATATTTGACTCTTTGTTGAAGTGGTGGGATCG
>Ga0157366_1000921_pt1 | contig 12426 bp, 11 predicted proteins | sample AttbisABBM1_FD_113149 | JGI IMG/M metagenome (GOLD analysis project Ga0157366, IMG submission 113149) | Fungus gardens microbial communities from leaf cutter ant in Botucatu, State of São Paulo, Brazil - Atta bisphaerica ABBM1 | ecosystem: Host-associated > Fungi > Mycelium > Unclassified ...
AGATGTTCCAGCACCTGGTGGACAGCCTCGCCGACTACGAGCTGCGGCCCGCTCAGTTCACCGCCCTGGTGATCCTCGAGCAGGAGCCGGGGCTGATGCAGGCCGAGCTGGCCCGCCGCCTGGCCATCGAGCCACCGCAACTGGTCCTGCTGCTGAACAAGCTGGAACGCCAGGGCCTGGCCGAGCGCGTGCGCGATACCCAGGACCGCCGCGCCTATGCTCTGCACCTCACCGCACAGGGTCGCGTCCTGGTGGGCGAACTCAAGGAGCGCGCCGCCGCCAGCGACCGCGCCGCCAGTGCCCCACTGGACGATGCCGAGCGTGCCGAGCTGTTGCGGCTGCTGCGCAAGCTCAATGGGGAATTGGGCTGACGGTTGGTCGCCGGGTGTTGGGCTTCGCTGCGCTCAACCGCAACCTACGAAAGCCCACCTGCACCCAGCCTCCCCCTCTCCCTCAGGGAAAGGGCCGGGGGTGAGGGTCAACCAGACCCTAGGCGCCTCCGGTCCGCTCGCGGATAATGCGGCTCCCCGTCCGCTCAGGAGACATCCAGGTTGAATACCCCTCGTCCGCGCCCGGAAGTTGCCGGCGTCGCCTCCGCCGACCGCGTCCTGACCGTGCTCACCGCCTTTCGCATCGGCGATTCGGCCCTGAGTCTCGCCGAGCTGACCACCCGCACCGGGCTGATCAAGAGCACCATCATGCGCCTGCTGGTCTCGCTGGAGACCTTTGGCCTGGTCACCCGCCTCGCCGACGGTCGCTACATGCTGGCCAGCGAAGTGGTACGGCTGAACGCCATCTACCAGGACGCCCACGATGTGGAGCGCCACATCATGCCGCGCCTGCATCAGCTGACCGAAGAGAGCGGCGAGACCGCCTCCTTCTATGTGCGCCACGGCGCCTATCGCCTCTGCCAGTACCGGGTGAATTCGCCGCATCGCCTGCGCCTGCACCTGCAGCCCGGCGACATGCGGCCCATGGACGAGGCGGCCAGCGCCCAGGCCCTGCAGACCTCCCATGAGGTCGCCAAGGCCGGGCTGACGCCCTATTACTCCTGTGGTGTCACCGATCCCCATGCCGCATCCCTGGCGCTGCCGATCTATGGCGCTCAGGAAGAGCTGCTCGGAGCGCTGGTCATCTCCGGTCCGGCCAACCGCCTTACCCAGGAACGCGCTCGCGCCCTGCATGGGGTACTGGGTGCCACCGCCGACGAACTGACCCGCAGCCTGGGCGGCAAGCCACTGTACGGCTCGACCATCAAAAACCGTACAGACTGACCGGATTGTCCCGCAGGATGGCGGTGCGCACCCGCTCGTCAGGCGCCCAGTCGGCCAGCAGGTCGAAGATACGGCCGTCGTCCGGTTTGTGGCCGGCCGCCACCGTGGGATGGGGCCAGTCGCTGCCCCACAGTAGTCGCTCGGGATGCCGGCGGACCAGCTCCCGCGCCACGGCGCCGACGTCGGCATAGTCCGGCGGACCACTGCGCGATTTGATATAGGGTCCTGACAGTTTCACCCAGGTGCGCTCCCCGTCCAGCAGACGAGCGAGAACGGCGAAGGCCGCCGACTGCACGCCTTCCGGCTGGGGCACATGGCCGAGGTGATCGATCACCAGTCGCGCCGGCAGGCGTTGCAAACGGCTCTCCAGCTCCACCAGCTGATTACCCGGAGCGACCACCTGGACGTTCCAGCCCAGTTCGTTGACCCGTGCGGCCAGGGGCTCCAGATCGGTCAGGTCGGCGCCCCCATAGCTCAGGTTGAAGCGGATACCGCGCACCCCGGCCTGGTGCAGCTCCTGCAACTCGGCATCGGTGATGGCTTGGTCGATCACCGCCACCCCGCGGGCCTGGCCGCCGCTGCGGGCCAGACCGTCGAGCAGGCAGCGATTGTCGGTGCCATAGGTGGACGGCGTGACGATCACCAGGCGTTGCAGCCCCAGCAGCGCCTGCAGCTGGCGGTAGTCGTCCAGGGAGGCATTGGGCGGCAGCAGCTTGGCGCCCGGCGCCGCCGGGTAGCGGTCGTCATAGAGGTGCATGTGGCAGTCGACGCTGCCGGCCGGAGCCTTGAGCGTTGGTGCCGTCTGGATACCGGAGAAGGGCGTGGCGGCCTGGGCGCCGAGGGTATTGAACAGGCACAGGGCGGCACTCGCCTGGGCGCTCGCATGCAGGAAGCGCCGACGCGTGAAGGTCATGCTGGAGTCCTCGTGAGGCTGCCGGTCCGAGTGGACCGGCAGCGGTCGCCACTAGCTGGCGTTGGCGGTTGCGGCCTGAGCTTCGGCCTTGGCGCGCATGGCCTTGCGGCCCATGACCAGCACCAGCAGACCGCTGATGGCGCACAGGGTGGCCAGCGGCAGTACGGCCAGGGCGTGGCTATGGGTGGCACCGTGGATGGCGCCATAGACGTTGACCATCACCCCGCCGCCGATGAGGTTGGCCAGGGCGCCGATGGCGGCCAGACCCGCCGCGGCGGTAGAGGACGACAGCCAGCCCGAGGCCAGCGCCCAGAACGGTCCCTTCATCGAGTAGGCACCGATCAGCACCAGGCTCAGCAGGATCACCGTGGCGGCCAGCGACGAGGTGAACATGCCCGCCAACAGACCCGCGGCGATCAACAGCATGGTGAGCGAGGTGTGCCAGCGACGTTCGCCGGTGCGATCCGAGCTACGGCCCCAGAGGACCATCGCCACGGAGGCCAGGCCATAGGGAATGGCATTGGTGAGGCCGACCTCCAGATTGGACAGGCCAAAGGACTTGAGCAATTGCGGCGCCCAGACGCTCATGGTGCTGCCGGCCGCCGAAGCGCCCGAATAGATCAGCGCCATCACCCAGATATCCTTGTGCTTGAGCAGTTGCCACAGGGAGATATGGCCGATGCTGGTCTTGCGATTGCGCTCTTCGGCCAGCTTGAGCGTCAGCCAGCTGCGCTGCTCGTCGCTCAGCCATTTGGCCTGCTCCGGGCGGTCGGTCAGCACGAACAGGCAGGCGATACCCAGCAGCACGGCGGGGATGCCTTCCAGGATGAACAGCCAGTGCCAGCCACGGATACCCAGCCAGCCGTCCATGCTCAGCAGCAGGCCGGAGAGCGGCGAGCCGAGGAAATTCGCCCCTGGTATCGCCACCATGAAGAGCGCGACCATGCGCGCCCGGTAGTTGGAGGGCAGCCAGTAGGTGAGGTACAGCAGCACCCCGGGGAAGAAGCCGGCTTCCGCGGCGCCCAGCAGGAAGCGCATCACGTACAGCGAGTTGGCGCCCTGGACGAAGGCGGTACCGGCCGAGATCAGGCCCCAGGTGATCATGATCCGGGCGATCCAGATCCGCGCGCCGAAGCGTTGCAGCGCCAGGTTGCTCGGCACCTCGACCAGGAAGTAGGAAAAGAAGAACAGGCTGCTGGCGAAGCCGAAGATGGCTGGCGTCAGGCCCAGATCCTGGTTCATCTGCAGCGAGGCCATGCCGATGTTGCCGCGGTCGATGATGGCGATGAGGTAGCAGACGATCAGGAACGGCAGGAGACGCCAGGCGACGCGGCGCATGGTCGTGCGTTCCAGTTCGCTGACCGGGGACGTGGGGGTAGTCATGAGAGCTCTCCGTCTTATTGTTGTGGAGATAGACGTGGCAGGCAACCTGGCGAGAGGCTGCCCCGTCGCAGCCGGGTCTAGGCGGCCGTCAGGTGGCGATTGACCACCGCGCGTGACTCCACCGTCTTGCCATGCCAGCAATCGAGAATCTGCTGCACCGCCACCAGGCCGACGCGATCGCGGGCCTCGGTGGTGTTGGCGCCGACGTGGGGCGTGGCCACCAGGTTGGCGAGGCCCCACAGGGGGCTGTCGGCCGGCGGCGGCTCGGGATGGAAGGTGTCCAGGCCGGCGCCGCCGATCCGGCCTTCGCGCAGTGCCGTCACCAGCGCCTGGGTATCGATCAGCTCGCCGCGGGCGGTGTTGATCAGCAGGCTGCCCGGACGCATGCGGGCGAACTGGGCGGCACCGAACAGGTGGCGATTGGCCTCGGTCAGGGGGCAATGCAGGCTGATGACGTCGCACTCGGCCAGCAGCTGGTCGAAGCTCTCCTCACGCTGCACATGATCACGCGCGGGCAGGCTCTTGAGATAGGGATCATAGACCCGCACCTGCATCCGCAGCGGCGCCACCAGATCCATCAGCACACTGCCAATGGCGCCCAGCCCGACCAGACCCAGGGTCTTGCCGAACAGCTCGGTGCCGTTGGCCTGGGCCTTGTCCCAGTGTCCGGCGCGCATCCGCGCATCCAACCAGGCGGTCTGCCGCGCCACGCTGAACATCAGGGCAAAGGCGTGCTCGGCCACCGACTGGGCATTGGCCCCCAGGGCGATGGTGACCGGAATCCCGCGGTCGGCCGCGGCCTGCAGGTCGATGGTGTCGTAGCCCACGCCGTGCTTGGCGATGATCGCCAGCCTGGCCGACGCCTCGATCATGGGCCGGGTCAGCTTGCCCTGGCGGACGATGATGGCGTCCGGCTGTTCCTGGCGGATCAGGGCGAGCAGGTCGTCATGGGGCATGTAGGGCTCGGTCGGGATGACCTGGACGTCATGGGCGGCGGCCAGGGCCATGGCTTCGGGAGCCAGTGCCGGACCGGTGAGCAGGATCTTGCGGGTCATCGGAGTACCCCTTGTTGTTATGGACGGGCACAGCGCCTAAGGCGAGCGATCTGTCTCAGAACCTATCATAATGAAACGTCATTGCAAATTTTATCTTGGTATTGAGCAAGAGGCCCGATCAAAGGACTTGAAACCTTAAAAACGAAATGCAATTCTGAAATCAGCCAGCTAATACGTGGCGGCATCCGACAATTCCCACAAGAGAAATGCCCATGACCATCGGCTTCAGAGTGCTCACTGCCCAACGCAAGGTCGCGGCCGACTGGGTCGCGCGCTACCGCGATATCCCGGTCGCCAACGTCAGCGACTCCATGCACCGCATGACCGCCGGCGGCTCGCGCCTGCGCCCCATGCATCGCCAGGGCGTGCTCGCCGGCCCGGCCCTGACCGTCAAGGCGCGTCCGGGCGACAACCTCATGCTGCACTACGCCCTGGACATCGCCGAACCGGGTGACGTCATCGTGGTGGATGCCGGTGGCGACCTGAGCAATGCCCTGATCGGCGAGATGATGGTGGCCTACGCGATCAAGCGCGGCGTGGCCGGGATCGTCATCAACGGCGCCATCCGCGATGCCGCCAACATCGGCGCCGGCGACTTCCCGCTGTTCGCCGCCGGCATCTCCCATCGCGGTCCGTACAAGGACGGCCCCGGCGAGATCAACGTGCCCATCGCCATCGACGGCATGGTCATCGAGCCGGGTGACCTGGTGATCGGCGACGACGACGGCCTGCTCTGCGTGCCCTACGATCATGTCGCCGAGGTCTATGACCGCGCCGCCGCCAAGCACGCCGCCGAAGAAAAGCAGATGCAACAGATCGCCGAAGGCACCAACGACCGCAGCTGGGTCCTGGAGTCGCTCCGGAAGAAGGGCTGCGCCCTGCCCTAGCGACCTCTTGCCAACATGAAAAAAGGCAGCCCTTGGCTGCCTTTTTTCATGTTGGCACCCTCTCGAAACCGCTCTGCTGATGGCTCCCGCACTCCCGACCACTGCAGGCGGCGGCATCCCGACGCCTTCCACACCGCCTTCGCGCCTGGCGCAGGTGCTGCCGGCGCGGCCTGCCAAAGAAAGAGGCGGCCTGGGCCGCCTCTTTCCATCCCGAACCTCTGCGCCTCAGGTACGCCCCACCCCTTCCAGGCCCGTCGTGCCCAGCGGCTTCACCGGCTCCCGCCGACTTGGATCACCCAGCCAGAGCATCAGCACGACGCCCAGCGCCAGCACCGAGGCCACCACATAGAAGGGCCCGGAGAAACTCTGGGTGGCATCCTTGACCAGGCCGATGGCGAAGGGTCCGACGAAGCCGCCCAGGTTGCCGATGGAGACGATCAGCGCCAGGCCACCCGCCGCGGCCCGACCGGTCAGGAAGGTGGAGGGAATGGCCCAGAAGGTCGCCTGGAAGGACAGGATGCTCGCCACCGCCACACTCAGGCAGGTCATGCGCAGCAGCGGATCGGCCGAGAGCGCCGCGCCCACCAGGCCCAGCGCGGCAAGCGCCAGGGCACCGGCCACATAGGGCAGCCGCTGGGCACCCTGGTTGGCCTGGCGCGCCCAGAGCGTCATGGCGACGGCGCCGAGGATATAGGGGATGGTGGCCACCAGGCCCACGGTGGTGTTCTGCATGCCCAGGCTCTTGATGATCTGCGGCATCCAGATGCCGATCCCCACGGAGCCGACGATGCCGCAGAAGTTGATGGCGGCCAGCATGAACACCTTGGCGTTGGTGAAGGCGTGGCGCAACGTGGAACCATGGGTGGCACCGATCTCGCGCTGCTCACGGGCCAGGCGTTCGGTCAGCCAGGTGCGCTCGCGGGTCGACAGCCAGCGCGCCTTGGCCGGCGTATCCACCAGCACGAACAGACAGAGGATGCCGAGCAGCACCGCCGGCAGGGCTTCCGCCACCAGCAGGAATTGCCAGTTTCTCAGCCCCATGAAGTCATGCACGTCCAGCAGCATCCCCGACAGCGGCGAGCCGATGATGTTGGCGGTGGGGATGCCCAGCAGAAAGGCCGCGGTGGCCTTGGCGCGCCATTTGCCGGGAAACCAGTAGGTGAAGTAGAGGTAGACCCCCGGGGTGAAACCGGCCTCGGCCACTCCCAGCAGGAAGCGCAGGATGCTGAAGCTGACCGGTCCGGTGGCGAAGGCCGTGGCCATGGAGATCAGCCCCCAGCTGATCATGATCCGCGCGATCCAGACCCGTGCGCCGAAGCGTTGCAACAGCAGGTTGCTCGGCACCTCGAAGAGGAAGTAGCCGAAGAAGAACAGGCCCGCCGCCCAGCCGAACATCGTCGCGGTGAGCCCCAGGTCCTGGTTCATGCTGATGGCGGCGAAGCCGACATTGGTGCGGTCCAGGTAGCTGACCACATAGCAGGCGAAGATGAACGGCAGGATGCGCCACAGGGCGCGCCGCAGGAGCTGCTCGCCCTCGGCATCGGTCAGGGGCGGCTGCTCGCCCGGGCGGGTCTGGCTCATGGGTAATCTCTCTTGTAGTTGTTGTGGGGTAAAGCGCGAGACGCCGCAGCGCCGATCAGAGATGGGAGAACAGCGACAGGCCGCGTATCAGGGTCTCCGCGCGCAGGATGCTGCCGGTCTCGGATTCGGTGATGAACAGGCTGCGTCCTTCGGGGCCGCCGAAGGCCAGGTTGGTGTTGCTGATGCCGGCGCAGGAGCGCAGGCGCGCCAGGGGTTCGGCTACCGGGGAGAGTTGCCACACCGAGCCGAAGCCGGTGTGGGCGATGTAGAGATTGCTCTCCTCGTCCAGCGCCAGACCGTCGGGGCCACCCAGGCCGCCATGCAGCTGGGCGAAGACACCGACCTTGCCGATCAGCGGCCCGTTGCCCAGGGGAATGCGCCAGACCTGCTGGGCACGGGTCACCGCCACCAGCAGATGATTGAGCCGGGGATCGAAGACGATGCCGTTGGGGCTGGGCACCGTCGCCAGCAGACAGCTGAGCTGGCCATCGGCGCCCAGACGATAGACCCGGCCGCTGGCGTCCTGCAGACCGGTCTGCCCCTGGTCGGTGAAATAGAGATCACCGGCCGGCGAGAACACCAGGTCGTTGACGCCCTTGAAGCCTTCCGAGCCGGCGCTGCCCAGCACCGTCTCCACCTCGCCGCGCAGCGGATCGAGCTGCAGGATGCCGCGCCTGTAGTCGGCGATGAAGATGCGCCCGTCGCGGTGGATCTTCAGGCCGTTGGGCCAGCCGTCGTATTCACAGACCAGCTCCCACTCGCCCCTGGGATCGATGCGGAAGATGCGCCCGTTGGGGATGTCGGTGACATAGAGATTGCCCTGGCGATCGAAGGAAGGCCCTTCCAGGAAGGAATCGATGGCGCGGCCCTGGCGATTGGCATCGGCCCAGGCGGTACGCCGTGGCTGGCGATAGCGTTCGGGCAGACGGGTGAAGACAGCAGTTTCCAGCGTCGGAGGCGCAGTGAAGAAGCTCATGAGCAGGCACCTGAGTGAGACGAAGCCATCCAGCACAGAGGCGTCGCGATTTTATTTTTTTTACGAAATGGCATTCCAAAAATAAAACACTCAAGGCCAATTGCAAGTAAAAATCCGCAGATCGACCAGCTTGTTGACAAAAATCATCTTTGCCAATACTGATAAAAGGAAATGGCATTTCAAAAATAACAAGGAGAACGCCATGATGCAGCCGTCCGGCCGCTTGCCTCGATCCGCCCTGCGCCAGCTCACCCAAGTCTTGGGCCTGGCCGCCAGCCTTACCCTCGGCAGCATCCTGCCGGTCCAGGCCCAGACCGAACAGACCCAGGTCACCCTGGCCATTCAGTATGGTTATGCCTATCTACCGGTGACCCTGGCCGACAAGCTGGGCTTCTTCCGCGAGCAGGCCAAGGCGGCCGGCCAGCCCGACACCCAGTTCGAGATCAAGCGCATCAGCGGTTCCCCTGCCATCAATGACGCCCTGATCAGCGGCAACATCGACATCGGCGGGTATGGCCTGCCCGGCACTCTGGTAGCCTGGCAGAAGACCCAGAAGTCCCTCGATATCCGCGCGCTCTGCGCCCTGGTCGCCGGCGACAACGCCTTGTTCGTCAACGACCCGGCGATCAAATCGCTCAAGGACTTCAAGCCCGACCAGAAGATCGCCGTCAGTTCCCCCACCGGCCAGCAGGCTCTACTGCTGCAGATGATGGCCGAGCGGACCTTCGGTCCGGGACAGGCGCACCGGCTGGACAACCTGATGGTGGCCCTGCCCCATCCCGACGCCACCGCCAGCTTGCTCAACAAGGCCGGCATCACTGGCTATATCGGCCCGAACCCCTACAGTTACCTGCTGGCCAAGGACGCGAAGGTCACCAAGCTGTTCGACTTTTCCAAGGAACTCGATCTGCGCATGACCAGCGGGGTGCTGACCACCACCGGCAAGTTCGTCAAGCGCAATCCCAGCCTCAGCGCCGCCGTAGTCGCCGCCATCGGCCAGGCCCAGGACTTCATCAAGGCCGAGCCGCGCAAGGCCGCCGAACTCTTCCTGCAGTCCGAGCCCTCCAGCCTGAGCCTCGACCAGGTGGAGGACATGCTGCGCGGCGTCAGCAGCGAGTGGTCGGTGCAGCCCATCGGCGTCATAGCGCTGGCCAACTTCATGGTCAGCAGCGGCGCCCTGAAGGAAGCGCCGCAGCGCTGGCAGCAGCTGTTCTTCGAACCCGTGGCCAGCGGCGAGGGCAATTGAGATGAATACCGCCCCTAAGCACTCGCCAGCCGCCACGCCTGCCAGCGCCGCCTGCTTGTTGCAGGTGGACGAGGTCACCCTGCAATACAAGACCCGCGAACAGCTGATCACCGCCACCCACCAGGTGTCCTTCGCGGTCCGCGAATACGATCGCTTCATCCTGCTCGGCCCTTCGGGCTGCGGCAAATCCAGCCTGCTCAAGAGCGTCGCCGGCTTTCTCGAACCGGCGGCGGGCCACATCCGTCTCAACGGGCAGGACGTGCGTGAACCCGGCCCGGACCGCATGATGGTGTTCCAGGAATTCGATCAGTTGATGCCCTGGAAGACCGTACTGGGCAATATCCTCTTCCCGCTCCAGGAAACCCGGCGCTTTCCCGCGGCCGAATTGCGCGATCGGGCCCGGGCCGCCGCGGTCAAGGTGGGCCTGGAGAAGTTCGTCGACGCCTATCCACACCAGCTCTCCGGCGGCATGAAGCAACGCGTGGCCATCGCCCGCGCCCTGGCCATGGAGCCGGCCATCCTGCTGATGGACGAACCCTTCGCCGCCCTCGACGCCCTCACCCGGCGACGCATGCAGGAGGAATTGCTCGGCCTCTGGGAGCAATCGCCCTTCACCCTGATGTTCGTCACCCACTCCATCGAGGAAGCCATCCTGCTCGGCTCGCGCATCCTGGTGCTCAGCCCGCATCCGGGGCAGGTCCGTGCCGAACTCGATGCCAGCCAGTACGGTTTCCGTCAGCAGGGCGCCGCCGGCTTCACTGCCTTCCACCAGCGCATCAGCCAGATGCTGTTCGGCCCCAATGCCAGCGAGACCGCCCATGACTAAGCCCGCCGTCGCCCTGCAACCCCGCCCGGACCTTGAGTACACCCCCGTCGCTCCCGGCCAGGTCGGCGACATCGCCCGGCGCCTCGGGCTGGCCGAGCGCCTGTTCGCCCAGGCCGGCGTGCGCCGCACCCTGGTGCTGATCGCCCTGGCCATCATCTGGGAGGTTTATGCCCGCTATCTGGACAACCCCCTGATGTTCCCGACCTTCAGCGAAACCGTCGTGGCGCTGTGGACCGACCTGGTCAACGGCGCCCTGCCCCTCGCCGTGCTCAGCTCACTCAAGGTGTTGATAGTGAGCTATGGCCTGGCCATCGCCCTGGCCATGCTGTTGACCACCCTGGCCGTGTCCACGCGCGTCGGCACCGACATCCTCGCCACCCTCACCGCCATGTTCAATCCGCTGCCGGCCATCGCCATCCTGCCGCTGGCCATGCTCTGGTTCGGCCTCGGCGTACAGAGCCTGATGCTGGTCATCGTCCATTCGGTGCTCTGGGCGGTGGCACTCAACACCTACTCGGGCTTTCTCTCGGTCAGCCAGACGCAACGCATGGCCGGGCGTAACTATGGGCTGCGCGGTATCCGCCTGGTGGCCAAGGTGCTGATCCCGGCCGCGGTGCCTTCGATTCTCGCGGGCCTGAAGATCGGTTGGGCCTTCGCCTGGCGGACCTTGATCGCCGCCGAGTTGGTGTTCGGCGTCTCCGGTAACTCCGGCGGCCTGGGCTGGTATGTCTTCCAGCATCGCAATGCCCTGGAGACCTCCAACGTGTTCGCCGGTCTGTTGATGGTGATCATCATCGGTCTGGTAGTGGAAGGCCTGGTGTTCCGCAGTATCGAGGTACTCACGGTGCGCCGCTGGGGGATGCAGAATTGAGCCGTGGCGCCAACGCCACTCTAGGACGCATCGGAAGTGTCGGTCATGGCTGAGGCGCCCAACTCCCCGCATGCGCCGGTCCGCGACGCCTGGCTGGCCCAGGTGCAGGAACCCATCCTGGACCCCAACCTGGCAATCGTCGACGCCCACCATCACCTCTGGGACCGGCCTGGTCAGCGCTATCTGTTGCCAGATTATCTGGCCGACGTGGGCAGCGGTCATCGCATCGTCGCTTCCGTCTACGTCCAGTGTCGCTCGATGTACAGCGTCGAACGCCAAGCGCCCTTCGATGCGGTTGGCGAGGTGGAGTTCGCGACCGGCATGGCGGCACTGGCAGCCAGCGGTCGCTACGGCGAGGCGCGCCTTTGCGCGGCCCTGGTCGCCGGCGCCGACCTGCGGCGGGGCCGGGCGATCCTGCCAGTACTGGAGGAAATGCAGGCTCGCGGTGGCACCCGCTTGCGCGGGATACGCAACACCACCGCCTGGCATCCCGATCCGCGGCTGATCTCCAACCCCCTGCCGCCGCCGCCAGGCATCCTCGCCAATGCCGACTTTCGCCAGGGAGTCGCCTGCCTTGCAGAGCTGGGGTTGTCCTTGGAGGTGTGGGCCTATCACACACAGCTCGCCGAGGTGCTGGGGCTGGCCCAGGCATTTCCCGAACTGCCCTTGGTGCTGAACCACTACGGTGGACCCCTAGGCCACGGTCCCTACGCCGGCCAGCGCAGCGAGGTCTTCCAGGAATGGGCGCGTGCCATACGGCGTCTGTCTGCTTGCGACAACGTGCGTCTGAAGCTCGGCGGTCTGGGCATGCGCGTCTGTGGCTTCGATCTGGATCAGCGACCTGCTCCGCCGACTTCTGCGGAACTGGCCGAGCTCTGGAGGCCCTATGTCGTCACCAGCATAGAAGCCTTTGGCGTGGACCGCTGCATGTTCGAAAGCAACTTCCCGGTAGACAAGGGCATGTACTCCTATGCGGTGCTCTGGAACACCTTCAAGCGCCTATGCCGCGACGGCTCGGCCAGTGAACGCCAGGCCCTGTTCAGTGGCACGGCGGCCGACACATACGGCCTGGCGCTATCCGCGTAGACGCTGCGGCAGGGGCTTGGAGCTGGCCTGAAACTGCGCTGCGCCTCACGCCCTGATCAACAGCGGCGCCGTTCCGCGATAGCAAGCCTCCAGCCGTTCCGCGCGATGGGTCAGGACGCTGCGCTGGTTGAGCGAGCCCTTGTCGGTGATCTCGCCGCGGTCGGCGGATGGCGGCTCTTCCTGCAGGGCGATCCATTCCAGCCGGCTGGCGTTGCCCGAGGCCTCGCGATTGAGGCGCTTGAGCCAGGCGGCGAACCAGTCCTGCACCGGGGCGCTGGCCAGCACCGTGGCGGCATCGGCGTCGTCGTCCAACCCGGCCAGTTGCCGG
>Ga0157366_1000924_pt1 | contig 12416 bp, 11 predicted proteins | sample AttbisABBM1_FD_113149 | JGI IMG/M metagenome (GOLD analysis project Ga0157366, IMG submission 113149) | Fungus gardens microbial communities from leaf cutter ant in Botucatu, State of São Paulo, Brazil - Atta bisphaerica ABBM1 | ecosystem: Host-associated > Fungi > Mycelium > Unclassified ...
AGTCCAGATCAACTTTATAAAGGCTTAGTTATACTTCTAGACTAGTTATTACCTAGACTAGCTCCTAATAAACTGATAACTATCTCTATCTTATCCTGATTCCTATTGTCTAGTCTGCTATAGTAGTATTATAGTTATTTAGTTGATTATAGTTATAAATATTGATTAATCAAGTACACAGACCATGTGCTTGGACCATCCTACTACAGTATATATATAGTAGTAGTGTAATAGTAGAATATCATATCTTACCCAGGTATTATCTAGAGTTCCTAAGTACTTATGATTCCTTAATATAAGACTAATCTCCTTATATAGGCCAGGTTTAGTATAGCACAGACTATTAGCCTAGTATATATAAGGTAGACACTTTATACTTGAAACTTTATTGAGTTTTCTTATATTAACTCTTATACAAGGTTCCTTTCTTGACTTAATACTTTGAGTCTTGAATTATAACATTAGAACTCAATTTCACTTCCTAAGACTGTCCAACATAGAACTCTCTCTAAACTCTTACTTTCTACTTATTCTCAACTAGGAGTAACATTACTCCTAGTCAAGAAGAATTGCTGGGCTCTAGACATAAGGGGTATACTAGTTAGACAAGGGAAGTCTAGTTATTTATAGTGTATTACAGATATAATAATCTTGTGTAGATATACTATATACTTTTCTCCAAATATTAGCTCTGTGCTACAAGTTTACTTGTGATCTGTCTATGCAAAAGAATAGTAATAGCTCTTAAAGCATTATCTAGAGTAGAATAGTTTTCTTAGACCAAAATCATTTACATTTTTCTTAAGACAGTAATCAGTAGTTTAAGTAGTCAATAGATGGTATGAAACAAGACAAGAAGAAGGCCCACTAGTACTTACAGAGATTGCTTCAAGCTTAGAATATAAGCAAGGCCAGTATAAGCTTCTCTTCATTACCTATTTATATATTCTTACCTTTAATACTACTACCACTTTCATTATAGAAAATTACATTAAAAATATAAATAATGTTAATACAAACAATGCTATGAGTTTTAGGTTTTCATGATCAAAATCTTATCTTAAAATTTTAGATATTCTTTATTTCATTGAAGATACTAATCTCCCTATAACATTAGATATTATTAAGAATGTTATTAATAGTACTCATATCTTCAATGATACTATTTTAGCATATTATTCTTAGATTATCAAGGCTTTTCCTAAGTCTGACATAGTAGTAATATAGATTAATATCTAGAACTCTCAAAATAAAATGAAAGCTAAATATCTCATCAACAGATTATTTAATATAAATAGATACATTGCTACTATTAGAGAAACTAACATGAATACTAGAATCTCACAATACAAGAACTGCTAGAAATATAGGCATATAACATTTATATACTATATATGTTATGACTCAAAGACCTTAGGGTTGGTCAATAAATAGAACCTTGTATTAGGGTTAACACAAGAGAACTTGATGGAGAACTCTGTACAGGATTGTCTACTTTATATACTAAAGGCTCATGGTCTGTGCTATATACTTCTAGCCTACTATAAACAGCCATGTGCTCATCTTAAGGTCAATATGTGTTGTATACATTGTATGACATTATCCTTCTAGATCCTTCTACTCTTTTTCTTTGTGCCATGTGACTAACCCTAACCCTAAGTTCTAAAAATAGAAAAATAGAAAAATAAATCAAAAAAAAGAAAATAAAAAAGGAAATGAAAATAATTAAAGTCTATTGCTTTCAACTCTGATATTACCCCTCTTTTAAGATTCCACTTCCAGAGGAACTTGCTTCTTTGTCCCTCCAGATGATCCTACTTGTCTTTCTATCTTTATTTTTTTTCCACCTATTCCAATTCCTTTCTAACTTCTTCAAATATTCCTCCTCAAATTTCTTATTGTCCCATTCAAATAACAACTTTGTTATATACTTCCCCAGTAACTCACTCCTCCTAAATTCATCCACCCTTGGATTTAACTTTACCCTCCACCTTTGCTCTACTCCCTCCTGTCTTCTTACTTCTGTGCTCAATCTTTCTTCAAACTCATCTACCAATTCTTTTGCATTTTCTAAATCCTCCTTCTTTTCTCAAGTATTATGCTCCACTGTAAATTCCTTCCATCTTACTAAGTACCTCTCTACTCCTCTTATTTTTCTTTTATTTAGAATTTTTTCTACCTCCCATTTCTCAACTCCTTCTACTTTAATTGGTTTTACTTCTTTTTTTTTCTGTCCTTCCACTTGTTTTTTGTATCATACTACTTAGCTAATATTCACAATCAGATGGATTCTCATCAAAATAGGCAGTCATAACTTGACCACATTAGTGGACACTATCTCTTCAATAGTGTATAGACCTACATATTGGTCCACTAGCTTCTTTGCCAGCCTCTCCTTGAACACCAAGTCTTTCATACTCAACATCACCTTATCTCTCTTCTTCCATTTCTCACTTTCTTTTCTTCTTTTATCTGCTTGCCTCTTTATATCTTCCTATGTCTTCTTCAATGCTGCCCCTACCTCTTTCTGTGCCTTCTTTATTCTCTTTACAAACTCCATCGCTTTTTCTACTTTTCCTTTCTTCCTAATGTCTGCTTCCATTCTCAACTTCCTTCTGTAATTTTCCATAAACAGAGAAATCTTTGTTGCTAAGTGTACTTTGTTATTAACCATAAATTCCGCCATTGCTAGCCATTCTGGCCAGTTCTTTTGCCTATGATTTACAAAGAACTTAAAATATTGTTCCAACTCTTAGTTCATTTGCTCAGTTTGTCTATCTGTATGTGAATGGAAGGCTGTTGACAACTTCATCTTGATTCCCAACATTCTACTCAGCTCCTTGGTCAATTCTGCTGCAAACTGTAGTTCTCTATCTAACATGACACTTTCTGGCAACCCATGCAACTTCCATACATTATCTCTGAATAATCTTGCCAACCTCTCTGCTGATATTCCTTCAGTTGTTGCCACAAAATGTGTCATCTTGGACAATCTATCATAGATTACTAGAATAGCATCTTTCCCTACTACTAATGGTAACTTAGTGATAAAGTCAACTGTTAGATGTGTTCACAGCTTCTCTAGTACTTCACTCAATTTTAACTTTCCCACCACTTTCTCTGTTCTATTTTTCATTCTTTGACACATGTAACATCTTTCTACATATCTTTCTATATCTTTTGTGACTCCTGGCCACCAATAATTTCTCATGACTAGTTCTGTTGTTTTCCACCTCTCTTCATGTCCTGCTACTGGTATATCATGATGCAACCAGATTATCTCTGTTCACAACTCTTTATCCTTTGGTACATATATCCTTCTCTCCTTCAACACTAAGTCTTTCTCAATCTGCCATTCGCCTCCTCATAATACCTTTACTCCTGCCTTCTTCATCTCCTCTACTACTTTAACTACTTCTTCATCCTTACTTCTAGCTTTTTTTATTTTTTCTATTATATCTACTTTGGGTCCTTCTATTACTACTTCACCTAAACTATGAATCCAACAGTCCTTAATTAAATTTCAATTATCATTGTCATTTTCTACTCCCACTTTCTAGTCCAGTCTTCTACTAAGTCTATCTGTCTTCCCCATTTTGTTCCTGGGACATATTTCAGAATAAAGTCAAATCTAGACAAGTACAATTCTCATCTTGCCTGTTGCTGATTTAACTTCTGTGCCTTCATAAAATACTCCAAATTCTTGTAATCTGTCCAGATCTAAAACTTGAACTTTGCACCCCCTAACAGATATCTCCAGTTTTCCAACTTCCTTACCACTACTAACATCTCCTTATCATGAATTTTATAATTCCTCTCTGTTTCATTCAACAATTTTGAGAAGAATTCCACTGGCCTCTATCTACTATCTTCACATTCTATAGATAATATCTCTCCCATTGTATAGTCTGACATGTCTACTTCCATCCTCATTTTTTTAATCTGGATCTGGTACTACTAACACTAGTTTCTTTGTAAATTTCTCTTTCAACTCCCTAAATGCTTCTTTCTGTCTTTCTGTCCATTTTCACTTCTAATCCTTCCTTACCATATCGCGCAATGATCTAGCTATCAATGCAAAGTCTTGGATGAATTAATGATAATAATTTGCCAATTCTAAGAATTTTTGTACATCTTTGACACACTTCAGTATCAGCTAGTCCAGTACACCTTTCACCTTCTCTTCTTCCATCTTTATTCCATCTGGTCCAATCACCACTCCTAGAAACCCTACTTCTCTCACCATATAAATCATTATCCTTCAGCCTTTTTACTATCTCTGCTACCAACTTATCATGTCCCTCTTCATCTTCTGTTCCCACTATCACATCATCAATGAACACCACCACTTTCCCAGTGTTTATCAAGTCTCTTAGTAACTCATTTATCATTGCTTGAAATGTTGCTGGTGAATTTGTCAACCTAAAAAACATGACCATAAGTTCAAATGACCCTTCTGGAGTTGTGAATGCTACCTTCCACTCATTTTCTTCCTTAATCCTCACATTATTGTAACCCCATCTCAGATCCATCTTTGTGAATACCTTCTTGGTGCTAATGTTCTCGATTACATCCAAAATAAGTGGTAGCAGGTAGTTGTTCTTTACTGTTCACTCATTAAGATACTGATAGTCTTGCATCATTCTCTTCTTCCCATCCTTCTTCCCTACAAAAAACACTGGTGCCATTTGAGATGACTTTGAGGATCTAATGTACTCTTTTTTTAACTATTCCTTGATAAACTCTTATATCTCCTCTCTCTCTTCTCTTGACAATGGATATATCTTCCTCTTCCTTGGCACAAATTCTTCCTTCATATCAATGGCATGATCCTAGATCTTCCTTGTGGGTATTCACTCTGACTATTTCTTATCAAAGACTTTAATTCACTTATGGAATTTTTCTGGAACCAACTTCTTGGCCTCTGCTTCCGATTTCGCTGCCTCTTCCTTCTTATCCCAAATCTCCCACTCTTCTGCTACTCTCTTTACATCTATTGTTTTTGCTTTCTTCTGCTTCTTTTGTTTTTCTGCCTTTTCTTCCCTTTTCTTTCCTACTTCTTCTTTTTTCTCCTCTTTTTTCTGCTTCTGCTATCCTGGTTTTCCCTACTTTGGTCTCCACTGTTTCCCGCATTCATCTGGACACCTTGTCATCTTAACCTCTCCTGTCTTCCCATTGATCTCAGGATTATGGTGAGCTAACCATGGCATTCCCAAGATTACACTCCACTTCTGTCCTCTAATGATATCTATCTCCATCCTCTCCTTATGTCCTTAATAATATATATTGACCTCCACTGTATTTTCTATTGGCCTCTCCTTATTCAGCATTCTATTCACATTCCTTACATATATGGGCTTTTCTATCTTCTTCAGTTTAAACCTCTGCTTCCTCATAAATTCTGAACTCATAACCAGCCCTGTTGCCCCACTATTCAATAGTGCTTCTACAGTTACTCCTTCTTGCATATCCACTCTTTCTAACCCGATCTTCACCATTATTTCCCTTAATGTTTCCTTATTTTTTAGGTCACAGCCAGCTGTGTTATCTATTACTCTACTGAGTACTGTGTACCTATTGTTGAGACTTAATTGAGGAGTATTAAGTCTCGCTCCCTATTTAAATTCTCCCTATTTCCTCTTCAATCCTTCTTTGTCCCTTCTTTGTCCCTTCTTTCCCCTATATTCTAGTCTTCTTTCCTCCCTAATTCTGTTCCCTGTTCTCCTATTCCTGCAATTTCTAGCTAAGTGTCCAAAACCTCCACAACTATAACAATTCCTATTCTCCCTCCTGTCCATATCCATAGCATAGAGGTTTCTTTGAACAACCTCTGTCCTTTGTTGAGGACACACCATTACTACCTCTGTTCTGTCTATTCCCTCCATTAGAGTGGGCCCTGTTATCACCTGCTGAGGAGGCATTTTCTGCCTCCTCTACTATACTTATAGTCATAGCATTACTTGTCTCTGTTCCTGCTACCTATGAGTTGATCCCCCCTGTTCTCATTGTCCCCTCAATCTTTCCTCTTTCCTCTTGCTCTCTCTCCAATGCCTGTCTAAATCAGTGGTACACTCATACCACTGTTCTATGCTTGCTAGAGGTCTTTCTGCCTCCATCAACTTCCTTCTGATCATCCCATTCATCTCCCTCTTAAACTCTTCTATCAATGGCCTCTCCTCATATCTACTTTCTCTTGCTGCTCTCCTGAATTCTTGTACAAATTCTTCCATCATTCTCTTTCCTTGCTCTAATCTTCTTAATTCTGCCATCTTTACTGATTCCTTGTCTCCTCCTCCAAACTCTTTCCCAATCTCTACCAAAAATTTCCCCACTGTCTCATATTCTAATAATTCTGCCTCCAAGTCCTCTAATGTGTTCTCTTTCCACACATCTGCCGATCCTCCCTGTACATAGGAAAGGATCTATTGAATTTGCTCTTCTACTGATGCTTCTCTCATCTTCATTCTCAAATATAGCCTATAAGCTGTGACAAACCCTGAGACCTTTGATGAGGTCCCATCAAATATTTATGGCCTAGCCATCTCTGTACTTGCTACTCCACCTCTTGCTTCTCTTCCTGCTACTGCTTCTTTTGCAAGCAGAGCCTGTATTTGCATCTGCATTGCTACCAATTGCTCCTGCTGTTGTCTAATGATTGTGTTTAAGTCATGTTGACTCATTATGTTATAAGAGGGAGGGGAATCGACTGGTGGTGGTGATGATGATGCTGGTGGTGGTGTGGGCAGTGATGATGTATATAATAGAAGAGCAGAACCTGTGCTGGTTTCACTTTCCAATTTATATTCTGTTGACAAAATCTCAGTAGATGATGGCAGGCCCTCTTTCTGTCCTGCCTACACATTTTACTGACTACTTCCAACTACTTAAAAGTAAATAATCTTGGTTTAAGAAAACCGTTCTACTCTAAACAGTGTCTTAAGGACTACTGTCACTCCTCTGCATAGACAAGTCACAAGTGGACTTGTAGCACAAGGTTGATAAGGGAAAATAGTATATAACACATTCACACAAGGTAATATGTCTACCTACACCAGTAGGCTTTGGTACAACTAAATGACTAGGCTTCTCTTGTCTAACTAGTATATTTCTTAAGTCTAGGGTCTGGCTATATGTCTTCTTGACAAAAGAGTAGTGTTGCCCTTCAGTCAAGGATGATAAAAGAGCAAGTGTAGAGAAGGTCTAGTGTTGGATAGTCTCAAGAAGTGGAATCGAGTTCTAATGTTACGACTTAAAAACTTTAGGGTTGGTCAATGAATAGAATCTTGTATTGCGGTTAACACAAGAGAACTTGATAGAGAACTCTGTACAAGATTGTCTACTTTAATACTAAAGGCTCATAGTTTGTGCTATGTACTTTTAGCCTACTCTAAATAGCCATGTACTTGCCTTAAGGTTAATATATGTTGTATACATTGTATAATGTCATTCTTCTAGATCCTTCTACTCTTTTTCTTTGTGCCATGTGACTAATCCTAACCCTAAGTTCTAAAAATAGAAAAATAGGAAAATAAATAAAAAGGAAAATAAAAATAGAAATAAAAATAAAAATAAGTTAAGTCCATTGCTTTCAACTCTGACAATGTACATGGAGAAAAGTATCAAAAATGCAATAGACTGCATAAGCTAGAACACTACAGATGTCAGAAATGCAAAGCCTAGATACTAGTTTTTTCATTTAAATATTCCTTTTCATTTTTATTTTTATTTGTTAAGGTTAGAGTGATATCATGATTATACTGTCACACATCAATCACATCAGATGACATAGTCACAGTAATGGTCACAAGTCACAAGGTCACAGAGAAAGACATAGAAGATTCTAGAAGATGATATCATACAACATATATAATACATGTTAACTTTAAGATAAACATATGGTCATTTAGGGTAGGCTAGAGAAGTAGTAGCACAGACCATGATAGTTTAGTATATAAGATAGACATTCTTGTATAGAAAACTCTATTGAATTCTCTTATGTTAATCTTAATACAAGGTTCTCTCTATTGACTCACTTTAAGGTTTTTGAGTTGTAATAACAGGTAAATAGCATGGTGTTGTACTTCAAGGTGAACCCTCTTAGGCTAGAACCAAAGAAAGGTAAATTATGTACTTACTCTTTCAAGTGTATCAATTGCAAGGGTGAACACTAGGCAGACAGCAATCCTTGTCCATTCTGAAAGCATAAATTCAACAGAGATTAATATAATAAGAAATCACAGGAGCTCTGAGAAATCAGGGCTAACTCAATTTGCCTAGCTGTGAGTGTGGGTAAACAAGTATTCTAAAATATCTCAACTTATTCTCATAGAATGTTTGTAAGAATAGACTACTTATTAAGGCAAATCTAAAAAATAACAAAAATTATGATATTTTATTTATACAAAAACTATCTTGGTCAGTCATTTATCAAATTCTGAGTTTTTTATTTGAAGAAGGGGAGAATATCATTAAGGCTCTTTACCATCCATCTTGGATCACATTTGCAAGGTCATCTACCAATAGTAATAGTTATCTAAGAGTTATCATGTATATTAATGTCAAGTTGACCAGCCTGTAATTTTTGTTCAGGAAAGACATCTTCAATTATCAAGATATCAATATTGTCTTCTTTTTTTAATTGTAGCATAATATATATTAAGATAAACAACAGAATGTCTTAAAGTATCTGTCACAAACTTCATTCAGCTTGTATCTCCACAACCAGTAGACTGATTTTCACAAACTAAATTGTGCTAGAAAGCCCCAAAGAAGGGCTATCTGTGTATATGTGGGATGTACAAAAGTAACAACAAATGACTGAGATATCAGGCCATCAGTAGCTATAAAAGCTTCGTTTGCTAATATCTCATGAATGGCCAAACGGATTTGTACAATTAAACTTACATTGGAAAGTGCTCATCAATCCATTTTCAACATTATATAATATGTCTCAAAGCAATAAGTATTAGTAGAGATACAAGCATATCAATGTAATGACATAATTAGTTACCTTCTAAAATTAGCCTGACAGCTGCTATGACAGATGACAGCTTCCATTAGGTATGAGTTTTGATCATGTGATGGAAACAGCTTGTGCACAGACTATTACTCTTTTGTATATATACTTTTGTGTCTAAGGACTAGATCTCAGACTTAACAATATCAATTTACATCAATTATTCCTGTTGATACTACTCATGGCCTATTATTATTACCTCCTTATACTGAACCTCTGAAACATCATTAAGTTCAAGTATCACAACCAGTGAGTAGCTTATTTGTGATAGTATTTAAACAATACTAAGATAAATTTAAATAATGTTCTAGTCATGAACTTATCATATTCCTATTATTTGGTACATATAGACACAATTCATGAAGTGGCTGATAGCTTTAGTCTAGAAATATCAACTCCTATCAATCTAGTTTCCACTTGATATGTTGATAATTCTTAAAACTTGAATTTGGTACTGGATTTAATTTCTCTCTGAGCAGGTTTGGTTGAATAAGAGTTTATTTAAGAAAAGAGAGGATCCATTATTAGGAATAGTAATAAAGAGAAAGAATTCATCAATGAACTCAGGAAAAGATTAGGCTCTATGGAGACAACTAATATCATGAGCTACAAAATACTTGGAGGCATAGAAGAATTTATCACCATTGTAAAAGACCTATGGAACAGATTTTCAAAACTGGTTAACATCACTAAACAGTCTAAAGCATGGTGAAATAAGGAATGCAATAGAGATTTAGCTGTATATTAGATTTTCAGGCAAAGAAGTGACTAGATCAAGTATAGAAAAACAGTAAAATTGGCTAAAAGAGTCTTTTTTGACAGAAAAATTCAAGAAATTGTGTCATCTAATAAGAAGCCATGAGATCTTATGAACTAGGTCAAAAACACAAGTTACCAGCTATGGAAGCTGTCAAATTTAATAGCAGACTGTAACAATTTGGACAATTTGTGGCAAGCACTATACTAGTTGTACACTTCAGCTCAAGATTACTCTATTGAATTATAAGTTCTTGAAGAAATACCTTCATCCCAACAAATTGAATAGTTTTTATTCTCTAGTACAGAACTCAAAAATGCTATCAATATATATAATAATTTACCTACTCCTGATCTGGATCATATCTTCTGGAGTTACCTCAAAGAAGTATTAAAAGATGATAGATGTTATTCTAACATTGTTAACATATTGAATTTATACATTAACCTCAGTCATTGGCCAACACATTTCAAAAAATTATCATCCATCATCATTCCAAAACTGAATCAACCTTTGTACAATTTCCCAAAAGCCTTTTACTCTATTGTGCTTCTCAACATGCTAGATAAAATAATTGAAAAAGTAATAAGCAAGAGATTGCAAGTCCATGCTATCACATCAAATTTCATCCATCCAAACCAATTATAATGCACTAAGCAACATTTGACAATGGATACTGTCATCTTTTTAACTTACCTTGTATAAACAGAGTAGATAAAAGGTCTTCACACAAGTACTCTTGCATTCAACATAGCACAATTTTTCCCTTCTCTTAATTATAATCTTTTCTCCATGATTCTTGAGAAAGCAGGCTTTGATTCAAAGATATCTCAATTTTTGTTTGATTATTTAATTAACAGACAAATCCAATACATTTGGAACAAATTTACTTCTTCTTTCTTTAAAGCTAATGTTGATGTCAGGCAGGGATTTGCTCTTTTACCTATCCTATTGGCTCTTTATATTACTCCTATTTTTCACATACTTGAAAAAAGAATTAAAAATTTCTCTATTCCTATTCCGATTTCTTTTCTGTTATTTATTAATAATGGTCTTCTTATTTCTTAGGAAAAAAGTTTTGAAAAATCAAATGTAAATCTCTTTTGTAGTTATAGTATTATATTCTTCAGATACTTCAGCCTTGTTATTAAGCATGACAAGTCAGAAGTTTTTCATTTCTCTAGATCATCTAAAAGCTTTAGCCCTCCTCCTTTAGATTTGAGACCTTTAGGAGGTATGATACTCAAGCAAAAGAACACTTGGTGATATCTGGGGTTTTTTTTTGATAGAAAACTTTTTTTTTGGTATCAAAGCTCTATTCACCATAAAGTGTATGAAGATGTTGTGGAACTCAACTAAAGGACTGTCACCTGTACACAAACGTCCCTTATATAGAATATATGTACTCCCTATCACTCTATATGGTTTCTAGCTCTGATATTTCAAAGAAGCACTATTATATTAATCTCTCAAAAAGCTAAGGAAAATGCAAAGAAGAGCAGCCCTCTAGATTATGGAAATTTTTTATACATTACCATCATGGGGAGTTGAAGCTATAGCTGGACTTATTCCTATCTATTTCCACCTTGATGAAATTAGTAGATGACATCACCTATGAATGGTAACACTTTCCAAGCAATATGTGATCAATTTATTGTTGGATGAGCATCATTCTAAGAAAGCTGAGCCATATTATATGGCTATCATGACTCATCTTATATCTAAGCAATGGCTGAAAATCAAAAGTTCTATAATAGATACTAATAACCAGTTAAATGAAGTATTTCCTTCATTTTACAGTCTAAATAAAGAAATTTCTCCAGGTTTTCACTTGATAGATATTACAACCTCAAGCTAAAGCTCAGGTTGCACTTAGGCAAAGACTTAAGAAAGTGTAAGGGATGTGATTCAAGTGGTAAAGTGTAAGGATACAGGAGTGTATCTATGCTATATATACTAAGAATACATGATGAAACAATGAGTAGTCCATGAGGCAAACGAGTCATAAAGCATGAGGAAACAAGGAGGAAGAAATGAGGTTGTAACACCTACTACATAAGGCACTGACTGAGACTACTCTGGCACAGCTGATCATGTCATACCCTTAACCTAACTCCATGCTGTATCTTCAAGGTATTGATCATAACAATAGATATTTTTTTCCAATTACTTTTCTTTTATTTCAGTAAATCAAAAAGGCTCTGAAGCTCTAGTCACTTATTAGAACAGACTTAACAATATTTATAAAGATTTCCTTGCCAATCATAACATCATGCTCATAGTTTTGGATGCTAGTATCAAGAACAATGTTGCCACCTTGATTTTGCATATTTGTAAAGGTCAAGAAATAATTGCAAAGATTATTCATCATGCAATGAACATAACTTCTTTAAAAGCAGAACTTTTTGCCATTAGATACAGTATCAATCATGCTACTTAACTATAAGACATTTTATATCTCATCATTATTATAGATACTATTCCTACTGCTGGAAAAATCTTTGATTTAAATATCTATCTTCATCAACTTCACTCTTGTTATGACAGATACCTCGAGGTTGTAGCATGGACAAGGGTAAAGGGTATGATGTCAATGATCAGCTGCACTGAAGTAGTATCAGTCAGCGCCTCATGTAGTAGGTG
>Ga0157366_1000926_pt1 | contig 12395 bp, 6 predicted proteins | sample AttbisABBM1_FD_113149 | JGI IMG/M metagenome (GOLD analysis project Ga0157366, IMG submission 113149) | Fungus gardens microbial communities from leaf cutter ant in Botucatu, State of São Paulo, Brazil - Atta bisphaerica ABBM1 | ecosystem: Host-associated > Fungi > Mycelium > Unclassified ...
CATCTAATATTCTCAGCAGATGGTGAGAAGGGCATGTAATGAGAAAGGAATGTTTCCACCGGGCAGGACAGGAACTCATGTTGCATTTCCTTTGCGATGTTGGGGCGAAGAGCCCATTGAGTGGCAGCACCGCCGCCCATCCTTGTCACGCGCGGCGTGAGACTACAGTTTGTGAATATCTGACACAGTATACTCAACCTATAAGACATACCGTAACCCTGAACTTGAGGACTGGGTCATTGCGGGTGGGGTATCTGGATGCGACATGTAGCTTGACCAAACCCATTAGATACTCCTTTTGGCCTATGACGTCATATGACCATGGCAGGTGACGAAGCCAGCCTCCTTGTAAAGCTCGAGGTCACTAAGTGGATAATCTCAATGTGGTAACAGTTTGCATCTACTTACGATAAGAACTTTCCACATGTTGCGACCATTATCAATGCCTTCAGCCCAGGTTTTTAATAATCACCCTTTCATGGCAATTACAGTGTGTACATGATTCTAGCATGATTTAGTCCTCCTTGTGTCATTCTGCCACAGATTCAACATTACACTAGGCCTGTTGACTTCAAGGTGATATTAGGATCTTGTCTGATCTACACTTTGAGCCCTTTTATTTTATTTTATTCTTTATTTTCTCTTCTCATTTTCATTTTCATTTTCAGTTTCATGATTATGTAAGAAAATTCCTTTCCTTAGAGCTGATGTTGGTCCCGCTCTCTCACCAATCCTATCAGCTCTTGATATTGCTCCTATTTTTCATATATTGGAAAAAAAAACTAAAACTATTTCTATTCCCATTCTAATCTCTTTTCTATCATTTGTTGATGATGGTCTGCTTATTTCCAGGAAAAAAGCTTTGAAAAATCAAATGCTAATCTTTTTTTGTAGTTGTAGTATTATTTCTTCCCCTTTCAAACCTTCTCCTCTAGATTTAAGACCTTTAGGAGGCACTATACTCAAGCAAAAGGACACTTGTCATTATCTGGAATTATTTTTCAATAAGAAACTGTTATTTTGGCACCATATCCATTATTATGCCAACAAGGCTTTATCCACCGTCAAGTGTATGAAAATATTGGTGAATTGAACTAGAGAATTGTTGCCTATATACAAACAGCTTCTATATAGAATATGTGTACTCCTTATTGCTCTATATAGTTTTTAGCTCTAGTATTTCAAAGAAGTGCCATTATATCAACCTCTCAAGAAGCTGAGAAAAATGCAAAGAAGAGTAGCTCTATGAATTATGGGGACATTTTTCATATTGCCATCATAGGAAGTTGAAGCTATAGCTGGACTTATACCTATTCATTTCCACTTGGACAAGATTAGTGGACAACATCATCTATAAATAGCATCATTATCCAAACAATATACAATTAATTCTTTGTTGAATAAACATCATTTTAAGAAAGTAGAGCTGCATTGTATAGCTATAGCTCATCTTACAGCTAAACAGTATTCAAAGATCAAGAGTCCTATAATGAATATTGGTAATTGTCTAAATAAAGTATATCCTTCATTTAACAGTTTAAATCAAGAAATTTCTCTTGGTTTTAGATTGATAGACATTCTGATTATTTTTCTTTTATTCTAGTAAATCAAAAAAATCCTAAAGTTCTAGTTGTTCATTAAAACAGACTTGACAATATCTATAAGGATTCTCACACCAAGCATAACACTATATTCATTGTCTTGGATACAAGTGTTAAAAACAATGTTGCTACCTTAATTTTGCACATTTGGAGAGGTCAAGAAATAATTGCAAAGAATATTCATCATACAATAAATGTAACCTCATCAGAAGCTGAACTTTTTGCTATCAAGTATAGTATTAATCATGCCTCTCAGCTACAGGATATATCATGTATTGTTGTTGTCACAGCTACTATTCCTATTGCTTGAAAAATATTTGATTTGAACATTTATCCTCAACAACTATATTTTATTAGCATTCTTCAAAAAGAAATAAAATAATTTGATTAAATTTTAAGATTATCTGAATAACATCAAATAGTCTTGTTATATTATAGTTGATAAAAAGTCAAAATGACTTCAGATTGAGCCTACTCTCCCTTGCAAATATTCATGAGAGTTTAGTCAAAAAGAAAAATATGATGACATTGCTTTTAAATGGCAGATGATATTCCAAGCATTGGAATATAAGAGAAGGAATTTTCTTAACTTAAATAATGATGATAATCAACTAATTCATCCAACATATTCTAAGAGCAATGTTTAGCTAAAGAACTTTAGCCTTTCAAATTTGATATATACATGTATTACAAGATTAATCACAAATCATGATTTGATTGGCAAATATTGACTTAGGTTCTTTCCCAGAGAATCCTTTGCATATAGAATCCTTTGTATATATATGTGGAGAATATCCTATTGAGATAAGAAGGCACATTCTGTTTAATTGTGTGAAATATAAAAAATCTTAGAATTCTAAGAAGAAATCTCTTAAGGATGTTCTTATATTTCTAGAGTTTAATTCTAGAGTATTTTGTTTCCAAGAAGATATCATATAAGACAACTAATATAATTGGTTTCATACTAACTTTATTTTATTTTATGTAAGTAATAACATTGTGTTGTTACCATAGTCTACTATTATATCCAGTGTAATAAATTGTTAATTTTAAAAAATTATGTAAGAAAATTCATGTGACTTGTTATATGAACACATGATGAAAGATACTTAAATAGTAATGTCATACTGTAAAACACATATAAAATACATAGTATACACATATATTTTAAAATAAGCTAGATGTTATGAACTTAAGACTAGGATTAAGTCAAAAGAACAGTTCTTGGATTGGGTTGATCACAAGAGAACTCAATAGAGTTCCTAAGTACAATATATCTACCTTATATATGCTTGGCTCATAGTCTATACTATACTATTCTAATCTATTTTAAAGAAATATATATTATTTTTAAGATTAACATATATAAAACATGATATATGACATCATTACCCTAGAACCTTTTATATTCTTTTATGTCATGTGATCATGTGACTATCATATTAAACCCTAGCTCTAAATAAAATCAAAATATTAAGTGAAAAAGAAAGAGAAAATAAAATAGAATCTCTTGTTCACAACTCTAACACTAGAAGTAGACAGTATACAGATTATACTGTATTTATTTAAGTATAGTCTTAAGTTATCATGCTTATAGTTACTACAATATCTTTCTTTAAGATCAATATTTCCCATAAATTGGTAGGCATCTCAATATTTTTATCTTCTCAATTTCCCAATTTATTTCTAGGTTATGAGCTACTAACCATAGTGTTTTCAATATTATATTTATCTTTTCTTTTCTAAGAGTTCTATTTATATTTTTACTTTCTTTATCTTTTTTAGCTTAAAATCTTTGCAAATCTTGGATTTATAAATAACCCTGTTGTTTTTTATATATGCTTGAGTATATATAGATCTTTTCTAAAAAGAAAGAGAGAGCTCAAACTATTCAATAGTATTCTTACAGCCACTCCTTTATAAAACTCTAGTATCACAAACTTCATTCAACTTATATCTCTACAACAAGTAGACTAATTCTTACAAACCAAGTTGCACTGGAAAGCCCCAAATAAGGGCTATTTATACATATATAGAATATATAAAAGTGACAACAGATTACTGAGATATCAGACTATCAGTAACTATAAGTTTTATTGGCTATTATCTTAGAAAAAATTAAACAGATTTTTATAGTCAAAGTTGCATTGAAAAATGCTTATCAAATGGTTCCTAATCATATATTATACATCATATGGAGATCAGTATTTATAAAGATACAAGCATATCAATATAGTGATATAATTAGTTATCTTCTAAAATTAGCCTGACATCTGCTATGACAGATAATAGCTTTACCAGATATTAGTTTTGATCATGTGATGAAAACAGCTTGTACACAGACCATTACTATTTTATATATAATTTTATGTCTGAGAATTAGAATTCAGACTATTGTAATAACTACTAGTCAAGACAACTAATAAACTACTTAAGCAAACTCAAGAGCAAAGTATCTTGTGGAGATTACAAGAGAACTTGACAAGGAGTTTCTGCTATATTCCTACACTATTTATATAATACATAGATAGTCTGTGCTAGTAATAAATATCTTACTCTAAAGTCTATATATTATCCATGAGTATTAGGTACAGTTCATACCAGAGGATGAAGTCTGTGAGATTGGCTTGGAGATATGCAGAGTATGTAAACTCTGTGCTTAGTAACACAAACTTATAAAACAACCTTGGCTTTAGCTTATATGCTATGCTGTTTGTCTGTTATGTGGTTGCAACTTCAGATAAATGAATGAAGTCTGAGATAGGAGTGAGTGCTGATTTGATATGTTACTGTTGAATACTAGTGATTGAGCTTAATAAGAATTATCTTTATTAATTATTAGACTAGCAAATTATAGTGTAACTACTAGTTTTATATATGAGTAAGAGTTATAGGAGATGTTTGGAGTTTCAGTAGTATATCCCCTATCACCTTGAGTAGAGGTTTCAGTAAAGAGACACTGACAGAAGTAAGATAGAAAGACTTTGCCATAGAAGACTGAGTTAGTATTACAAATGAGCTACTCACTAGTTGTAATACTTGAACTTAGTGGTGTTTCAGAGGTTTAGTATAAGGAGATAATGATAATAGGTGATGAGTAGTATCAACAGGAATAATTGATATAAATTGATATTGTTAAGTCTGAGGTCTAATTCTCAGACACAGAAGTATATATACAAAAGAGTAATGGTCTGTGTGTAAGCTGTTTCCATCACATGATCAAAACTTGTATCTGATGAGAGCTGTTATCTGTCATAGCAGCTGTCAGGCTAATTTTAGAAGGTAACTAATTATGTCACTATATTGACATGCTTTTATCTCTATAAATACTTATTGCTATAAGATATACCATATATTGTTGGAAATGGTTTGATGAGCACTTTCCAATGCAAGTTTGATCATGTGAATCCATTCAGTTGTTTATGAGATATTAGCAAACAAAGCTTTTATAGTTACTGATAACCTAATATCTCAGTTGTTTGTTGTTGCTTTTGTACATTCCACATATGTGCAGATAGCCCTCATTTGGGGCTTTTCAGCACAACTTGGATTGTGAATATTGGTCTACTGGTTGTGGAGATACAAGCTGAATGAAGTTTGTAACAGTTAGATAGAAGTATTTTTGTTATGAAAGACTAGATATTCAGATTGTTGCACTACAATTATGAAGATGTGTTGTGAAAAGGATGGCCATCACAGAAGATAGGCTTGTATCATAGATGTTGAGGAGATAGTATTACCATAGGAATATATCTTCTGAATGAGTAAACTTGGTATATAATAATATTCCCCCCTTAGAACTAAGTCTTCAAAGTCTTATTGAGTTTATCCAAAAAACCCATGATGATGCCTAGGTCAACAATATATAAGCAAAAAAGAAAAATTTCATTTTTCTTTTATATTATTATATTTTCTCCCATTTTCTCTGATATTTCTCAAAACAACACTGATATGCTTGAATAGCAGTGCCTGAAAATGTAGAGAAGCTATAAAGAGGAGCAACAGTTTCAAGCCCACTTGGAAGAGGCAGCAGAGGCCTACTGTATTGAGTGAGCTACTCAGAAGATGAGAAAAATAACCAAAGCCAAGACAAGAAAGAAAGCTAAGAAGTGAAGGCTTGTAGAGAAGGAAGTGGAAAGGAAGTGGTTGGAGTATTTAAAACAACTCCAAGACAAGATTTTGGCTGAGGATGCCACTCTTGAGACTTTCTAGGTTGTAGGGTCTAAATGTAAGGAAGTTACCAATATCTTCTCAGAAAATGAGGTAGGGCAATAGCCTTCTAAGAAAATAATAGGAAAACAACAAAGGAGATACCATGGAGAAATTACAGTCAAGATGGTGGGAGACAACTCCTATAAGAAGTGTATATATACTAGGTAGAATTGTTTGGTATACAACTCAAGATAAGTATGGAATCTTTTGTTTATTTTATTTCTGTTAATCTTTTTCATTCTCCTTATAGTTGTTTTCTTGCATGTGCCAGATGAATCATTCTCAAGCAGCAATGTATTCCCCATACCAATACTAATTCCCCAGCAATAATCTCTATCTATAGTAGAATTTTAAATGCTATTGAAAAGATATTCTGGGATCTTATTGAAGAATACTGAGGCATTGGGAAGTCTCTCTAGAACTTGTTGGAGGGCCAGGAGAAAAACACAGGCCAATTAGTGAGGATTGGGGCTACAGTTGAGTGGAAATAGTTGTTACAACTTAAAGACCTTAGAGTTGGTTAATAAGAACCTTGTATTAGAGTTAACATAAGAGAACTTAATAGAGAACTCTGTATAGGATCATCTACCTTATATACCTAAGACTAATGGTCTGTGTTCTACTACTTTAGCCTACCCTAAATAACCATGTGTCTGCCTTAAGATTAACATATATATAATATATTATATGATATCATTTTTTCTAAAACCTTCTACTGTCTTCCAATAGTGACACATGATCATGTAACAGTATGATCATGACAGCATTGTGTGACTGTGACTGTGACATGTGATGTCATACTAAACCCTAACCCCAAGTTCCAAATAGAAAATAAATCAAAAATGAAATGAAATGAAAGAGAAAATAAAATAAAACCAAGTCTATCTTTTGTGATTCTAACAATAGTGTTTGAAGGAGGATCCATAGGGTAATGACAAGGAGAACAAAGAAGAGAACAGAGATAATAACAAGAGGTCTAAAGATGGGCCTAAAGAAAGTTAGAAGAAGGTAGTGGAAGAAACTCTATTATTTGCCTTTTACTAGAATAATACTTTTATTTCTTATTTAGTTTGAATTATATTTCTTGGTTTTGCTAAGTCTATACTGTGAAAGTAAGAGAATTTAATATAGTTAAAAGACAGAAATGAAAATAAAGTCCAAAAGTTTGAAAAGAAACTTTGTAAACAGAAATAGGGTTAAATAAAAACAAGTATCAGAATATACTAGAAAAAGAACAATTAACCCCATTAGAAGTGTGTAGAAGTAAGAGAAAAGTGCAACAGCATGATTAAGACAAAGGGAATAGACTAGGCTTGGTGGAATATACAATATAGAAATCAGATACCAAGTTAGTTGTCAGAATTGCAAAAAAGTGGACTTGGTTTCATTTTATTTTTTTATTTTATTTATTATTTTCTATTTTGGAACTTAGAGTTAGAATTTAATGTAATATCACAAATCACTATCACAAACTATTACATTATAATGCTGTTATAGTCATATCATCACATAATCACATAATATAATAGAAGATGGTAAAAGCTTCTAGAATAATGATATCATAACAATATGCTTAATACATGTTGGCCTTAGACTTACATATGGTCATTTAGAGTAGGCTAAAGTAGTAGAGTATAGACCATAAGTAATTAGTATATGACAATCTTATACAGAATTTTCTATCAAGTTCTCTTGTATTAACCCTAATATAAGGTTCATTTACTTGACCAACTCTAAAGATCTTGAGTTTATAACATTAGTAGTATGGATAAGTTCTGATACAGAAATCCACTCAGATTTATCTTCTATGTTCTCATACTCTAGCCAGATTACCTTATATAAAAGCTTGCATACCTGTTAACAATCAATTTTGGAGTTCACTATGTGAAAAATCTTATACTCAGGTTCTCTGTTAATTATAACTGATGTAGGGGCTAGTTATGTTCTCTTGGAGAAAGAGTTGGACATGGCAGGTTTAAGCATAAATACATAGAAAACTGGATAGACAGAGCACATAAACTCTGGGAGATGAAGGGTAAACAATAGTATACTAGGCTGGAAAATAATTTCATAGGATTTAAGATATTTTTAGAAAGCTTTTTTGAAGGCCAAGTGGTTCTGAAGAACTGAGCCTTGACAAAGACTTTGTTACTTACTTTGAAATCAGGTGTGGAGGAATATCATGCATCAGTGGATTTCTGATAATGCTGTTGGGCTACAGAGATTTCAGCTTTAAGGATACTCTATAACTTATTAAGGTCTATAGAAAAATTATAGGCTCAAGAGGAAGCAATATCATATTCAGAGTAAACAATAGTATTTGGATGATATTCCTTATTAGCAAAGAATGGAGAAACACCAGTAGTAGCACTCAGAGCATTGTTGTAAGTGAACTCCATAAGAAGTAGGAGTTTGGACCAGTTGTCTTGCTGGTAATTACAATATATATGGAGGCATTACTTGAGGGTCTGGTTTGTATGTTTGGTTTGCCCATCATCTTTGGGGTGGTAACCTGAAGTGAAGTAAAGCCACATGTTCAAAATAGTGTCTAAAGAATAGAAGAAGTTCAACATAAATTCCAAACTTCTATCAGAGATGACATGGAAAAAAACACTATGTTTGGAGAACATATGAAGAACAAACAGATATACTAAATCTACAGACATGATGGTATCATGAACAGAGATAAAAATCATCTACTTGGTGAGCCAGTTGGCTATGACTAAGATAATGTTAAATCCAGAGAATGATGGAAGTTTCTTGATGAAGTACATAAAAATGGAATTCCATAGTTATTAAGGAATAAACAGTTGTTTGAGAGATCCATAGAGCTTGTGACATTGTGGCTTAGATTGCATACAAGTGATACAGGACTTGCAGAATTGTTGTATATCAATATGGAAGCTGGGCCAGAAATATCTGTAGCAAACTAGTTCTGATGTTTTGTTTTGACCAAAGTGTCTAGGAAGAATGTAATCATGATTATACTGAAGAACACTTGTATAGAGATTACTAGTAGATTTTGTTATCAAGAAGAAGAAGACTGTTGGGGCCCATAAACCATTGGCTATCTACAGAGATGTGTTTTGTAGCAGTTAGGTCACTAGAGAGAGCCAAAAGAATGTCATAGTATAATGTTCAGATCAACAACTATAGCTATATGAAGAAAAGAAAAGAAGAGAATAGTAGCTCATATAGAGACTGCAAGTTATTCTTGAGTGAAGATTGGTTTGAAGTTATGAGAGTTGACTGTGGTGTAGCTAGTATTCCTCTCTTTAGGGTAGATATTCTACCATCTAGTAAGAGTATCCAGTTTGGTACTAAGATGACCAGAATAGAACCTGATAACAAGGTTGAACTGAGAGAGGTAATCAGACCACCATGCTTGCCTCTGGATCAACATCTTGGTAGTAGAAAAGTTACTCAAGGTTTTTGTGATCTGTAATAATATTGATAGGATAGGCCAGATTCTCTAGATAGTATTGCCAAATTTTGAAAGCTTTAAAAATAACAAGTAATTTCTTGTTATATATGTCATAGTTCAACTCCACTGTGGTAAAAGTACAGGAGTGAAAGGCAACTGGATGAGCTTTATTTTCTTTATTTACAATAGAAAGGATTTCAATAAGAGTATAGTCCAAAGCATCAGTTTCCACAATGAGTTGAGCATCAGAAATCTAGTGAGTGAGGATGGGAGTAGAAATAAATGTCTTCTTGAGAAAGTTGAAAGTACCATGACAGAAGGAATCAAACTTCCAGAGAATGTCCTTCTGGATAAGACATGTCAATAGAATGACAATGTCTAAGTAGTTGAAGATGAACTGACAATAGAAGTTAGCAAAATCTAAGAAGAATTGAATATTCTTGACTTTCTTGGGCTCTAGTCAGTCTTGAATAATCTTTACTTTGTTATTGGACATAATAAGGCCAGAAGGAGAAATGATGTATCCCAGATACTCTACTAACTCAGAGTGGAATTCATATTTCTCTGCTTTGGCATAAAGACTAGCCTTATAAAGACACTTGAGTACTTTCATAATATGCTGGTGATGTTCAGATATGTTATTTGAGTAGATGAGTATATCATCAAGATAGATTATGACACAGATATCCAAAAGATTAGAGAAGAGGTCATTCATGAATTGCTGGAAGGCTATAGAAGCATTGGTAAAACTGAAGAGTATTACAAACTACTTGAATGATCTATAATTTGTCCTAAAAGTGGTCTTCTATTCATTACTGTCAGCAATGCAAACCAAGTGGTAAGTATGGGGAAGATCTATCTTTGTATATACCTAAGCTTTGTGAGGTAAGTCCAGTAGATCAGAGATAAGCAGGAGTGGATAGCAATTCTTTTTGGAAATATGATTAAGACTATAGAAGTCAACACAGAGGTGTAGTGAACCATCTTTCTTCTTGACAAATAAGACTAGTACACTATGCAGAGAGGAAGTTGGTTAAATGAAACCTGTATTGAGGTTTTCTTCAATAAATTTCTTGAGAGCCTTTTGTTTGGATGTTAAAAGAGAGTATATAGAGCTAATCAAAGGTTGAACATCTTCTTTTAGATTGATTTAGAGATCATATAGATAATGAGGAGCAAGAACTTCAGCCTTTGTTTTGCTGAAAACATCTACAAATTCATGATACTCAGAGGGAACATTAAAAAAGATCAGAAGCCTCTGCAAGTTTTGCAGAGTTGGCTTGAATATTTGAAGAGCAAAGGCAGAGTTGAAACTTACTAGAGCCTGGAAGTTTTGATATGTGCAAGAATACTATAGCATCAATAATAGTGATGTTGGGTCACTTAGAAGTAGATATGAAAGTCTTAGATACAGGTATGAAAACTATGGAATCCAATGGTTATAAAGAAATGTTAGGAGATAACAGAGATGCCAATGAGATATTGGCTATGATATGAGAGGAAGCAAGATTTTCCTACAAAGATAGACAGAAGTTTATCAATCTATTTATCCAGTTAATCAGTTGATTATGTCAGGTGAGCCAGTTGTATCCAAGAACCAAAGAGTAGGAAGAATCAAGTGAAGTAACATAGAAGTCCAAAGTTATACAATTACTGGTAGAGAAAATTATGGGCAGATTAGCAATTTTGGGAATAGTGTTATTTGATGAACCATCAAACAATCAGAGAGTAACTGGAGGAATTGTAAATGTCTTTAAGTGGTGAGTATTCACAAATTTTGAGTCTATAAAACAATAGGTAGATCTAGAGTTGATGAGAGTTCAAAATAGGATTTTATTAAGATGATCTTGACCAAGGATCAAGAAAGAAGGAAAGTAAAAATAGAGTGAGAATCAGAAAGAGCAGATGCATTGAGTTAGATAAGACTTGTTGCTATATAGGAAAGTTCAACATGACTCTTAGTCTGTATAGAGTCCTGGAGGTTGCTCTCTATTTTTCTAAGAGTTTCTTAAAAGCAGTTGCTAAAGCACTATGGCTTTTAGGAGTGATTGTGGTCTACCCCTTAGAACAAGAGTCCAACTTATGGTCTCCTACACCATAATAGAGATACAGGTTGTTTTTAAGATGCTTCTTACACTTATCACTGGTCAACTTGCCATTGTTGGCTAGCTTGAAAGAGAGATTTACCCATGAAAAATTAGATTGTTTCTTTAGAGTAGGGAATGATGGTTTGGAAGGAGATGATTTAGTAGATGAAGCTACTGGAGATATGTTTGTCTTGTTCTGAGATACTATGGCATTACTAGTAAAGAAAGCTTTATCTTGCTTCCAGAAGTGAGACTTAAGAGCCTTTTTTTCCACCTACCTTGCATAATATTGTTTATAGTCATATTCTTAGTAACAGTGATTAATAGTCATTGCTAAAGCATACATGTCCTGGAACAAGATAGGTTTTTCTTGTTTCCAAATAGAGATAGGATTCTGGATCTGATTAAAAAGTCTCTTATAATAGTAGTAATATAAAACACTATTTTCCTACCCTGATTAGAATGCATAGAGCATAAAATCCATATTATAAGTGGAGATCTTATTGCCTAGCTTCATATAGAGATTATCCAGCATAGTAGCTACTTTACCAATAGGGTCTGAAAGACTAAAGTGTCAATATAGCTCATCAATAAAAAGATTCTAGTTAGAAAGCTAGTTTTGCAGAATGCCTTGGTCTTCCTGGTTGAGATCTACCTCAGACCAATCCTGGGTAACTCCAGTGAGATATGTTATAGTATACTTGAACACTAATATTTTTTTTGATTTAATATTTTTTTCTTTTTATTTTTATTTTTATTTCTGATAATGAAGAGGCATGTGACTGTAGTCACATGACATGTCACATGATGCAAGATCACAAGCCTAGACTTTGAGAGAAGAAACTAGAAGAATGACATCAGAGCATATATAAACAGTATAGTATTCTTATAGAAAATATAAGAGTAAGGCACAATAGAAGCATGGACAATATATAGACATTAGGGTAGGGTTATTTATTACTAGCACAGACTATAAGACTTTTGTATAAATAGTATAGGAATGCAGCAGAGACTCCTTGTTGAGTTCTCTTGTGATCTCCACTTAATATTCTATTGAGAGATTTATTTGTC
>Ga0157366_1000927_pt1 | contig 12392 bp, 8 predicted proteins | sample AttbisABBM1_FD_113149 | JGI IMG/M metagenome (GOLD analysis project Ga0157366, IMG submission 113149) | Fungus gardens microbial communities from leaf cutter ant in Botucatu, State of São Paulo, Brazil - Atta bisphaerica ABBM1 | ecosystem: Host-associated > Fungi > Mycelium > Unclassified ...
AGAATAGATGGACTTAACATATGATATCTAGGAGTATAAATAAGGAAGGGAGTATTATCCATAGTTTGGAATAGATATGGTTATATTGGAATATGATAGAAAGAAAGCAGAAGTATGAATAAAAGGAGACAAGGTAATATTAAGAAATCATATTAGCTAATACAATCAAATTGAAATTGCTAGAGTCCATGAGAATTCATCTAGTGATGAATATAAGCAAAGTAGTAAGATATAGAAAACTAGTAGAGAAGAAAAAGATAAAGAAACAAAACTAATCAAATTAGATAGAGTTAAAGAGTGAAAATACTAAATAAAAGAAAATTATGTAGAGTAGTAAAGTATTTGGTATATTAGAAGAAGTTTATAGTAGAGTATGATATATGGAAAAAGGAGATAGATAATACAAAAGAAGTAGTAGTAAAATTTGAGAAAAGAACAAGTACAAAGGTGAGGAGATAAGAAAAGTTAGAAATAACAGAAGAAAAGAACTGTTAGAATCAAAGATAGTGAACTTTGTTTCTTCTTCTTATTTTATCTCTTTTTCTTTTCATAATTGTTTTTATAGTAATATGATATCACATATAACTGTTACAACAGTTACAAAGCATAACATATGTCACATATTTGGTCACAGTCATAGTTATATCATCATATAATATAGAGAAAGGTATAAAAGGATTTTAAACAAATTTACCATATGTTGATCTTATGTATAGTCTTTAAGATAGGTTAGATATAGTCATACACAGACCATTAGCCTAGTATATATAAAGATAGATACTTTGTACTAAGAACTCTATTGAGTTCTCTTGTATAAACTCTTTACAAGGTTTCTTTTCTACTCTAACTCTTAAGCTTGAGTTGTAACAAAGACTTTAGAAGAAGAGAGTTGATAGACTATTTTATACTAGGAACTTTATTAAGTTTTTGTTTTGATTTAAACTCAAGTGTTGGAGTAAAAGTAGAATCTTGTATTAGTTAATACAAGAGAAATTGGTAGAGTTCCTAGTATAGATAAGTTTAGTTTATATATCTTTAGTACATAGTCTGTATACACTTTACATTTATTCTAAATGTTATGAGTAATATATAAAAGTTATTATATCATATGATCTAAATAAAAAAGAATAGAAAAGAATTAAAATAGAAAAATAAAAGAGAAATAGAAAAAGAACAAGTCTACTATCTTTAAATCTAATACTTTTGTATCAACTCAAGTAATAACTAAGTTTTTTTAGAAAATTCTACAATGTTCTATCAGGTTATATGACTATATAACTGTGATATGTAATAAATATATCATGCTTCTATCACACTTTATGATATTTGTAAATGTCATATATAATATCATATCTTGCTCTCTCAGCTAAGTTTCTAAAAGAAAATAGAAAAAGTTAAACTATAAATAAATAAATAAAAGAAAAATAGCAGAAAAAAAGAAAAAACAACTAAATCTACTTTTACAAGTTTTGACATATAATATTAGAATCAAAGACAGTGGACTCTATTTCATTTATTTTCTATTTTAAACTTAGAGTTAGAGGTTAGCATAACATTATATGTGACTGTCACAATGTCATTGTCACATAATCATGTGTCATAGAAGAATATTGAAGATTCCAGAACAATGACACTACATATTAATAGCATATAATATGTATAGTCTTTAGGATAGGTTAAGATTAGTGTAGCATGAACTAGTAGTCTAGTGTATATAAGATAGACACTTTGTACTTGGAACTCCATCAAGTTCTCTTATATACTCCCTATACAAGATTCTTTCTTTTGACCCACTCTAAGGTTTTAAGTTTGTAACACATAACTTCTTTTAATATAGATTAATTAAGTTTGGAGAGATAATGGTATAGTAGTAAATTCTCCTGCTATATTGGTTACACCTTACTCTTTTCTACTGTTAAGATTGTGGGTTTGGTTCTTGTACTATTCAGTAGGTATAGACTGCCACTATACTTTATGTAATAGATTGTTGATTTAAAAAAAGATTAATTAAGTTCTATATTATAGCCAATCATTCTATAGCTGATTATATAACACTCTGGTGATCTTTATAAAACTTTAAATAATATTTAAGAACTATAGTATAATCATAGTAATTATCTATATTCTTTATTTCTTGAATATAATAGTATTTAAGTCATATAGATACTTTGTATTCTATAGCATGAAAATTGACTAGTATTGGCATTTCTCTCCAATATCAATAGTAATATGCCCAACTTTCTCTTTTTGATTTCTTTTTCTTCCTTTTTCTTCTTCTTCTTATTTTGGACTTAGTAAAAAGGGGATGATGTAACATCACATGTCACATGTCACAGCATGTGGCACAAGAAAAGTGTTATATATTTTATTATAAGATAACTCTTAAATACATAACTTATACTCATGACATTTAGAGTAGACTAGATGTAAAGTATACACAGACCATGCACTAGAGGTATATAGAGTAGACTCATCTGTACTAGGAACTCTACTAAGTTCTCTTGTATTGACCAATACAAGATTGCTCTTTTGTTCTTATACTAGAACTTAAGTCATAACATCTAGTCTCTCTCATATTTTACTTTCTTCTAGTTTACTTTCTCAAATTGCAATCAATATGAAAGAGCACAGTAGACAAGCTGAAGCTAATGTTGTCTCAAATCTATATTTTACATATATTCTCATACTTCATCCAATGTTTTTTATATTTTTTCTACAGATCATTTCCTCTTCTAGATATAAACTATATTCTAACAAGAACTCAATAAGAAGTTCTATTAGATTGGACTACTACTTATACACACTTTACACTTGATCTGTGTATAGTACTTCTAATTCTACAGTCTATGATATAATAATTGTTCTACTACCTTCTGTATCATATAACCATGGTCATGTGTCTTGTCATGTGTCTTAGTGATGTTACATCAAATGTTACATATTATGTGACAATAGTCATGTGACCACTCCCATGGGTACCTAAGTAAATAAATAATTAAATAAATTAAAGTATCCCATAACAGCCAACAGATGATTTCCTCTCTAGATCCAATCATCATTGATGGTAAAGAAGAGTAGAAAGTAGTAAGAGGGTCTTGGACAGCTACTGGTACTGGAATCTCTTCCAGTACCTCATCAAATAGAAAGGTTTTGGTAAATTATCCAAGAAATAACAAGCTGTCCTTTCACTTAAATCAAAAGCTTAGGAAAATATGCTGGCAAAAAGAATACAAGCAGCCACCAGAAAGAAAAATATAAAAGATTTATACAATTAGCAAAGCTAACTCACCTATTAGAAAACAAGATTACAGACAAAAAGGAAATTTTGAAAGAACAACTGTAACAACAATATTAGTCGAAACTGTTACTTCTGTAAGTATTTGGACCAATAGCTAGTAATACAAAAGTCTAAGAAAAAAACTCTTAGATGTCAAGCTCAGGTCATATGGGACATATAATTAGAAAAGTGTAGGAAACACAAGTTCCTCTAAAGGTATGTTGATATACTTTGCTTAATTTTCTTGGCTTAACTGAGCTAGGCTTAGCTTACGTGGAGGCCTTGTGGCCAGCGTTTCATGCGCCAGTAATAATTGGTAAATGTCCGCGGTACATGGAATCCGCTTTGGCTAGGCATTCAGGGAAATTAGGCCATGTCGCACTGCAGAAGCAACACAGTCCAAATAGCCCATATGGAGCATGTCCCAGGGCATAGTCAATAGCTTTTGCGCCATGAGGTTTCAGGCAGCCTGATTGCACTTCAAGCATACAAGACAATGAACCTTCCATTCCGAGTTGCAACCTATTCATCTGTGATAAACTCAGCCACACGGAGTCCGACAGTCGCGCTGGACCTTGTCTGCTTCGGGCTCGGCAGCTCTCTCAACGGCTCAAGATGCAGGAATGACATTTCCGGCCGCGACAACTCCAAACATCCCATACGAACCGGAAAAACGGAATTTTATCGGTAGAAGAAGAGAGATCTTATAGGAGAGCTACTTGTCTAGTTAGATCCGGTCAAGTCCAGCTTTCGTCAGGATCTAGACCGTAGACATGTGTTAATAACCAAGAGATTCGCCCCAGACGAGAAGAGCGGACCAGAACAATGGCTCAGAAGAAATTATCACATTAAAGGCACCCTCAGACGGGGTACATGCAGACATCTTCTACTTCCCGGTTCAATCTGAAGATTGTCGGTGGTTCATCCGATAATCGGGGTAAGCAAGAAATTAGGTTATACTCCTAATTAAAGGATCATCCTTTCGCCGTAAGGAACCCAAAGAATCCATGGCAATTGGAACACAATATTGATTTATGTGAAAACGTCATCCAGATTTCATATGTCGATCCAGCAGGCTAGTCAGCAGTCGTTCTAAAATTCCGAGAGTGATATAGACGCTGCGTATCTCCATCTGCTCGGATTCAAGCTGTCATTTGGGAAGTGTAGTTGCCGTTTTCCAGAATTGCAGCATAACCTAAACATCGTTCAGGAAATCCAGGGTTCGCCAGGTCTATCAAATGCGTGAGATGCACATAGTATTCACCAAGGGCTCTCTTCCATTGTCGCCTAGCACATACCACTCTGTGAATTGAGTTTACGTCATAAAGAGATTTGGAAGCCAACGGTGGAAATATCCAGTCTGATCAGATTCGACAGTGGACACTAAAATGGAACACTAATCATCGATGCTGGAGGTATATATTCTGTCGTGAAATATGTCAATAGACCCGCTGATATCTCGCTGATGTAAAAACCGAACAGGGTCAATCATGATGAGGTATGAGCCACTAACCTGTGATGTATCAATCTATTAATATGTCAACTGAAAATTCATGGACGTAGCCAAAGACTTTCCAAACTGAAAGATCAGTGAGCAGAGTCCTAGAGATGAAGTAGCAGGAAACGGCGAGTGGTAACGAGTGGGTGTGGTGAGCTTCAGTGTTACGATTCGAGGTATGAACCCAGCGCGAAGTACAAGTGGGGACACGGATCACGTGGAACTGTATTTAGAAGTCCTTAGTTAGTGTTAGTCTGTTAGTGTTAGTCTGGTCGCTTATAAACCTCGTTCTCCCAAACACTGGTCCGCGGGGCTTCCGTAACATTCAGCAACTTGAATATATTTCCACGCACGAAGGATGTTGGTGTTGAGAGCTCGAGCTCGACCATTCCATTACTACCATGTAGCCATCGTCAACATACCGAGCCTTTCGATAACCACCCAAACGTGCAGTGCTCAGCAATTCATAGGGTTTGGTATCACTAAATCAGGGACGTATTGTTGCAGATAATCTCGAGGATGCGCAAGTCCTGTCTCTTGGAGAGTCTGGCGGACAGGGCGTAAACGAATTGTCAAGACCATCTACCTGTCGTTACGATGGAACTAACCCCGTTTCGGGATTTGGATAATTTGAGTTAGATCTCACAAATGGCCACTTGCAGAAACACAGAAAGTACATTTCAGAAAAGAGTTCGTTTGAAGTTGTTCCGATGGATGGATCACTCATGGATCATTCGCTTCAAGGAAAGAATGTATTTCAGAAAGATGAGCTCTCATAGTTGGACCAACACAAGATCTTGCTTGAAGATAACCTATTTTCGTAACATGTCACCACAAGTTGCACCACAAGTTGTGGCATCAATTTCGTCATTCTAGGATTACTATGGTTGTGTAAGATATAAAGAGTTCAAATCAAAATATCCAGAAGATCAAGCGAGCGAAAGCAATCCGTCCAAAAGCATCATCTAATGTCTTGTCCTACGCGACAGAGTTACTGTGTGTAATGCGTACCAAGAAATGATGAAGCAGAGACGAGGTCGGTAATGAAAAAACGTCAGAAATGAAAATGAAGTCCAAGCAGTCCCAAGAAAGTGGCGGTTTCGTTCGTATATGTAGATAACTAGTAAAGGCACATTTGCAGGTGGATCGACAGCCTGTATGTTAAGGCGAGGTGCAGCAAAAATGATAACAATAACTCATCGCAAAACATGGTGTCCTCCCCATCTCTATAGTAATAGCGAAACGACAGCGACAATGGTCATCCCCGCTGTCGTTACAATCATCGCAGGCAATTGTTTTCCAGCTGCCTCCGATCCAGACCTCCGTTGCACATTGGACCCTCCAGCTTCCGACTCATTACTTGCATTAACACTCGACACGTTTCGTAAAAGTTGTGTCGGCAGCATGATGGGTTGAACGGACACTTTGAACATGGGAGCTAGAGGTGCACCATCGAATTGGAACAAATGCAGCTTGGGTCCTTGTTGTGGATCGTCAAAAATCAGCCACTGCTGGTACATTTCTAGAGTAACTCTGTAGTCTTCAATAAAGTTGGAAACAGCGGCGCAAGGATCCTGGACTTGTTGGAAGCCGTCAGGTAAGGGGATCATTGACATGGAGCCGTTGGTATTAAGCTGATATGAGCCATGGGACCAGCCAATGACACCAGTAATACAGGTCGGCTCTGAACCTGATTTACGAGACATGCTAAATGAGTGCATCAGGACGTGGACAAAGAAGTATCACACCATTACTATTGAAGCGGTAACGCGCGATTTCATAGTTTGTTCCGTCGCTGTGCAAAGAATGGTCAGACAGGCTCTCTTCCAGACAAGTTAAATAGCACACAAAGAATAAGAGATCCCCGTTGTTGCGGGGTAGGTAAAGGTCATATTAGTGGGGTTGGCAAATCCCTTGTAAACAGAAAGGGGCAGGTCAGACTAGGGGCTCAGTGGAAGTTATTCATGAAAACACACCGAACCAGTGATGACATTTTTGCTGCCTGAGCTCCAGGTGCCAATCAGAGTTTGTGTCGCCGTCTCGAGGGGCTCTTGTGAGAGAACTGCCGGAGCAAATGAGACCAGCAGGAGACCAACAACAGGGGAACAAAACATGGCGAGCAAAATCCCGTAGAGTTTGTCTTAGTGTACCAAGGCTATAGAGCAGCTGGTATGGTAAGAAGGACAATGATAAGGCGAGACGTCGGCAACGACAAGAAAACGAGCGCTGTTTGTTTGTGGCTATTTGTTTCTTGTGTCCTCATGGCTAACTATCCTCAGCACCCGATAAAGAAAAAGAGGCGAGATACATTTGTCTCCACCAGGAGGACTTAAAAATTTTGTGTCCCTGTGTCCAGTGTCGTTACTCATATACTGTTCACGAACACTAGTGAGGAACAGTATTTGTTATTCATGCACAGCCGGCCCTCTTCCTCTTCCCTAACAAGTCAAAAAGCATTCAACATCACATTGAAGTCCAACGAGGCGAACAACAATTAACTGGGACATATATTCCTGTTCACGCAATAGGTCTGCATCGTCAAGAAGAGTAATGGAGATGATGAATAATACAAAGTGTGCGTGGTGATAGAAAATTCAATCCTTCTTGAGTTCGCGCCTGACGACAAATACTCGCTCTCCATTTTCTGTTCCAGTAAGTTCTGATACCCCTCGAATGTCTCGAAGATCTTGTATGGAAGAACTATCCTTGGAAAGCGCAATGTAAATTTCGAGTCCGTCGCCAACCTGGTGACGAAAGAAGTTAGTTGAGTTCGTGACAAAACGCTATGAATATCCAGAACTCTAAATTGCCTCACCTCAATATGCCGTTCCGTGGCACTTGTAAACGAATCGACCACAAGGGAGAGCACTGTAGGCAGAGGAAGATGCCTAGGGAACGATGTGCCACTAGCAGGGGTTTGATTCTTGAAGTAGATCTACGACACAATAGTATGTGTCAGTCAGGATGAATGGACATGGATAAAAGGAAATGGGCGCGGGAATTAATCGGTGAAGGATCGGATTGCGCGAACACGAGACCTCGGAGGCGTGGAGCGCTTGCATCAATCACGAAAGTGTTTCCTCCCTTAAGCTGGGCTTGAGGGGCCAACTGACCTGATTGTCCAAGAAAGGCTGGACAAGCGATTGTGCGGCACCTGCGGCACGACATGCTTCGCGCTCGTACGATCCAACGGGATCAAAGGAGTAGACAGCACCCGTTCCTAAATTATCAGTGAGATAGAGACTGTTGGAACGTAACCAGGAGAAAAAACATACCATCTTCCTCAATTCCGCCAAGGATGTTGTAAACATAGTAAGGGAAGAATCGCCTTGAGTATAGCATTGTTTGGATTAGACGGGCAATTGCGCGGATGGGCATATCTTTAGCATGCGCATGACGATACCACTGCGAATGCGCTCTGAATACGAGAGAAGAAACAGGTTCACAGAGGACGTACCTCCAAACGCTGTCTCACTTTTTTCACGAACATGTTCCCATCTGCAGCAAAGCCGTTCACAGCAAGCACAGCTTTGTCAGTCCTGAGATGGGATGTAATCAACATCGACGCAATATGGATGACGATAGAGGTACTTACAATCGAAAGACCTTTGGTGCATAACGCGTTTGGATATTGTAACCCTCGCTTTGTCTAGTATCGCCGGCAATGACGCTAAAGTCTGCACCTGCGATAGCGAGAATTGTGCCCCCATTCTCTGTGTATGGGTTGAAGGCCTGCTCATAAGGTTGAGCCTGAGCTACCGTATGCATGTCAGTCATAAGGAATGAAAGAGGGGAAATTGGGATGGGAAAGTATAAAAGCGCTTAGGATATAATCTAGGGGAGAGGCCGCGTAATTTAATTCGATGGCGCATCCTCTGCGTGGGAACTTTGATTGCAGAAACCTCGATATGATCGTGAATCCTGAATTACTCCGAATTTTCGCCAGGTGTCTGCCAGCTTTACTTTCTGCCAGCTTTACTTTCCGTCCTCCTCTACTTCTTTTTCGTTCTTGTGCCTACATTTTTCACACTAGCCTTACCTCCAAACTCCTCCCTCCAGAGACCTTTATATCCAGCCCCCTTACAAAGATTCTCCGATCTGTAGATCTCTGATACTATTTTAGACAGCTGCTGAAATCCTGCCGTGAACCAACTTACTATTCACTAAGAAAGATTCCATCCCCCAGAATAAATATCTGTATGCAAATTCCCCGCTTGGCCCGGATGAATTAAATTGCGATGCACCGGCCCAGTCATGTTTTTGCATGCTCCTAGCACAGTGCCTAACTGACCACTCGCGAACTACAACTCTCCTGAATCATTTCTTCTCTCCTATATAACTGTTTGGTCTCATTCCAGTCCTTCCTCTCCCACCTTGTTGGCCTGTTCTCACGTCTGTAGCGTGTGCGTGCCATCCTGAAACATGTCGTTTCTCTCACGATTAATTTTCCACTTAGCGCGTTTTGATTAACATCAACACTTTTTACAAACAAGCCCTTCATCCTGTAGCGGTCGCGACTGTCTAAATAAACGGGATCGTCGATCTGTTTCTATCAAACCATTAGAATATAATCGACAAGCTAACTTATGTCTACACCCTCTCCCTCACTCACATTGAGCTCTGATGATGCCACACTGCTTCAGAATTTGATGTTTGTCTGCCTTGCGATTACCTCATGGACCTCACCATCAATCATCGGCCTTTCAAGGAATTTTTTGCTCTCTTCGATTTTTGATCAGCTGGTTGAATATTCCATAATCTAGCGCGCGCATGAGTCTGTATCATCCGGTGATGCCCAGTTCACATCTTGCTCCAAATGGCATCGTCGAGTTAATGACTATAAGGGACGATTCCATCTCAACTGCGGAATACAATACCGTTAGGCCCGATAATATAGTGATTGTAATCATGGGCCGAATTCCGATTTTGGTGATCAAATGTTTTATCATTGGGTTCCCAGTCTGACTGAGTATCAAACGATGCCCTTTTTCTTTTCAATGAACCACACTGAACTTCTACTTGTGTGAGTAGACCTGACCCTCGGCAATCTAAGTAGCTACAAATAGAATGATGACCTCGTGTGCCTAGGGTTTCCGTCACCTTGTGAACCGACAGGATACTCACGGAAGACCTCCCCTGAAATTAGGCGTTTATCTCAGGTGGGTGTCAGACGCTGACATGATCTTCTGTATATAAACACTGGCCCTGCATTTTGGGGTTAAAGGAGCCGAGTCGCTCAGGAAGATGGAAACGACTAATATTAATACCTAAAGGGGACAAGTCACTACACGTGTATTATGGTTGTATCTACAGTTATACAGATTGGCAAGTACCACGGCAGTTCCGGGAAGACGGAAACGACGAGACTAATAATAGGACAGATGGCGATTCCTCTATTTGACAGGGATAACCATAGCCTTTTCTATTTGTTTCCTCTGTGTCGGGTCACATTACCCGAAGAACTCCCTCTACCCTGAGTTTTCTTAGTAATGTTTTATGGCTTACAGGTTTACTCGTATCCCTGTTTGGTTCTCCTTCTTCAGATAGCAGCAGAAGAAGCTATGAGCTTATCAGAGTCTGGATAACAACCCGCGATCAGCTCCATTGCTCAAAACGTGTAAAGGGGCTCCTTTGACTTTACATTAAAGTGATATTACAGCATGTGCAGCAAGTCGCTCAGCCATTCCCATTCCCAACAGCTCCAGCCACCCCTTGATTGTGCCATGTCTTGCTTTCCTTGTTCTCTAGATTGTCCCGATAACACTGTGGGTTCCATTTTTATTCTCTAATTCTTCGTGCATATTTAAGCATGCCATAGATGATTACTCCGCCCCAGTCGTTACCACCACAGAAGAACTTTATAATTTGATAATGATGTGTTTTTGAGCTCCTTCACTACAAATATGGTAGAGCTCGTTCTTCACAGCCAACCGGATCCTTGACTCTTCGCAGACAAAAGACAATAGGATATCTTCTGATTTGGACGCGGACTGAGCCAGAGTTTATCATTCCGTACAGACACGGGCACTTGAGAGGATATCAAAATTGAAAGGGGGTGCTAGTTTGGCGTTAATTCAACCTATCATCTTTAGTAGTAAGACATGGTGGCGAATCGGTTCGGACAAATTAGTCAATCGACGGTTTTAGGAAGTACATCTGAAGGGAGATATCTACGGTTAAGTAACAAGCTAAGGCGCGGCAAATTGAGTGTGGTAAACAGCGTTCTGGAAAAGAGTGAAGATGGTGTAAGTTGACAGAAGATTCTATGTGAGTGTAGAATAGGATATGTCATCATGTGCGTATTCGAAGTCTGAATTCGAGAGAATAAAGGACTTGGTGGTGAAATCCAGAGTTATACTATAACAGTCAAACACCATCGAGGTAAAGATTCCAAGTCACAGTACATCTCAGTATTTAGAGCGCATACAGGCTTTATTGACGCTTTGGCTGATCAAAGCAAGACATGGCTTCATCAGGGAGACAACTGGCCGGACTCCTACGTTCATAAACAGCCAATCGCCCTTCGGAGCAGACCAAGGTAAGCTTCTTTTTGCTGCCGTGTTCGATGACGAGGCGCTGGATGACCTCCAGAGTTTTCCGTAGCTTCTTGAAGGCAGGTTTCATCTGTTCTTGAACCGTCTGGAAATCGGTTTGAGACGACAACTTCCGTTTCTCTATAGAGGTAAATCGACCACGGTAGTGAACCGCCAAGAAATGGTGAGCAGTTTGGGAGAAGAATAACTGTGGGTAAGCCTCTTGCCAACTATAATTATCCCTACGGAATTCTGCCACTGTGGTTAATTCAATGATAGATGCTTGCGGCACATACGTGCCAGCATTGATGATATTCAAAGTAGGCATGGTACTAGAACTGAAGGGTGCAGTCGTGCTTGTGAGTTTGATGTTTGACATTGCATCCGCAAGACTATCCAGAGTTGTCGCCTCATTTTTCGTGGAAAGGCGTCTACGAGACTGTGGCATGCAGGCGTCGACCTCGTATCTGACCACCATTTTGAGGCCATTGAAATCCTGAATAGCCTGTCTCAGCATGTACAACTCAAAATAAAACAACCTTACATAGGAATTAATTCGATGATGCCCAGAACCTTCCTCGCATCCCAAGGCATTTTTGGTTGATGCTTTTTCGAATTGGAAGCCATAGGTCCGTCCATTGAATCGCTCCTGTGTACGCTTCTCCCATCTGTTGAATAGAATAGTCTTCTTTCCAGCAAGCTCTACGTCAATCCTGAATTCTTTGACCTCACCGCCGATGATCCATCGCATTAGCTTCCGAAGACCATTGCGGTCGGTCACAAAATCAACAGAACTCCAAGGAAAAGGTGGTGTCCCTTCGTCCTTCTGCTTCTGGTTGACAGCCACAATCAGGGGTAACAGGTTGGCAGAAGGTATTTTATGGCTATTCTGGTCGATAAAATGAACACCCATGTCAGGTTGGACGTTGTAGGGAAGGGCTCTGTTAGTCCATTCAGGAGGGGAGCCTAGACATGTCACGATTGGCGTTGATCAACAATGAAAAGTCGAGTATCTCTATCACTTACCTGGGACAATGATCGTGGCATTCGACCTCTTTGTCCAATTATAAGAGCCAATGAGTTG
>Ga0157366_1000928_pt1 | contig 12384 bp, 18 predicted proteins | sample AttbisABBM1_FD_113149 | JGI IMG/M metagenome (GOLD analysis project Ga0157366, IMG submission 113149) | Fungus gardens microbial communities from leaf cutter ant in Botucatu, State of São Paulo, Brazil - Atta bisphaerica ABBM1 | ecosystem: Host-associated > Fungi > Mycelium > Unclassified ...
ACGATGATTTGAAAAATAAGTACGTCGAACGGGAATCGAACCCGTGCCGCTTGCTACCTATATGGAAGGCAAGCATGATAACCACTTCACCATCGACGTCTACTAAAAATTTATTCGAAGAAATTAACATAGAAACTGCAATGTATATCAAACCCGTGCTGCTTACTTCTTTAGGAAGAGTTTATGAGTCAAGCCATGAAACAAAGCCAGGCGTGACATTCGCCTGACATCAAGGCCAAACAAGGTTGCGTTGCTTATAAGTGGTTATCCAATCTCAAGGTGTTCTTCCCCTCTTCCCAATCTCCCCTCTCCCTCTTAATATTTCTACTCCATTTTTTCGGCGATGACGTCCTACGTTTTCAAACGAGGTACGCTGTAACGTCAATATCGGTTTCTTGTCATCATGATTCCCGTTTGTCCTGTGTAGACGGGTAAGTTGCGCGTCTCATGACGCGTCAATAGATGTTTGATCATTCTGACTGTCTTCAGTCGCAAAGAGCGTGTCCAGTTTGATAAGGTACGTCATCATTTACGCGCATCACCTCATATTGACTGTGCAGTTAGATTACCTCCCGGATTGAGAAGCTTTGCTATGGCTTGGACACTAACTATGTAGATCCCATTGAGTACGCGGATATTTTTAAGTGTTACATATAGGGCAGACCTTGAATGAATGCACCAGGGTCACGCAGAAGGTTGTTCAGGGTGTATACCATGGTGTTACCACTGTAGAACTCGACGTGAGCTTGTTCGGTGTTCATCGACGTCTCTTTTTCAAATTTCACAATAGAACCTTGCCGCGGAGACCGCCGCGTACTTGACAACGAAACATCCCGATTATGCTGTACTAGCTGCCCGTATTGCCATCTCCAATCTCCACAAGGAGACCAAGAAGACCTTTTCGCAGGTCATCAGTGACCTCTACAACTATCGTAATTAACTTTATTAGGTTTGTTCTGAATCACTACTCACTGTGTTGCCTTAGTCAATCCCAAAAATGGCCGACCTGCTGGGATGATTTCGAAGGAAATATACGATATAGTGATGACACATGCTGATACGCTGAATTCAACAATTATCTACACTCGCGATTTCAACTACAATTAGTGAGGCTCAGATACTACTCTGAGCCAATTGATGGCTGACCCTTCTACTAGCTTTGGCTTTAAGACTCTCGAGCGTTCATACCTCCTTCGTATCAATGGCCGTGTTGCTGAGAGGCCACAGCACATGATCATGCGTGTCGCTGTGGGGATTCATGGAAATGATCTCGATCGTGTAATTGAGACTTACAATCTCATGTCCGAGCGTTACTTCACCCATGCTTCTCCGACCCTTTTCAACGCCGGCACTCCTCACCCACAGCTTAGCTCATGTTTCTTGGTTTGCATGAAAGACGATTCCATCGAGGGAATCTACGATACCCTGAAGAATTGTGCTATGATTAGCAAAACGGCAGGAGGTATCGGTTTGAATATTCACTGTATTCGGGCGACTGGGTGTGCCGAACTTCCCTTTTTGACTGCAGTATGTTTTCTTACTTTGATTCAGGTCATACATTGCCGGTACAAACGGATACTCAAATGGGATTGTTCCAATGCTTCGTGCATACGACGCTACTGCGCGATACGTGGATCAAGGCGGCAACAAGCGCCCTGGAGCCTTTGCCATTTATCTTGAACCTTGGCATGCCGATATTTTTGAATTCTTGGACCTTCGGAAAAACCACGGTAAAGAAGAGGTCCGCGCCCGTGATCTATTTTATGCCCTCTGGATTCCAGATCTTTTGTAAGACTGACTCTTATCAGTCTCCTCTCTACCTGACAGTTTTTTCTAGTATGAAACGGGTCGAAGCTGGTCAAGAGTGGTCTTTGTTTTGTCCGAACGAGGCACCAGGGTTGCAAGACACTTGGGGCGCTGAATTTGAAGCGCTTTTCGAGAAGTATGAGAAGGAGGGCCGTCAACGAAAAACCATCCCGGCTCAGAAACTATGGTATGCCATTCTCGAGGCCCAAATCGAAACTGGAGGTCCTTTCATGGTCTACAAGGATCATGCTAATTGTGAGTCATATTATCTTTGCTGGTCACACGTCGACCTGATAAGTGGAAGCGAAATCCAACCAGAAGAATCTTGGCACCATCAAGTCTTCCAACCTTTGCACCGAGATCATCGAATACTCATCTCCAGAGGAGACAGCTGTCTGCAATCTTGCCTCTCTTGCCTTACCATCCTTTATCACTAATGGGAAATATGACTTCAAGAAGTTGCATGATGTGACCAAGGTTGTGGCGAACAACCTCAATCGCATCATTGATATCAACTTTTATCCCGTTCCCGAGGCCCGTCGTTCTAATATGCGCCACCGACCTATTGGGATTGGTGTACAAGGCTTAGCTGACACGTTCATGGCCCTTCGTATGCCCTTCGATTCACCTGAGGCCCGTCTACTCAATATCCAGATCTTCGAAACCATCTACCATGGTGCACTTGAAGCTAGTTCTGAGATGGCCACTCGTGACGGCACCTACGAAACGTATGAAGGGAGTCCAGCTTCCCAAGGGCAACTCCAGTACGATCTCTGGAGTGTAACACCCACCGGCCTGTGGGACTGGACTTCCTTGAAACAGCGAATTGCCCACACTGGCCTCAGGAATTCCCTCCTCGTGGCTCCCATGCCCACCGCTTCCACTAGCCAGATTCTTGGCTTCAATGAGTGCTTCGAGCCATACACGAGGTGTGTGTGGTCTCTTAAATCTTCAGACTCTGTCTAATATTTTGTAGTAATATCTACACTCGTCGAGTGCTCGCCGGAGAGTTCCAAGTCGTCTGTCCCTGGTTGCTGCGTGAATTAGTTGGCCTTGGTCTTTGGGATGATAACATGAAGAACATGATCATCGCTCATAACGGATCGGTTCAGGAGATTCCCACCATCCCTAAGGACGTTAAAGCCATCTACAAAACTGTCTGGGAAATCAGTCAGAAGAAGGTGCTTGATCTTGCTGCTGACCGTGGACCATTCATTTGCCAGAGTCAAAGTTTGAATGTTCATCTCCAATCTCCGACGCTCGGACAACTGACCAGTATGCACTTCTATGGATGGAAAAAGGGTTTGAAGACCGGCATGTATTATCTTCGCACGCGTCCTGCTGCCCAGGCTATCCAGTTCACAATCGACCAGAGCGTCCTCAACCAGGTCAAGAAGACTGCGGCAGATAATGCTCCTCCTATCGTTTCTAAATCGAATGTCATTCCAATCCCTGCTGCTTCACCGTCTCCACTCCAGGCTCCTTTGACACCTTCGTCGCAATTGTCTGCATCAGTTGCGACTACCTCCGCGCCTCCTACTAATGCACTAGCATCACTATCACTCGACGAAAAACTGAAAAAGGTCGCAGAGGAAGATCCCGAGTATGCTGCCGCCCTTCTACGACAACAGGAACGGGAACTAGCAGATGCCAAACTGCAATGTTCACTTGAAAACAAGGAGGCTTGCCTCATGTGCTCGGGTTGAGTGAGAGGTTCTGTTTGTTGTATTTGTTGACTCGCCATCTCATTGTTTATCCGGGCTGGACTTGATATAAATAAATGTGCTATTAGTGCTCTAATCTCTTCTGACTGATCCAAAGCTGAACGACACATACTTGTAAGGCGAGATGGCCGAGTGGTCTAAGGCGCCAGACTAAGGATCAGGGCATTGTGAGTGTCTTCCCTTCCTACTTGTAGGAATCTGGTCTTTCGGGGCGTGGGTTCGAATCCCACTCTCGTCAAGATTTTTGGTGGTTTCAGATGGCATAATTATTAAGATTAAATACAAGTCTATTTTTATGTCATGAGACATAATAAATGTACAGCTAATGATATCTTTCACGATATCTTTCACAATTTCATTTCTTCCTTTGTGGCCCGACTTGATGAATGATGTAGAAAAGAGAAGAGAGCAACATGAACAGCAGTAACCAATAGCGCAGGCTTTGGACTGAGAGGAGATATTTTAGTTTTAAAGCCAAGGGCAGACCTCTCAAACCAGCTTCGTCTATGGCAGCAACTTCCTCAGGTGTAAGGTCAGCTGGAAGGGGGGGGGGAGCGTCAGTTTGTGGTAAACTACGTGAGAAGGTGAATCCCTACGCAGATCGCCAGCAGTAAGATACTCTTTCATTCGCCTGCATTTTGAGGTAGTCCTAAGAATCACACATGAGAAAGAGTACTTCAGGGGTAGACTTGAGAGCAACCTACGTGACAATGACCGCCCCTTTCGCTTTGATCCAAAGAAATATAATCTGAGCAGGAGTGGCATTGAGACGTTTGGCAGCTTTAGCGAGGGCGGCATCGACTGGGCCACCGGGGTAGCGTGTTATTGGCCTAGGGTTAGAAACCAGTCATGAGAAAAAGACTGGAAACTCTAATCAACGTACGACAAGCTACTGTATGCTTCAGTAACAATTCCATGCTTCTTGTGAAACTCGAGCAATAGCTTGTTCTCTGCCCAGTTGTATGGATGAAACTTGATCTGATTTACCACGGGCTTGACGCGTGCGATCTTGAATAGACATTCAAGTTCTTCAATATTAAAGTTACTAACGCCGATACTCCTGTTAGAATGTCAATAGAGATGCCGAAACAACATTTGTACCCCACACACTTTGTCAGGCCAGTGTCACGAAGCCTCTCAAATGATCTCCATACACTCTCGAGTTTGCTCCTGGTGGTGGATGGATGGTGAATAAGGAATAGATTCACATATTTGAGCCCGAGCTAAAAGCAGTCATCAGTATGATATGATAGATAGCGGTGTATCTTTTTGTCTCTCCCACCTTGGCCAAACTTGTCTCCAGCGACCTTTGAATATCTGTGTCCGCACCGGACCATTTGGTGGTCACAAAAATTTCAGACCGACTCAGACCGCTCTGGCGAATGGCAATTCCGACGCTTTCCTCGTTCCTATAGACTGTTGAAATTCCAAAAGTCCAAGATCGGACAGAGTAACCCGAGATGTTACGTACACTGGGCGGTATCGATGTGCTCAAATCCCTGGTCAAGTGCATTTTCAATATACTCATGGATATCGTTGCCCTTGTTCACTGACCCTGTTCCGTAAGCGATGGAGGGGACGGCATTGTGATCAGCGAGGAGAATGTCAGGAAAAGGCATGTCGGGTCAATCACTGATGAGATAATGTGTGATGGTACCCTTTTCTGCCGTCCAAACCACACTTTCCCGGAAACGCAGCAGATGCGACAGCCTTGAAAACTCAGGACCTCCAAAGAAGTATCAGGCCATGACACAAGCCTTTGTACACGACGACACATATTACTTCGAGGACGGAAGTTGCGTGCTGCTCGTCGGGGACACCCTCTTCAATGTACACCCGGCTCAATGGTGTCTGTGCCGGCATTTTCTGACAAGTCTGTCTTCCAGGTCCATCGTACTGTTTTGAGCAAAGATTCGTCGACCTTCAGAGCCATGTTTTCCCTGCCACCTGGCGAGAACCTAGCAGAGGGAATGTCGGACGACAATCCCATAATTCTCTCCGGCGATACAGCTGCCGAGTTCAGGCATTTTTTGTGGACACTCTATGCCCTGTACGCGATATATGCTTTACACAATGCCAGGCTTATTTGCAACGACCCAGGCCATCTGAACTAAGTGTAGTGACCAGTCCCTCGGCAGATCTCGACCAGCTTGTTGCCATCGCACGCATAGCCAACAAATATGCGTTCAAGAGCACAGAGACCTGGATTCTGGACGCTGTACAGAAATTTGTCGACCAAAAGCCATCTCCTGTCTCTCCCATAATCCATACATCACCCTATGGTGTCCCATTCACCCATCTCGCCGCCGTCTCTGTGTCCTACAACCCCAAAGTTGCGGACACAGAACAACTGACACGCATCATACGCCTCGCTCAGACGTGTAACCATGAGAGGCTTCTGAGCACCATGATCCAGCTTCTTAAAGACTTAATGATTGGCTCCGTTCAATATGCATACCTCGCTATGACCCTCGCTGATGAACTTGGACTCAGGACACTCCGTGGTGTTGCATACCTCGAGGTCATGCAAAAGGCTGTTATTGTACGAAGTCCATCTATAGACATAATGCACAACGCTCCTGGAACTAGCCAGCCGTCCCTTGTTTCCGATGGAAATACTCTGCCGGGTAATGATAACCAATCACTATCTGATGTCGAAGACAAAAAACGAATATCCCTAACCTCCCAACAACAGCTTCGTCTCTTGGCTGGGTATTATCGCTTGACAGAAACGTGGGAGGAGCTTCGCCGAACACCACCTCATTTCGAACATGCTCTTTCGTGTGGTGCAACATGGCATCAGCATGGATGCGCACAGAGCTGGTCGGAGTTTTGGAAAGAGAAGACAAGGGGCGATGCGTTGCTGAATCTTGGTCTTACAGACGTGATTGGGAGACTTAAGCAAATCTCCAAGGAACATGATAGATGGGGGACTGTGATGTATATGCACCATGAGTGCAGGCAGGCGGCTAGACGGAGTATCAATGAGATTATCAATCGGGTTGAAGACTCCTTGCCGGATTATTTCTCGGATGCTGACTTGTCTGATTGATATATGACCGAACCACTGTACAGTATTTCAGTGTCATCTTGTTTCAATATAAATCTTTCGTACTTCATTCACCCGACTTTGCGAGACTTCCCGCTCCGGCTTCTCTTCCCAACGGTCGAGGTAGTCGTGCCGCCCAAAACACTCTCTATTTCAGCAGCTCCTGGGTTCCCTTCATACGACATCGACTGATTCGGAATCTGAATATTCCAAGGACCATCCAACAACGTTTCATCCATCACACGTCCAAAAATCTTGTCAGTTGACTCTCCTGATAAAGACATGTCGAGATTCATCATACTCTTCATTAATACGTCGATATCATTTGTTGATGGACGAGTCTCTAATCCGACTTGCGAGCCACGCAATATTGTCTGTTCAAATAGCTCATCCTCTTCCAATTTCCGGATTTCTGTCCGCAAATTCTTGATAATCTTCTCTACCATCGCTGCCGGCAAACACCCAAGTTAATGGCACCTACCGAAACAAAGTGAAAAAAGATACGAACCACTCTCTTCCTCCTTGCTTTTTGGCCTCAAGATTAATGGATCCTCATCAGCTTCTTCCTCCTCCTTTCTGGGTTTATTCAAGTTCAGCTTCGCCAACCATTTGTTCTCAAATGCCGGTTGAGAGAGTTCGGTGTCAGAGAACGAGGTTTGGTCAGGACCGTATGTTGTTCCTACAGAACTTGTTGGGGAAGGTATGCGGAGGACGGGAGGTGCATATTCGGGATTTTGGTAGGGATGTGGAAGCTGGTGGGAGGACATAAATTGGACATGAACATCGAGATGCAGATAACGTAACCATCATCATCATCCAAGATTCTCAGAGGAGCTGGCAACAAATTTTCGCGGAATCACATAAGTTTGGGTGAAAGACGTTCTCTATCTTCCAGCGATAGCCCGTGGCTCCCCGAATCCTTTAATGTGGCAAAGAAACCTCACAAGCTAAGGAATTCAATCAGGATAAGGTAGTAACCCCCTACGTTGACTTTCGAGCACTCGTTCGAAAACATTGGAGCTATACAATACCAGGCTTTTATGATTTACAAGCTTCTCAGAAGTCATTTCCTGCGAGCACAGGAGAGCTGTTAATTCCTTTCCGCCGTTGTTCGTCCCAATCAATCATAATCTTTGAGAGAAAACAATCTTTTACGCCTATGTCTTCATACATCTCCAATTGTCGCGTGCCTTTCCTGAGTAAATGTTCAATCGCGTTCACATCGCGCGATGATGCTGATAGTGCATTCTGGCGGAAGGTAAATCGGACATAGAGAAGGAATTTGTGTTGAGTCGATTCGGGTTTGGTTTTCACCATTCGAAGAGCGCTGCCAATAGCTGATCAATGTACGAAACGAGGAGTAAACCCAGGAAGAAATCTACCGTCTATACAGAGCGAGAACTTCTCGCTGAAGGCCTGACCTTTGCATGACTGAGCAGTGGCATTGACTGCAAAGCCGGTCAAATATTATTCCGGAAAAGAATACTTATGCTTGGTCCCCAAGGCCATTACCAAATACAGCGTGTCACTTTTCTTTTCACTGAACCTGAAAAAACATGCGGATACGATCTTTACCGAGAATCATACTACGGAGGCGGCTTTATTCCACTCAATCACAAAGTCTCAACAGCCCTTCAATTTCGGTGGGCCTATCAGATCCTTTCGGTTACTGCGCCGATCTTGTACGCAAACATGACTACGAGTCATACTTGATTTCCCAGTTCTGGCCGAAGGACATAAGAGGTCCCTATCTTTCTATCAAGGCATTCTCTGTGAGTTTAACTCTTCCAATTGGAATTTCAGGACCTACGGGCTGGCTCAGGTGGAGCTGGCTACAGTACAAGATCATGTATCCAATGTCACAATTGGGAGAATGCGAATGCAATTTTGGAGAGATGCCATAAAGGACATATTTAATGTGTGTTTTCTCTTTCTGGTTTTCTCGGTTTTATGCAATAACTTGCTTTTCGGTAGGGCAGGCCACCGCGTCATCCCATTGCACTTGCACTCTTTAACACAGCACAACAGGCCCACCTTCAGCCATACCATTTCAAACGTATTATAGATGCTCGTGTTTGTCCTGTCTTCTGCTCTACTATAGTGCGTCTGGCTCACCTACTTTTCTGCGAATAGGATACGGAGCTTGAGACGACTTCTTACCAATCAACTGAACAACTGAACTCTCATAGTGAATCAACACACTGCACCCTACTTTACATTCTTCTTTCTCTCCTTCCGTCCCCCCTTAGTGAATCTCATACCCTCTTGCACTGTGCATCTCATCTTGGCAATGCACAAACCATAATCACGCTTATTCGTGCTTTACCCTATCATTCCAAGCAGGGCCGTAGCGTTATTCCTGCAGAAATCACGTCAAGACACGGCGTGCGACAGGAGGAACTTTTCCGAAAAGGACCGGCGGCTCATGGGATTGAGGACGCAGTATACGAGTTCGCGACACTTGCGAATGAACACGTGCTTACTGCTCGTTCGATGTTCAAGGACCAAGGCGGTAAAGTTCCTAGTGGCTTCATGCCTGTCTTCATGGCTGGAGTGCGTATTTTTCAGAAAATTTGCAATCCACAACAGACTTACCAGTGTACCTCTAGGTCCCCGTAGCAAATCTACTGCAGCGCTTAGAAGACAATAATTTTAACGCATTTGATTCCAAGCTCCAACAGCGTGATTGGAAACTCCCATGGCAGATCTATCGTGCCTACTATCGACGATGTTTCTAGAGTTCAGTCAGGAAGTACAGGACCTGAAAAGCAAAAATATCATCGTGCAACAGATTACCCAATCTCTTCAATTCAATATACGAGAACGTATCATTTCAGCAGACATAACGATGTTGTAGCGTCCTATCTCCCAGCTTCTGCCGCTCCTCTGCCGACAATTCCCAATCACCTCTGCTTTCAACTTCAACTTTCTCTTTTTGAGCTACTAAAATTCCGTCCCTGCGTTTATTTTCCTTGCTCATCCACCACCACAAATAAGATGCTGCTAAAATAGAGAAGAGAAGATATCCGATTGCTATGAGATGTGGTATACGGAATCGATCTGCGGAAAGTGATGGGCGGTAAATCAGGACACTGGGTGATAGAGTGGTTAGCTTTTAATGTGTAGAGAGGATTGATAGCATACCCCGCGATCGCGCCGATGTCCCCTATTGTGATTTGCATTGCTGTGGCGACTGCGCGTTTCGTCTGTGCTGAGACATTCTCCCCTGGCCAACTGATTGTTCGTTAGCTACACTTTTTCGAGGATCTGTCACGAGAACACTTGGGGTTCACCTCAGTAGCAGTGCATCACCGGTGTATATGCCAGCAACAGCGAGATGTATACCGACATATTGTGCGCTAGCAGTCTTGGTCGTTAGAAGGATAATGTAACCTTCAACAAGGTTAGACGACAGGAAAGTATGTTTGGCGGAGAACTTATTACCGATGATAGCAACAAATGCAGCAATAATAATGAATATTGCACGTCGGTCGTGTTTCGTTGACAGCCAAACGGTCACCCCAAGTGAGATACTTGCAAGGCTGTTGGGCGGTACGGTTAACCTACATAACATTTAATGCGGTATCGATGGATAGCAGATGTATACTTCACAGCTGTGCTTGCCAACTTGCAAATCCCAAGTCCTGGATGATAGAAGGCTGTCCGTTTTCAACACTACCAATCTATCAGTAGTCATAACTGCGGCTTACCAGAAACAAACTGAGCGAAAACAAGACAAATGCAAATCCATGAAATAGAAATGCGTATGCCCACACCAGATGGTCAGTCAATGCTTGCTTGACATAGAACCATTCGAATTTCTCTATCAATCCCGCATCTGAATCTGCGTTCAAGCGTTCTAGAAGTCGCTCGCGTTCTGCCCCTGTTAGCTACACAGGGTTATTTCACTCAAAGACAAAGCAACAAAAGAAGTCAACGTACGAATTTAGCTTTGTGCGACCACGTCGGGACGACAAAATATGCGGAGAGCGCAACAACGACAGTTATGACGCCTTCGATAATAAAGATCCTGATGCCTTGAATGTTTTGACTGCGAATAATCATTGAAATTTTCTTACCATTGCCATCCTTTTCGACCACCTACACCATCCATCTGACCAATAAGATACGCGAGAATACCACCGAAGGCGCCTGCGAGTGCTGCCCCTCCAAAGAAAATAGCAACACGCCAGCAGCGTTCATGTCTATATTTTCCCGTCGACCGATTGTTATTCTTTAGGGTTCACAAGCAAGGAGATAAACTCGTACCTCCGATAGTACACGGAGAACACGTAGATCGTACCGGGAAACAAGCCTGCCTCAGCAGCTCCGAGGACTTGGAAACTAAGGTAACCTCGAGTAGCAGAAAATGAACTTACGGAATCGAATTCCGAAAAGGCCGGCTTTATTTTTGATAAGTCCTTGGCATATGCTGACTATACCCCAAACAAGCGTCAAAGTCGGCAGCCAAACTTGCGGATTAAAGCGTTTTAAGCTGTTCGAGAGTACTCAGTGTATTATTGTCCATTGGATATGCAGAATGCGCACGTGATCTATCAGAGAGTGAGGTTAATGCGCAGGCGCAGGATGGCAGAAAAACTACCCAAGTTCGAAAATAACTCACGTTAGCAGGCACTTCGAACAAGACATAAGCGATGAAGTAAAGTGCAAGAGAAGTATTATATTCAGAATTTGTTATGCCTAGGTCCTTAATCATATCATGAGCATGTAGGGATAGTGATCAACCTGCTACTCACCGCTGCTAGCCCTAGAATCCTAGAGAGAAGGAGGGAGAAAGGGATATCAATCCTCTTCTCAGAAGAAATGGCAAAGGACTTGCTTGGCATTTCCAATGTTGGTTCTGTCGTGAGTAAGCCTATGTGATAGGATGGAAGGGCAGAAATACACACCTATCTAAAAAACTAAAGAGATACAGCGTGGTCAAGATTGGGAGCAATCTATGAGCCGAGGCGCCTTGAGATCAGCGTGTGTCCATGGCCTCGAGAAAAAACTAACCTCAAGTCTACTTTACGCAACAACTGACGGTCTTCTGAGGTAAGATAATCTTGCCCGTTGTGGTGTGAGACCAATTGGATTGAAGAGGCCTTTTCTGCCATGGTTCTGGAGTAGTCTACAGTGCCAGTGCATAATCCCTCTTTGCGGTTCTATGGCTGCTTTTGGCGTAAGATCCTGGTATTATGACGCCATCGAGCCATCAGTTATGATGTAGTATAGTTCATCTTGATATAGTTCACCTCCTAATCTGAAGGCTGTTAACATTTATTTTATTTTCTACCGGGCCTCAAACCCAGTGGTTGGTGAAAAGAGATATATAAGAGATATATATAGGATGAACCTGTTGGAAGTGATCTTTACAGTCATATCATAATTGGTGTGGACTCGATTTCAAGTGACCACATTGGTTTGACTCTTAGTCATTTACAGTTGTCCGCAGGTTTACTGGGTGATTTTGTCAGGAGCGAACATAATGTTCTCACACTTACACCACATAGTTTTTTTTTTTTACATCAACAATTTATTACACGGCGCACGAAGGCAGACCGTGGTAGCTACTTCGTAGCTACGTACAAAAGAAACAGACTAACAAGAGGACTAAAACTAAAAGGAAAGGAAGAGGAAAAAGAAAAGGAAAGTAAAAAGGGACTAATCAAAAAGAAAAGGAAAGAAAATAGAAAACCAAGTTCCACTTGGCAGAATACATTAATTGTCTGTAAATGCGAAAGCATTAGGATTAGTGATCAAGAACATGGTGAAATGGTTCAATGAATCTCTTCTTGGGTTCCA
>Ga0157366_1000931_pt1 | contig 12376 bp, 9 predicted proteins | sample AttbisABBM1_FD_113149 | JGI IMG/M metagenome (GOLD analysis project Ga0157366, IMG submission 113149) | Fungus gardens microbial communities from leaf cutter ant in Botucatu, State of São Paulo, Brazil - Atta bisphaerica ABBM1 | ecosystem: Host-associated > Fungi > Mycelium > Unclassified ...
ACTGCTGTTGCTTAAGATGTCGCAGGAGAACCCGCCCTTCCGGCATAAACTCGGTGCCATAACGCACGAGGCCAATGCCCTTCAGCTCAGCATCAATGGCATAACGCAGCTCTCCGGGAATGGTTTGCTCAAGCAGGACAACGACTATTTTTTTCAGGCGGGGCTCATATTTCAGCAACACATCGGAGAAGGTTTTGAGCAACTGATGTGCGGTTCCCGGCATCCCTTGCAGGATTTTAGTCATATCGGGCAGGCCATAGTCCGGCAGATGCGCCAGTGTGCCGGCGCGGCAGTTAAGGATACGCTGCATGTTATCGAGCACCGACAATATGACCTGGTTCTGCTCGCTGACCTGATGAAAGTCGAGGCCACCGGTGAAGTTGCCAAAGAGCGTTTCATACAGCGACGGACGTGGAATTTCATTCATCTTTCAGCGCCTTCAGGGTCAGGCGGTTGTTACCGGCCTCAATCACCCGGGCTTTATCCGGGTCAAGGTCATCACGGCTCAGGACTACGCGCCAGGTGTTGTTCGCCTGGTCCGGTGACATAAACATCCCCGCTACCGCCACGTACTGCGCATCTTCCTCCATCGGCATATCGACCGTCACCGCGCCACCCGGCTGCAGGCGGATATCTTTCTCTGCCACCAGGTCTGCTTTAATAGCCTGACTGTCAGCCTTAAACAGGGACGGGTAGTCCGTGCTGTCGAAAGTCTTGCGGTCCTTTAGCTGATAAATACTCACCACAGTTGAAAGCGCAATCCCACCGGCATTGCTGTTCACGGCTTCCCGGGCGCGAATATCAAGATGCAGGGTTTTCACCTGTTTATAAAATATCGATTTGGTCACGGCAACCGTGCCGTCCGTGACTTTCTGGGTCAGGCCACAGCCCGCCAGTATCAGTGTGATACCGGCGGCAAGTGCAACCAGGGGAAATTTACCAGCGGTAATCGCCATCTTCATCGGTCTCCCTGCGGTGAATATTTTCCTGTACCCGTTCATAGCGGCCAAGATTGATGATTATTGTTTTGGGGTGAGTGACGGTATTCGCCGCATTCAGCGGCCGCATCACGGCAGTGCGGCCCAGTTGCACTGAGCCAGCTTTGTGTTTAGTACTCATCGTCGCGTCCGGCAGCAGGCTACGGTCGACACACAGCTGCAGACGCACATCGAGGCGGGAGCCAAGATAGACATGCAGCAGCGCCATTAAATCTGTGTGAAGCTCCCCGCCCGGTAACCAGCCCTGCACTTCAGCCGGGTCTGAGGTGGTCAGGCGCATCAGCACCTGGCTGTTCACGTCGGTGGCATAACTGCCCATCACCGGACGGTTTGTCAGGGTGACGGGCTGGCGCACGCTCATGGTCAGGGGCTTCTTCAGGGGCACACGGAGTTTGTCATGGTGCCATATTTTTGCCTGCGTGCCGGGTGCCAGCATACGCACCAGCGAGGCCATGCCTTCTGCTGTACGTCCGGGCAATAACATGACCGGCAACAGCGCCAGAAAGCGTGAGGCCGGGGCCGCTATGCTGTCCGTGCAGCCGTCAATGCCGAGCCCGGCCAGCCCCAGCAGGTACTGCGAGGTTTTATCCTTACCGCCTTCCTCAAAGGTCGCCGGGTAGGAGTATTTACGCCAGATACGGTAATACTGGGCAATCAGCCGGTGGTTGAAGATATCGAGGAAATCCGCGGTGGCCTCATACCCTTCCCGCCTCTGGGTGATGTCATCAATATAGTGCGTTGGCAGCGGGGACTCCACGCCGTAGAGCCCCATAAACGTGATACGAACCGTCGGTGGCAGGTGCGGATGTTCAGGCGGCTCAGCCCTTTTGATTTCGGAGGCCGGGAACCCCATGCCAGGGTGGGGGCGAAAGCGCACCGGCTCATGTCGCACCTGCCAGGTGCTGCCGGTGATCGGTTTATCCGGCTGACTCTGTTCCAGCAGCTGACAGAAGCGGTAAAAATTCATGTACGGCAGCCGGTCGCCCAGCTGCGCTATCAGCCGGGCAGGCGCGGACTGTGGTTCTCTTTCCACCGGATGCATTTTCCTTCTGGCTGAACAATAAGGGTAAGCTGATTAAACTGGTTCATGTCGGCATACAACGCGAAGAAACGGTTGAGCATTTCACCGAACAGATGAATATCGCCCTCACCGGTGAAACCATTGCTGTCGAGGGTCACTTCGATATCCAGCCCCCGAAGCAGGTAGCCCTGTTCAAAACGTTGAAGGCGATGGTGCTCCACATGCTGAATCGCCTCCAGACGTCGGGTGTTCAGTTCATCTTCCTGCCAGTTGTAGAGCGCAAGCGTCCCGCGCAGCACTTCGGCGGTACTCATCATGTTCAGGAAACCGGATCCCAGGTGGCTCAGAACCCGCCAGTGAAAACGGTCTTCGGAAGGCGGATAGACTGGCAGCGTTGGTTTGCAGAGGTTACGCACAGTAAGGTGCGTGTCGACGACCTGCTCACAGCGGTCAAGCAGCGTACTCGTGAGCGCCCGTCGCGGAAGCTGACCGTTGGTGCCGGTGATTTGCAGCGACACGGCCTCACGCTCAATAAGCCGGTCATCTTCCCACTGGTGTCCGCCCAGGATAAGCCAGGTGTCATGCAGCCCGGTCACGCCCCGCTTCACGCGGGTGTGGTAGTAGCGCGGAGGCGCATGGCGTCGCATCATCCCGCCCTTATGGCGGAAGCTGCTGAACGGCACGTACTCCGCATCATAGGTGCGGTTCGAGCCGGTGACCGAATCCACAGAGTAAATCTCAGTGTGACCATCCTGCAGACGTTTGGGGCGCAGCAGGTATTCACTTTCCAGTCCCGAGATGGTGAGCGGGTCGGCCTCCAGCGTGAACAGGTTGATGACCGGTACGCAGTGAAGGCGAATATCATCACTGGTCACCGGCAGGTCGGATGGCCAGACGCTGGAGAACACCACCTCAATATCGAAATACTCCGCCCCTGCCGGCGGGGTGATGCCCTCAAGACCGTTGAGGTGGACAAACATAAACTTGTCGCGGAAAGTGAAGTATTCCAGCAGCAGCTGGTAGCCACTGAACGCCGTGTCCCCTTTCGGCCACAGGGTGTCTTCATCACGAAAGCCCCCCGGCGAAAAATACCCGTCAAGACGGATGCGGTCAGTCTGCCCGGGCAGGCGCATATAGAGCGCTGCCTGTCGTTTCGTCAGCATCAGGTGCAGCTGGCTGCTGACAGGCGCATCGGCTCCGAGATACAGACTCAGGCGGCTGAGGTCAGCCTCTGACCAGTCCGCCTGGCTGCTGCAGGCAAAACGCATGCGTAACAGCGAGCGTCCGTCGGGTTCGGTAGTCATGGTGACGCCCGAAATGTTCAGCGGGTTCAGCATCATATCCCGGGTGGTACGGTAGCGGCAGACGGTGTTCTTCGGCCCCACCGGTCGGGAGTAAACCTCAAGACCCGCGGGCACCACTTCTGCCATTTTCATCGCATGCAGCGCCGGGGTGAAGGCCACGACAGAGAGTGACGGAATGGTCTGCAGATAGTGCGGCCAGAGCATACTGACCAGCCCTTCTGTCAGTTCCGGCAGGTCGTCATCAATTTTTTCACGCAGACGCCCCATCGAGAAGGCAAACCCTTCAAACAGGCGCTCCACGTAGGGGTCAGGCGTACCGGCCTTATCCAGGTCCAGCATTGCGGCCCGGTCCGGGTGAGTCTGAGCAAACTCTTTTGCGGCTTCACGGAGGTAGCGTAATTCCGTCTCGTAATTTCGCAGGATTAAATCTTCCATAAAAATAAAATCCTCGGAAAAATCAGTTCACCACATCCGAAGATGATGTCGGCTCTTGTATTTTTGTTGGTTTGCAACATAACCAGACAGGCACAATGAATGAAATAACAGTAAAGGTGCCATACAAGATGGTAAATATCGCACTGCTGGCCCCGGTGGATAACCATTTATCCGTAGCACCAGAAACCAGGGTTAAAACAACCGGGATCCCGAATATATTAAAAAGCAAGAAGCCACCAAACCACCATCCGGACTTCCCGGTATCATGCATGCGCCTGCATCCCAGCGACAATAAAGGAATGATGAGAAAGAGCGAAATCCAGTAGAGCGGGGCCAGGACAAAAAAAATCCATACCATCCCCATGGCACCGACAGATGCTAGCCATAAAAAACTGCCCGCTGCGATAGCAAAAATAATAGCCAGATTAACAAAGACAAATGACCAGAACTCTTTTCGTGTAGCACGACCTTTATAGGTAAAACATTTTTTCCAGCCATCAAAATAGCAGGCTGCAATACTTTTATTCATATCAGAATCATCCACATAAGACTGCCGCACGCGACGGGTCAATATCAATAAGACTGGCCAGCAAGAGATCCATTATCGGGCTGAGACGTGTTTTGTCCGCCTCGCTGCGGCCGGCTTTGGTTCTGAGCAGTTTCAGGTGACGTGCTTTTACCTCAAACAACAGTGACGGTTCCCAGTCGTTCAGGGTGACGCTGCCGGCCTGTTCGCCCAGTTCAGCAAACAGATGCACCGCCAGTTCATTCTTACCGTACTGCTCAGCAATTCGTCCCATCATCAGACGCAGCAGCCAGCGCTGACGCGTTGTCGCGACACCAGGACGGTTCTGCAACCAGTTCAGTGCGGCATCCAGGCCTTCGCTGTCTGCCAGCGCCATCGCTTCCGGCTCCAGAGCCAGAATGTCTTCATCCTGCCCGGCCAGTTGTGCAGCAGGGGTGTCTTCACCCCACCCGCCCATGGAGTCCAGGACATGCTGGCGGATCCAGTTCAGGGTCACTTCATCGGCAAACGGCGTACCGTCGCTGAACGCCAGGGTTTCGAGACCGGACAGGCGCGTCAGCAGCCCCTTCAAGTCAGACGCCACGATACCTGCCAGCGCCTCCTTGCCGGATTTCATCAGGGCCTGGTGGATATACCACTGTAAATCCAGCCACAGATGGTTGGCGCCACGGGAAAAGGCGCTGTCTGCGGCCTCCAGTAATTCTGTCCAGCTCTGCTGCAGATACAGACGTTTAAGCAATGAGCGCTGGTCTGCCCTTGGCGGTTCGATACGCGTGCGATCCTGCGCATCCGGTGCCGGGATTTTTCGCAGGGTGTCGTGACGCAGGCTTTTCATCAGATGATGAGCAGGCAGCCAGCCTTCCGGCTGTTCACGCAGATAATCCGCCAGGGTGCGACCCTGAGTCAGCAAATCCTGCCCGGAGGTGATTCGCCCGATGGCCGGGGCATCGCTGTGACTGGCAACCGAAGGGGATTCGCTGGTACTGGTATTCTGTGGCACGACCGCATCCACACCACCGGACTTTATCAGGCGGTTCTCCAGCGCACCGTACAGCGCGTTGAGTTCAGGACGGGTTTCCTCAGGTTCGCTTCCGGTGAGCACATCAATCAGCACCAGTACACCGATGGTGCGTTCGGCGTCTTCCCTGACCACTTCCGGATAAAGTGACAGGCTGTCAGTCATGCGTGAGCCCGCCAGCCACTCCAGCGCGGCTTTACGGCTACGGTCACGCTGTGGATGAAGCTGCGAACCAAAGCGGTCAAGCAGACCGGCCAGCAGTTCGAGTCCGTCGGCAAGCCCTTTCTCACCTTCCCGGTGCAGTTTCGCCCAGCAGTAGTATGTTGCGATACGAATATCTTTGGCGGTGGTGGTCAGCAGCTTTTCGGCCAGACGACAGATGAGTTCAGTGTCAGCCCCGGAGAGCTTATTGACCTCTTCGCGCATCTGCTGGAAGTCATCGTCATAGCCCGGGTCATCACCGGCCGGAGTCTCTGCTGTAACGGGCTGTAGCCAGCGGTCCCACTGTGTCACGCGCGCACGGGTGGCGGCAATGAGCGGCTCTCTGTCTGTCTGGCAGGTACCGAGTAAGGATTCGAGTGTGCTCATTAATACACCTCCGCAGCGTCGGCATCGCTCACCACGGCCAAGTCAGATGACACCGCCCCGGTACTGAAGATGGTTTCCGGCAGGTGGAAGTTACGCAGTTTCAGCAACACCAGAGGCCCCTCTCCCGCTTCGGTACGCAGGGTATAGTTCAGCGCCCGGGCATCCTGGGCCTTCCAGCTCAGGCTGTAGCTGCTGCCCACGCCCGGATAAGCTTTCACGCTGGCTTTATCGAGCAGACGAATCAGACCCCAGCTTCCCGGAATATCTGCGTACTGACGGGTGCCCGCCTGCGTGCTAATCCAGCTCAGGTTCGCACCGGGTGCTTCGGTATCCGCAGGCCAGGTGAAGCGCTTCCACGCCGGCAGCTGGTTCATATAGGTCAGCTTCTGGCTGTCGATAATCATGTCGGTCTGCATCACGCCATCGGCGGTGCCCGGCCGCAGCTCGAAGTGCATCCCGGCATTGCCTTCCGTGAAGGCCACATCCGAGATATGGCTCAGGGTGTTGATGGCATTGAGGAACGCCGGGTTAAACACCAGCCCCTGCGAGTTGATGTTGTCCGGCACCCAGTGATTGCCTTCTTTATGCAGCACGCCCTTAAGACGGGTCTGCAGGAACTGTGCGATACGCCCGGAATCGGCATTGAGGTATTTAGCCAGCAGCGGCAACGAAACATCGCTGCTGGAATTGTTAAACGGATAACGACCACCAAAAGCGCTGTTCCACTCAGCCACCACCGCCTGCTGCCACTGGGCATTGAGGCTCCCGGCCGCCGGGGTCAACACCTGCTGCCAGGCCTGTTCCATCGGGTTCACAAACACCGTGCGGCCAAAACCGCTCCACTCCTGACCGAGCCCGGCGGCAATCAGGCTGCCGTAGTCGCGGGTTTCGGTCAGGTCCACGGCTTTTCCCTGGAATACCGTCTGGGCAATGGTCTGGGTCATCACCTGAGGGTCAGCGGCGTTGGTCACCTGTTGCAGACGCAGACGGACCTGGGTCACGCGGGTCAGGTACGACTGCAGACTCAGCGCCTGTACTCCGGTGTTAGTTTTATCCATCAGCGCCAGTACCGGACCAAAGGTTGCATCCAGCGGACCATGAACACCGGCACTCTGGTCAATAGCATCTTTGTTGTCACCGCCCAGCAGATTCTTCGCGGATTTCACCAGTGAGTCGGAAATCGCTTCGCCGGTCTGTCCGGTACGCCCCTGCACGTTCAGGGTGTTCATCAGCGCCACCAGAGGTGACTGGCGCACATCGGCCATCAGCGTCAACTGGTCAATGGAATCCGACAGCGTCGCAGCCTGGTTCCAGCGCAGACTGTTGAGGAACTCCAGCCAGGCCCCGCCAAAATCGGCGAAGTAACGCTCCGTCAGGCGTTGCTTCAGCGCTTCCGGTGAGGTTTCATCCTGTTTATTCACCTGACGCTTACTGTCCGTGAGCACCCAGTCGAGTTCGTCCCGGCGGGCTTTCACCACTTTTTCAATGGCGGGCTGTACCGCCTGCTCCCAGGCCTGGCGGGTAAACATACCCGGCACAATTTCAGTGGTACTGAACAGGTGGGAAGCATCGGTATCGCCGGTCATGTCTTCAAGGTGCATATCGACATACAGATGCGCCACCTGAGAGAGCATCTTCTGGTACAGCGTTGATTCACTGTTACGCACGCCCATCAGGCGAACCAGCAGCGAACGCGCCTGGCTGACCATGCCCTCATCGGCACGGAGTTTCCACTCAGGATGCGCAATCAGCTGAGCGCCCCAGAACGACAACAGAGACGGAGCCATCCCCTGCCAGACACCGTCTTTCACACCTTTACGCTTCGGCCAGTCGTTCAGCAAAGCAGAGCTGAACCATGCCGCGTCCATATGCTCCGGACGGGCCAGCATCAAATAGAGCTTGAGCTGGTCATAGGTACTTTTTGCCATCTGTTCTCGCAACGGACTACCCGGCGGCAGCGCATTAAAGGCACTAACCTGCTTCTGCAGATGGTCTGCTGCCGCATCCCGTAACAACGGTTGAGCACTGTCCTGATAACGGGGCCAGAGTGCGGTCAGTAGTGCATCATTCTGACTCAGCCCGGCACGTTCATACCATGGCACACCATGCTCAGCGCGATACTGAAGACGAGCCAGGGTTTTCTGCAGTTCCGACAGCGCGTGCAGACGCTGCTCCAGCGGCTGATTCTCCCGGGCAGCAAGAGATGCCTGAGCATTTGCGCCAGCAATCTGGTTGCGGTTGGTGACATACGCGATGCTCATCCACACAGCCCAGCTCACCATCGTAAGCGCAGCGGCAGACGCCAGCACTCTGCGCCACGGAATGCCCGGTTTCACGGGGCGCAGCGCGACAGGAAGCATCCCGACAGATTCAGGCAGGACATCCCAGCGCTTGTCCATGCCCCAGTGATGCTGCACGGCACGTTCAGCACCGGCAGAAGGCTGACTGAACACCAATCCGGCCAGCGGCAGTGGGCGATACGGATTTAGCATCACCGACAATGGCGCGGTCACGCTCTCCGGTTCACGAATGAGCTGGTCGGCCAGCGTCAGCAGGAAGTTGTGTTTAACATCATCACAGGTCTGTTGCAGACCCTGCGAGGTCAAATCTGACGTCAGGGCAGACAGTTGCTCTGCCAGCCCATCAGTACGACAACCGGCAGGCAGCAGGCAGCCTGTCGCCTGCACGATGCGGCCTTCCGGCTGACCGGCGCGCGGATGCAGGGACCAGACATACAGGGGGAGTTTCCAGCCAAGCGTTTCCATGCGGGCGCTGATGGCGTGAGACAGAGAGTCCATGGTGCTTTCAGACGGCACCGGCAGCGGCTGTTCCAGCCCTGGTGCTGACAGCTGGTCGAACGCCGAGGTCACCCATACCAGCCCATCTACCGGACGGCGGCGCAGTTTGCGCAGGGCGGTCAGCCAGGCACTGTCGGCTGGGGTATTGAGGTCACCGCCCCACAGCAGCAACGTGCCGCGATCTTCCTGCCAGAGCTGGCCCGTCAGGCCTGGGGTCAGTAGCTCCACCTCAGAGGCGGTGCCGGTTATCAGCAAAATGCGCGTTTTACGCCCCCAGCGCCGACCGTAGAGGTTGCGCATGGCGAGGCGGATGGTGTCGACGGTGACGTTGCGTGGTGCGGTCTGTTTAACGCGGCCCTCATCGGCAGGCAGGACATTCGTTCTCCTGGACTGGAAACGATGCCAGCCCTGCCTGATGGCAAGGCTAATTGTTTTGCCATGACGAAACATCAGTAACAGGAATAAAGCACCGGCAAACGCCAGGCTTTTCGTGAGCGTAGTGTGCAGCCCAATCTGATCGCCAAAATGCCAGATTAACCAGGCAATCCCTCCTGCTATGAGGGCAGAGAACCCCAGCCGCCCCCACCCTCCACGCCATGACGAATTACCCGTTGTCATTATTTCTGTTCCCTGTCTGCACTGTATTAATAAATTTCTGCTCGCCATCTGTAGAAAGCATCAGACAGTCTGCTTTTTGTATATTCACGATATCGCTGGCTACTGCGGCTATTATCCATGGAGAGAAGGGGCCACTGAGCCCGGCATATTTTTCCAGCCAGTGGAGCTGTTCAGGTTTCCAGTGACCACCATAACTTTGTGCTGCTTCAAGCAGATCGGAGAATGCATTTCCCCATTCCACATTGTCGCCAACAATACTGGCGGTGGCACAGGCCTGAGTCTGGGTCGAGAAAAACGTATCCAGTGACTTTTCTGAAATCGCCATATCAAGAGCCATTGGACGCAAAAGACGGGCGTTAGGTGAAAGATTATATTTTGTGGCAACATCATCGGAGGTCAACAGCAGGACGGCCAGCGCATCACTGTACGCATCCCGCCCCTGTGTCTGGTGAATCAGGATTAAATCTACATCCAGCGTCGGTGATTTAATTCGCTCATCAAGTGAGAGGAAGGACTTTGACTTAAGAATGGTCAGCTGTGGCACCAGACGATCAGGAAGGGCTGTCTGCCAGGCATGTGCAAATTCATCCTGCAATGCTGGTAAATCATCTTGAGAGTCGGTCAGCAGCGTGACGGCGGGTTCTATATCCGAAGGCAACTTTGTCAAAGCTGGATTTAACCCTGCAACCAAAACAGAAAAATACGCCTCATGACCACCTTGCTGACAAATTTGTCGGGTCAGAGATGTGCTTTGCTCCAGCGTTGGCGGGGCTGCTAAAAAAAGTTGAGATGTCAGATTTGCAGGCAGCATGACACCGCTGTGTAATACTGTGATATTACGTCCCGACCATTCCATCCACTGTTGTTGCGCATATTCTGCCTCACCGGCTTCAAATTCGTGCCTGTCAAACGCATTGTTGTAAAGCCAGCCACGCAGACAGAGAAAGAAAAACCAGACAACTGCAGGACATGCGGTGACAGCCCAAAGATTAAATGTTTGAAGTGGCCCGGCCAGTTGATTGGCATGCAAGACAAACAACAGTACGCACCCGACCAGCGCGAGAACCCCCAGCATCATCCACAGGATGAATGAAGGTTCTTCGGGCTTAGCCGATATCGTTGATTTCTGACGCTCCCAACTCATTACTTATCCTATTACACAATCCGGTGCACTGGAGATCACCTGACAACCGCACTCACAGTGACAACCATCCACAACTACGGCTTTACTATCAGAGGTCCATTCAGATGATCCTTCAATAATGGTATTAATGCCATGCCCATCTTTTGGGCAACTGATTTTATCGCCAACAAGGGCGACTTTTTTGCCATTTACTACCATTGTTGATGAGGCAGAAATAACCTGTCCGCCGTGCGTGGTGTTATCACCGATCAGTACAAATCCTTTAGACACATGTCCCTCTCATAACAGCTATTAATAATGTTTTAGCGAGATTTCTGCTTTACAAATTCATACTTCGTTTTTTCTGAATTTGGGAAGAAACGATCTATTACTTCCTCTCCATTAGGATAAATGACCGTGTATCCGCCACCTTTTTTCTTTGGAGGAACGGCATTAACAATCATATCAGAGTGAAAGATGGGTTTAAATACAATGCTATTTGTATCATGAACACGATAGGTCAACATTGGTTGGCCTTGTACACTAAGAACTAATATTTCCTTATCTGTATTTTTTCTCCTAATTAAAGGATAATAATTCTTTTTTATTTCTATCACCCCAGAAATATCCTTATAATGCCCATCACCACGTGGGGGAGCGTTTTTATCAAAAACAAAAACGATATCATTAGGAACATTATTTTTAATATCAGCCCCAAATTTTTCCATATCACTGAACTTAAACTGGAAACGGATATTGCTTAGCTTCCACTCACACTGACCACCACCATCAAGAGCAATATTGTTGCTCACTATGTCGCTCCCTTTTTCCGGATTAAAAGGAATGGTAAGCAGGTGATATCCCGCCCGGGAAGTTATCGCTCCCGCTGAGGTAAATATTTTATCCCTGCATTTTCCCGAGCGATAAACCACATCCATTGGCAGAATATCGACATCAGCAGGTTTAACAACGGCAACTTTTACAGTTTTACCATTTGAGGGAGGAGAGAGATTTTCACTTAACGCACAACTGCTAAGTGCTAATAACGGTAGCAGGTATAATACATTAACTATTTTCATTCAGCATATTCCTTTTTTGGCTTACGGAAACGCTCCAGGGCAGGCTTCACTTCAGGCATTTGTTCCGTCACCCTCAGAGTTTCCACTACCAGACGCTGCAACGCAGAAAACAGTCGATTTCTTTCCTTTTCATTATCTGGGACGCCAAGATCTGACATCTGTTTCTAAAATAAAGCCATGCTCTCTTGGCATTTGAGAAATAGGCTATTAGAAACATTGGGAAATACAAAAAAATAACTAAACTTAATTCATCATCTTTAATTTCTCAAAATCAGGATAATTTGGTTCTTCTTTATCAGTGGTTTTTGTCCCATCAGGGTAAGTAATAATAAAAGCATCACCAAATTCTTTAGGCCCTAATACATTTACAATTTTCTTTGAATGCGTATTTGGTTTAAATGTTATGTTGCTTACATTATGCATACGGTAGGTCAATAAACCATCCCCTTTAATCTGAACATATTTAATATGTTTCACATATCTGTCATATACAACCAAGGGGTAATACTCTTTATCTATTAACACATCCCCATAAACATCTTCGTAGTGCCCATCCCCACGAGGAGGGGCATTTCTGTCAAAAACAAAAACAATATCACTAGAAACACTTTGTTTAATATCCGTCCCAAACTTCGTCATATCACTGAACTTAAACTGAAAACGAATATTGCTGAGCCGCCATTCACACTGCCCCCCCCCATCCAGCACAACGCTGTTGCTCACGGTATCACTACCCGGTTCGGCCTTAAAAGGAACAGTCAAGAGATGATATCCCGCCCGGGAACTTATCGCTCCCGTTGAGGTAAATATTTTATCCCTACATTTTTCCGAGCGATAAATCACATCCATTGGCAGAATATCGACATCA
>Ga0157366_1000933_pt1 | contig 12340 bp, 8 predicted proteins | sample AttbisABBM1_FD_113149 | JGI IMG/M metagenome (GOLD analysis project Ga0157366, IMG submission 113149) | Fungus gardens microbial communities from leaf cutter ant in Botucatu, State of São Paulo, Brazil - Atta bisphaerica ABBM1 | ecosystem: Host-associated > Fungi > Mycelium > Unclassified ...
ATCAACGCCTCATTTGAGGCGTGATATCAGAGCTTTATTAAGGATGCCGTAATGAAAAAATTTGTGATGTCATGCTGTTTACTGGTGGCCTTTACTTCTGCCAGTGTGCTGGCAGATGCTTCCAGCGAGCTGAAGCAGCGTCTGGATAAAGTGAAAAGTTTCCATGCTACGTTTAGTCAGAAAGTGACTGATGGCAGCGGTGAATCAGTGCAGGACGGTGACGGTGAAATGTGGGTACAGCGCCCAAACCTGTTTAACTGGCACATGATTACACCTGATGAAAGTATCCTGGTTTCTGATGGTAAAACATTATGGTTCTATAATCCTTTTGTTGAGCAGGTCAGTGCCAGCTGGTTAAAAGATGCGACAGGCAATACACCGTTTATGCTGATTGCCCGTAACCAGACCAGTGACTGGAAGCAGTATAATATTACGCAGAAAGGCGACAGCTTCTCCCTGACGCCAAAATCGATTGATGGCAATCTGAGACAGTTTGATATCAATGTTGCTGCAGATGGAACTATCAAACAGTTCAGCGCAGTGGAACAGGATGGACAACGTAGTAGCTATGCGCTGAAAAGCCAGCAAACGGGTGCTGTCTCTGCTGATAAATTCACGTTTACTCCGCCAAAAGGTGTAACCGTGGACGATCAGCGCCAGTGAGGTAGCAGTGAATAACCTGTCCCTTGATTTTTCCCATAATGCGTTTCAACCGCTGGCCGCGCGTATGCGGCCACGCAATCTTAGTGAATATATTGGTCAGCAGCATTTGCTGGCAGCGGGTAAACCGTTGCCACGAGCCATTGAGGCGGGCCATCTTCATTCAATGATTCTGTGGGGACCGCCAGGGACAGGGAAAACTACGCTGGCTGAAATTATTGGTCACTATGGCCAGGCTGATGTTGAACGGATTTCGGCTGTCACTTCTGGTGTAAAAGAGATCCGCGAGGCGATTGAACGTGCCCGCCAGAACCGTAATGCAGGACGCCGCACAATTCTGTTTGTGGATGAAGTACACCGCTTTAATAAAAGCCAGCAGGATGCATTTCTGCCACATATTGAAGATGGCACGATTACTTTTATTGGGGCCACGACTGAAAACCCTTCCTTTGAGCTGAATTCCGCACTGCTTTCCCGCGCGCGTGTTTATTTACTGAAATCGCTCACCAGCGACGATATCGCTGCTGTACTCGATCAGGCCATGACTGACGGTGAACGCGGATATGGTCAGGATAATATCGTATTACCGGAAAATACCCGGAACATGATTGCTGAATTGGTCAATGGTGATGCCCGCCGGGCGCTAAATACGCTGGAAATGATGGCGGATATGGCAGAGGTGAACGCACAGGGTAAGCGTGAACTCACACCACAGTTGCTGAACGAAGTGTCGGGTGAGCGGAGTGCGCGTTTTGATAACAAGGGTGATCGCTTTTACGATTTGATCTCTGCACTGCACAAATCGGTCCGGGGATCGTCACCAGACGCTGCATTGTACTGGTATGCGAGGATTATTACTGCCGGAGGTGATCCGCTGTATGTAGCCCGCCGTTTACTGGCTATTGCCTCTGAAGATGTGGGCAATGCCGATCCCCGGGGTATGCAGGTAGCGATCGCAGCCTGGGATTGTTTTACCCGGGTAGGCCCGGCAGAAGGGGAACGGGCGATCGCGCAGGCCATTGTTTATCTTGCCTGCGCACCGAAAAGTAATGCAGTTTATACCGCTTTTAAAGCTGCGATGCATGATGCACGTGAAAAGCCTGATTATGATGTACCGGAACATCTGCGTAATGCACCAACAACGTTGATGAAGCAAATGGGGCTGGGAGCGGAGTATCGCTATGCCCACGATGAACCGAATGCTTACGCCGCCGGTGAAGATTATTTCCCGCCACAAATGGCCCAAACCCACTATTACCAACCCACGACTCGTGGTCTGGAAGGCAAAATCGGCGAAAAGCTCGCCTGGCTTGCTGAACAGGATCAAAATAGCCCGACAAAACGCTATCGCTGACCGGGGTGTTGCGGTAAGGTTACTCATGAATTTAGCGCATTCACCATGTTGAGTGCGTCTTTTCTTTTTTATTCCATCACAACAAGCACAGGACAAGCATGCTCGATCCCAATCTGCTGCGTAATGAGCCAGACGCAGTCGCTGAAAAACTGGCACGCCGGGGTTATAAACTGGATGTTGACGCATTACGCGCTTATGAAGAGCGTCGTAAAGTATTGCAGGTAGAAACTGAAAATCTGCAGGCTGAGCGTAACTCGCGATCCAAATCCATCGGGCAGGCCAAAGCACGTGGGGAAGACATCGAACCGTTGCGTCAGGAAGTGAATGAGCTGGGCGAGCGTCTGGATGCCGCTAAAGCAGAACTGGATACCCTGCAAAACGCTATTCGTGATTTCTCACTGGCTATTCCTAATATGCCAGATGATGTCGTGCCACTGGGTAAAGATGACAGTGAAAACCAGGAGATCAGTCGCTGGGGTGAGCCGCGTAAATTTGATTTCCCGGTGCGTGATCACGTTGAACTGGGTGAAATGGCCGCAGGCCTGGATTTTGCTGCAGCGGTGAAACTGACCGGTTCACGTTTTATCGTAATGAAAGGCCAGATTGCGTTGATGCACCGCGCACTGAGCCAGTTTATGCTTGATCTGCACACAGAACAGCACGGTTATCAGGAAACTTACGTACCGTATCTGGTGAACCACGCCAGCCTGTACGGTACAGGCCAGTTGCCTAAGTTTAGTGAAGATCTGTTCCATACCCGTCCACTTGAAGAAGAAGCGTCCAGCAGTAACTATGCATTGATCCCAACGTCTGAAGTGCCACTGACGAACCTGGTACGCGACGAAATTCTGGAAGAAGAATCACTGCCGCTGAGAATGACTGCGCACACACCTTGCTTCCGTTCTGAAGCGGGCGCTTATGGTCGTGATACCCGTGGTCTTATCCGTATGCATCAGTTCGATAAAGTCGAAATGGTACAGATTACCCGTCCGGAAGACTCGATGGATGCACTGGAAGAACTGGTTGGGCATGCAGAGAAAGTCCTGCAACTGCTTAATCTGCCATACCGTAAAGTACTGCTGTGTACGGGTGATATGGGTTTCGGTTCAACTAAAACTTACGATCTGGAAGTCTGGTTGCCTGCTCAGGATACGTACCGCGAAATTTCTTCCTGTTCAAATATGGGTGATTTCCAGGCGCGTCGCATGCAGGCACGTTGCCGTACCAAAGCAGAGAAGAAACCACGCCTGGTGCATACGCTGAATGGTTCAGGGCTGGCTGTGGGACGTACTCTGGTTGCGGTACTGGAAAACTACCAGCAAGCTGATGGTCGTATTGAAGTGCCGGAAGTTCTGCGTCCTTATATGAAAGGCCTTGAATATATCGGTTAATCCCGGTCGATTCTTATGTTGAAAAAACGCCTGTAGCTTATGGTTACAGGTGTTTTTTTATATCTATCAAACAAAATTTATGATGGATATTTTTGAGTGTTCGTATTTAATCCATCGTAAATTCAACGGGATATTTCTCTCTGTTAAATAGCTAATATTATTCCTAACCCTTTGTAGATTAAAAAATTAAATTATCTCACAGCAAATCGTGCTGTCGCTTCTGTTAATGCTTTTCCAAACCCTTGCGTAGTGGCATGATGCGCGCAAAATATTTCCTCTCTCTGGTTTTTCATTACTATGTCCATCTGGTCGCGTCCTGTAATGGTGCTGCTTTGCGGTTTACTGTTGCTGACAGTTTCTATTGCCGTGCTTAACACACTGGTCCCGTTGTGGCTGACGCATGATGCGCTGCCCACCTGGCAGGTCGGTATGGTGAGCTCTTCCTACTATTGCGGGAACCTGTTGGGGACGCTATTAGCGGGTGGATTGATTAAGCGACTGGGTTTTAATCGTAGTTATTATCTGGCTTCATTAATATTTGCGCTGGCGACGGTAGCATTAGGTTTGCAGACCAGTTTCTGGTTGTGGACTTTATGGCGTTTTATTGCAGGTATTGGTTGTGCGTTGATTTGGGTCGTAGTGGAAAGTGCATTGTTGTGTAATGGCACCCTGAATAACCGTGGCAGGCTGCTGGCGGCATATATGATTGTTTACTACCTGGCTACCGTTGCCGGGCAGTTACTGGTTAGCCGGGTATCAACAGAATTGATGCATGTGCTCCCCTGGGTCAGTGGCTTGATTCTTGCTGCGATCCTGCCATTAGTCTTTACCCGGGTGACGTCTGATTCGATGATCGGGGGCGAAGAAGAGGGCGCACCCGGACGTTTATGGTCCATGTTGCGCCGTCGTGATGCCAGACTGGGGATTAATGGCTGTATTATTTCCGGTATTGTTCTGGGATCGCTATATGGGCTGATGCCTCTCTATTTATCTCACCAGGGAATGACCGATTCTAGTGTGGGATACTGGATGGCGCTGCTGGTTACTGCCGGAATTGTTGGTCAATGGCCCGTAGGACGTTTGGCGGATCGTTATGGCCGCTTGCTGGTATTGCGGGTACAGGTCTTCGGGGTGATTCTGGGTGCACTGGCTATGTTAGGCAATGCAGCAATGGGACCCGCACTGTTTATTCTGGGTTGTGCGGGTTTTACGCTGTACCCGGTGGCGATGTCCTGGGCTTGTGAGAAAGTCTCTCACCACGAACTGGTAGCAATGAACCAGGCGCTGTTACTGAGTTACACAGTCGGTAGTCTGGCTGGTCCAACGATGACATCCATGTTGATGCAAAACTACTCTGATCATCTGCTGTTTGTCATGATCGCTGTTGTGGCATTGATTTATCTGGCAATGTTACTGCGTAAAGCAAATCATCATATTAATCCGGTGGCGCACGCGTAATGGTGAAGTGATCAGTACATCACGTCGTGCCCGTAACCTTCCAGAATATGTTTAATTCTCTCCATCGTCTCTGTTTTTGGGGGATGTACGCCGTCCAGCTCGTATTCTTCCCCCATCGCGATCCATTTATGCTTACCCAGCTCGTGATAAGGCAGTAGTTCGATCTTTTCCACATTACCCATATCGCGGGTAAATTCTCCTAAACGATGGGCGGAATCATCATCATCGGTATATCCTGGAACCACCACGTAGCGGATCCAGGTACGAATATTCCGTTTTGCCAGATAGCGGGCGAAATCCAGTGTGCGGTGATTGGATACACCTGCCAGTATCTGATGAACATCATCGTTAATCTGTTTTAGATCGAGCATGACCAGGTCGGTAACATCCAGTAGTTCATCAATCACCGGTTCATAGCGACGAACAAAACCATTAGTATCCAGGCAGGTGTGGATCCCTTCAGCTTTACAGGCTCTGAACCAGTCACGTACAAATTCTGCTTGCAGAATTGCCTCTCCACCAGACGCTGTCACACCGCCGCCAGAAGCATTCATAAAGTGACGATAGGACACAACATCCTTCATCAGTTCTTCAACTGTTATTTCTTTACCGCCGTGTGTATCCCAGGTATCGCGATTGTGGCAGTAAAGACAACGCATCAGGCAGCCCTGGAAAAAAGTAATAAAACGGATACCAGGACCATCTACAGTTCCACAGGATTCAAATGAGTGAATACGACCGATAGCTGACATTTGCGATGAATTCTCCACGTTGGCGCAGTCTTGAGCTGCGTTAAGTCTGTTTTGCCAGTCGCCTGAGTCACTCAGACTACTGGCAAAACCCACTAAAAAGAACAGCCCCCGCAGGGGCTGCAGATGATTTACATGGACTGTGTAAAGGTACGGGTGATGACGTCCTGCTGTTGTTCTTTGGTCAATGAGTTGAAACGTACAGCATAACCAGAAACACGGATGGTGAGCTGTGGGTATTTTTCCGGATCTTCCATTGCTTCCAGTAACATTTCCCGGTTCATGACGTTGACGTTAAGGTGCTGACCACCCTCAATACTGGCTTCGTGATGGAAATAACCATCCATCAGGCCAGCAAGGTTGGCTTTACGCACATCATCATTTTTACCCAGCGCATTTGGAACAATTGAGAACGTGTAAGAAATACCATCTTTTGCATAAGCAAAGGGCAGTTTGGCTACAGAAGTCAGTGAAGCGACCGCACCTTTCTGATCGCGACCATGCATTGGGTTGGCGCCAGGGCCGAAAGGTGCGCCTGCGCGACGACCATCCGGGGTATTACCTGTTTTCTTACCGTATACCACGTTAGAAGTAATAGTCAGTACTGACTGAGTCGGTACGGAGTTACGATAGGTTTGCAGCTTCTGAATTTTCTTCATGAAACGTTCAACCAGGTCGCAGGCAATGTCATCAACACGCGGATCGTTATTACCAAACTGCGGGTATTCACCTTCAATACTGAAGTCAGTAGCCAGGCCATCTTCATCACGAATGGTGGAAACCTTAGCGTATTTAATTGCTGACAGTGAGTCGGCCGCAACAGATAAACCGGCAATACCACATGCCATGGTGCGATATACATCACGGTCGTGCAGCGCCATCAGTGATGCTTCATAACTGTACTTATCATGCATGTAGTGGATGATGTTCAGGGCAGTGACATACTGTTTTGCCAGCCAGTCCATAAAGTGATCCATCCGTGCCATCACTTTATCGTAATCCAGCACCTCATCCATCATTGGTGCTTCTTTTGGACCCACCTGCATTTTCAGTTTTTCATCCACGCCACCATTGATAGCGTACAGCATGGTTTTTGCCAGATTCGCACGCGCGCCGAAGAACTGCATCTGTTTACCGACAATCATCGGGCTAACACAGCAGGCGATGGCATAGTCATCATTGTTGAAATCCGGGCGCATCAGATCATCATTCTCATATTGCAGAGAAGAGGTATCAATTGAGACTTTAGCCGCGAATTTTTTAAAGTTTGAAGGCAGTTGTTCTGACCACAGAATGGTCATATTCGGCTCTGGTGATGGTCCCATGGTGTAAAGCGTATTCAGGAAGCGGAAGGTATTTTTCGTCACCAGGGTACGACCATCAACTCCCATACCTGCCAGAGATTCAGTTGCCCAGATTGGATCGCCAGAGAACAGCTCATCGTACTCTGGGGTGCGCAGGAAACGCACCATACGCAATTTCATGACCAGATGGTCAATCAGTTCCTGTGCTTCTTCTTCGCTGATTTTTCCTGCTTCCAGGTCACGATTGATATAGATATCAAGGAAGGTTGAAACACGCCCAAAGGACATGGCTGCGCCGTTCTGTGATTTTACGGCAGCAAGATAACCAAAGTAGGTCCACTGCACAGCTTCTTCTGCGGTGGCGGCGGGTCCGGAAATATCAGCACCGTATTTTGCTGCCATCTCTTTAATCTGTTGCAGAGCACGATGTTGATCCGCTATCTCTTCACGCAGACGGATGGTGGCTTCCAGATTCACACCATTTTCCAGATCGCTTTGCAAAGATGTGAACTGTGCAAATTTATCTTTCATCAGGAAATCAATGCCGTATAGCGCAACACGGCGATAGTCACCGATAATACGACCACGACCATACGCATCAGGCAGGCCAGTTAAAACGCCGGATTTACGGCAGCGCATGATATCCGGGGTGTAAACATCAAACACACCCTGGTTGTGGGTTTTCCGGTATTCGGTAAAGATCTTTTTCAGTGATGGATCCAGCTCACGACCATAAACTTTACAGGATCCTTCCACCATTTTAATCCCGCCAAAAGGAATCAGCGCGCGTTTTAGTGGCGCTTCAGTTTGCAGACCAACAATTTTTTCCAGGCTCTTCTCGATATAACCGGCATCGTGGGCCGTGATGCTGGAGGCCAGATTGGTATCAAAATCAACCGGAGCATGAGTACGGTTTTCCTGCTTGATACCTTCCATGACTTTATCCCACAACGCTGTGGTCGCCGGAGTCGCTCCTGCCAGAAATGACTCATCACCTTCATAAGGGGTGTAGTTTTTCTGGATAAAATCGCGCACATTGATGTTGTGCTGCCATTCACCTTGTGTAAAACCTTCCCAGGCTGCTGTCATATCTTTATTAAGCTCGGTCATTTGATACCTACCTTATATAACGTGAAGTTTGTTGTACGTTGCCTCATCAGGTGGTTGCCTGTTTGCGGCTGTATAAATTCTGTTATCAGGACTTGTGGTGATTGCTGTCTCTCAGGTAAATCACCCAGTACGTTAGTCCAACCAGTAAACCACCCCCGATAATGTTGCCGAGGGTTACAGGAATCAGGTTGTCAGTAATAAAATGGCTAAGAGTGAGGTGAGGGAATTGATCAGCCATTGCCCCCGTTGCCTGCCAGAATTCAGGGGAGGCGAAATCTTTAATGGTAATCGCCATGGGAATAAGAAACATATTGGCGATGCTGTGTTCAAAACCGCTGGCAACAAACATCGCAACAGGCAACACCATGGCGAACATTTTATCCAGCAAGCTGCGACCGGAATAGCTCATCCACACAGCCATACAAACCATCAGGTTGGCTAAAATGCCAAGGCAAACCGCCTCCAGAAATGTGTGGTGCATTTTATGGTCTGCAGTTTGCAGAACATTTAAGCCCCATGCTCCATTGGCAGTCATATACTGTCCAGCAAACCAAATCAGAGCGACGAAAAAGAGTGCACCGATAAAATTGCCGAAATAGACATTAAGCCAATTACGCATCAGTTGCGCCCAACTGATTCTGCCACTGGCTTTAGCAACTACGGTGAGCACTGTTGAAGTGAACAGGTCGGCACCACAAACAACTACCAGCATCAATCCCAGTGAGAAACAGATCCCACCAATGAGTTTTGCCACCCCCCAGGGAAGGGTTTCTGTACCTGTGGTCGCGGTGATGTAAAAAGCGAAAGCGATAGAGATGAATACACCTGCATTGATTGCCAGAAAGAAGGTGGTAAAAGGTCGTTTTGTTGCTTTGTAGACACCAGCATCTTCGGCAACTTTGGCCATTTCTGCGGGGAGTAAAAGATCAAAAAGGTTGTCAGTTTTCACACTAACTCTCTCCTTAAGTAGTCAGCAGAGAAAGTTTAGCAAAGAACAAGAGAGGTAAAATTGATGTGGATCACTATGGCCAGGTTATATAGCCATAGATTCGGTGAGCTTGACGCTGGTTTTATCATATGCTTTTGATTTTTATTGTTAAATTTATTTTTAATTTTTAAAATTTTTTATGATTCACGTTCTGTGAAACAACGAAATAGTAAAATAAATAGAGTAATTGTTCTCTGCTTGTAAAAAATGAAAGGTAACAACTTTAGGTTGTTACCTTTTATTAACTTATCTTTACTGAGCAATGCAGGAAATATATTTTCTACATTGCGAATCGGAATATTATTTACCGATCTGATTTATTTCCAGTAACGACGTTTTGCTACCTGTAATTTCTCATAAGCGGCTAAAAGCGCCTGATGTGCCGGGAAAGCAAGTAACTCATCATCAACGTTTTGCAGACCGTAGAATGGAGCTTCACCACTGATCGCTGCTGAAGCGTTATCTACCGCTTCCTGACCATACATACGCACAAATGCAGTGTGATATTGCACTGGGTCACGTTCATCTTCCTGACTTAACAGAAGCAGTGTTTGCAGGCAACGGTAGTAATTTGCACGTTCAGGACTGAAGATCGACTGGTTGAACTCCATAGTCCATTCTGTCCAGATTAATGCCTGCTCAAGATCACCACCTGCCAGCGCCAGCATCGCTTTCAGCTCACCAATACGCAACGTATACCAGCCGTTATCTTTACCTGTTGCCAGACCCAGCAGTTCGCGTACGCGTGTGAAGTCGTCGTGGCCATCTTCATCCAACTGTTCAAGCAGTGCCAGGTAGTCTTCTTTCTCCCAATCGCTGTCGGGCAGATTCAACAGCGTATCACGCAGGTATGCGCCCATGCTGTTATTAGCCAGTAACAGGTCTTCTGCCGGGTAGATATCAGACATCCCAGGAACAATGATGCGGCAAGCATAAACATCAAGATGTTCGTAATCGGCAATGTAAACTTCCTGATTTTCAGCGTTGAAGATTGCCATTAATGTTGCGAACTCTTCTTCTGTGGTGCCTTTAAAGCTCCAGTCAGCAAATGGGTAGTCGGCATCATCTTTAAACAGATCCCAGGAGATTAAACCGCTGGAATCAATAAAGTGAGTTTCGAGGTTAGCATGTTCCGCAACTTCTTCATCGTCAAAGGTTGGTGGAGTGAAGACGTCCAGATCTTTCAGACCACGTCCCTGCAACAGTTCAGTCACCGTTCGTTCCAGTGCCACACCAAAATCAGGATGTGCGCCGAAGGACGCGAAGCAGGTTCCGTTGGCTGGGTTGAACAACACTACGCAGATAACCGGATATTTGCCACCCAGTGATGCGTCGTAAGAGAAGATAGGGAAGCCTTCTGCCTCAAGACGTGCAATGGCTTCCACTACACCAGGGTAACGGTTCAGCACGTCCTGTGGGATCGCTGGCAGGCTGATAGATTCAGCGATGATGCGGTTCTTAATATAACGCTCGAACACTTCAGACAGCCCCTGTACGCGGGCTTCATTCGCTGTATTACCAGCAGACATGCCATTGGATACATACAGGTTACCGATAATATTCATCGGAATATAAACAGTTTGTTGATCTGACTGACGCGTAAACGGCAGGCCAACAATCCCACGATCCGCATTACCGGACTGGAGGTCGATCAGATCACTGGCACTCAGTTCATTTTCTGGATCGTAGAACTCACGCAGACGCGCATCCAGAATACCTTCTGGCAGTTGATCGTCTTCTGGCAACGGGAACCATTTTTCATTTGGATAATGTACAAAATCGCCGTTGGCGACGTTGTTACCTAGCCAGAAGTCAGCAAAGAAATAGTTAGTAGACAAACGCTCGAAGTATTCACCTAAAGCAGAAGCCAGAGCCGCTTTTTTACTGGCCCCTTTACCATTAGTGAAGCACAGTGGGCAGTCGCGATCGCGAATATGCACTGACCAAACATTGGGAACCGGATTCAGCCAGGATGCTTCTTCAATGTTGAAGCCCAGATCCTGTAATTTTTGCTGAAAACGCGCGATGGAATCTTCCAGCGCGGCATCTTTACCTGGAATATAAGTTTGAGTCATATTGCCCACTCGTTATTGATTGTGCGGAAAGTGTGAAATTGTACGGGTTTTCCTTTGGGATCGCTATCCAGCAACCAAAATTTCATTTTACTCAGCTTGCCATGTTTAGTTGAAAGAGTAACAAGGGGATTTCTTTCACCGGAAAACACCTCACAAAATATCGTCTGGAGTTTCATTTACCTTACAAGCTGTTGCAGCCAGAGCCGGAAAACTGGTCGGTTGACCGGATAAATCATTGCAGCATGAGGGTGGCAATGATAAAACCGATAGAGGAATCAAAACCGATTGTTCTGAAAGTGGTGAGGGGAAATGAGTCAGGTTTTCAATTTTAGCTCTGGCCCGGCTATGTTGCCGGTAGAAGTACTCCGTCGTGCTGAGCAGGAACTCTGCAACTGGCAGGGATTAGGCACTTCCGTAATGGAAATCAGTCATCGCAGTAAAGAATTTATTCAGGTGGCAGAAGAAGCAGAAAACGATTTTCGTGACCTGCTGAAAATCCCCTCGAACTACAAAGTTTTATTCTGCCACGGCGGTGCTCGTGCGCAATTTGCTGCTATCCCGATGAACCTGCTGGGCAGCCATAATACTGCCGATTACATTGACGGCGGTTACTGGGCAGCGAGTGCTGTAAAAGAAGCACAGAAATATTGCAATCCAAATGTGATTGATGCGAAAACTACTATTGATGGTCTGCGTGCAATTACACCAATGGGTAGTTGGGCGCTGTCTGATGATGCTGCCTATGTACATTACTGCCCAAATGAAACCATTGATGGCATTGCTATTGATGAAACGCCTGATTTTGGCGATAAAGTTGTGATTGCGGACTTGTCTTCCACTATTCTGTCTTCCCCGATTGATGTTAGCCGTTATGGCTTGCTGTATGCCGGAGCGCAAAAAAATATCGGTCCTGCGGGATTGACGCTGGTCGTTGTGCGTGAAGATTTGCTGGGCCATGCGCGTAAAGAAGTGCCTTCGATCCTGGATTACAAAGTGCTGGCCGCAAACGAATCCATGTTCAATACACCACCGACCTTCGCCTGGTATCTTTCAGGCCTGGTGTTCAAATGGCTGAAAGAACAGGGAGGCGTGGTGGAAATGGATAAGCGTAATCAGGCGAAAGCGGATCTGCTGTATAGCACTATCGATAGCAGTGATTTTTATCGCAATGATGTTGCTGCCGCAAACCGTTCACGTATGAACGTACCTTTCCAGTTGGCAGATGCATCTCTGGATAAACTGTTCCTGGAA
>Ga0157366_1000934_pt1 | contig 12330 bp, 14 predicted proteins | sample AttbisABBM1_FD_113149 | JGI IMG/M metagenome (GOLD analysis project Ga0157366, IMG submission 113149) | Fungus gardens microbial communities from leaf cutter ant in Botucatu, State of São Paulo, Brazil - Atta bisphaerica ABBM1 | ecosystem: Host-associated > Fungi > Mycelium > Unclassified ...
AGGGTATATGATGAAGGAAGTCGGACGGTCCCGAGTTTGGAGTGTCACATCTAAATCTCATCACACACTCAATTCCACCCCATTCTCCTCTTCCCACGCACGAGCCACTCAACAACAAACACAACCAAAATCACGTGCTCGGCATCTCGGCAGATCTCTGATTGGCTCTTCGACCGCGCACAGGCCACCTGGTGAGTGCTCGATGAGATTTCGCGTTAGACTCGTCCTGCAAGTTCAGCACTTGTGGCTGGAAAATGGAGCCTGCTTCAGTCATTTCACCTCCGAGCATGGGTGATGAGAGCCATTCATCTATCAGCCAAACCTGTGCGTGGGATGACTAGCGGGACGGTGAAAAGACGGTGCAGCGTGGTCAAGGTCAGAGAGAAAGCCAACATGGGGTAGGGACCAAAGCGTGACCTGAGTAGAGCCACTGGCTCGTGGTATAAAATATAAATACAAAATAATTTTCTTTGTGACGACGAGTTTGGTCCGCTCAGCCTGGCAAATCATCCCTGATATCCGAGTCCGGCCGGCTACCGTGGCATCTTTTGTTGTGTTGCCCGATGCCTATCAGCTTATCCAACACTCAAGTCTATCATATCAATTTATGAAAAAGTAATAATGATGACGTCAGTAACATGCAATCAAAACATCATACGACAGTCGGCAGTCCAGATTTTCAGAGCCAGTAGCTAGCTTAAAACAGATCTACTCAGACTCCCATCAGCAAACTTGACTCGCTTCTAGAAGTGAATAGACCAGACTTACCAGTACGCAAGACCAGGACCCTGCTCAATCACGCGACAGCAAATTCGACTCCACTATTTGATATTCTGGTCCATAGCCAGTACCTTACGATTCCATCAAAAGCCCAAAACTTCCTCGCCCAATTTCCCCAAAACCACCCTTCCTCGCCCACGATCTCAATACCCACTGCAAACGCTACAAGCAACCACAATCCAAACACACACAGAATCGCCCCAATAAATCTCGACCTCGCACGTGCATCTGCTGACCCTCTTGCTTCATAATACGCATACGGCAACAATGGCTGGTTGCTTGTGAGCGGCGTTGGTCCATATCCCCCATGATGCACTTGGATTACTGGAGATTGTGACCCACTAGGCATCGGCGTAGGTAGCAAACGAGGTGGTGGAGTCCTGGTGGTTTGGCTATTAGGAACTGATGTGAGTCCTGCCACAAACTCCGTATATGGAGGTGGGGGTGCTGTGGGTAGTGAGGATATTGGTACACAATCATGACTCGGTGACATAGCCCTCGTATAGGATTGGCCTTCGTTTCTATCTGATTGCTGAGCGACTCTCTTGTGATGATGTGGCCTTTAGCAAGTTAACTTCAGCTTGCAAAAGACAATGTGAGGGGATAAAGGTTAACAGCTCTTAGCTGTGTTGATACAAAGCCACGTGCGGAAGAACCCAAACACGAGGCTGAACCCACTGAAGATCTTCTGTGTCTGACAGTCCGAAATCACGCTACTTTGTATGGCTGCACCGAATACCGCAAGACAAGTGAAGACGGTCGTATGACTTGGATGCCAGGCGCTGCGAAACCTTGAGTCTATACGGACAAGTAAACCAATGTCTTGGTTTCAAACTACTACTGAAAATGGAATCAAGATTGGGAAGCTAGGCAAAATACCTGGAAGGTGGATGGTAGACAAGTTTGGGCTGGGTGTCTGATCTTGGGTATCAATCTATCCCTCAGACTCGGCTCTCATGTGACCAAGGATGAACTTCGGGATGAAGCGGCTTCATCGCTAAATTTCATCACCCTTTCCTTTGGTAGAGACACACAATTCTTGTATGTGTGATGGAGTCTATGTATATAACGCCTATCTCGAGGTCATCTTCCACACTATATATATCAATCACCTAAAAATATCCCGGGCAACATCAATCTTGTATCGATAAAGCTGCTTCTGTACGCATTCAAAAATGAAAGCGCTCTCTCAAGTCACATCGGACTCAACCACGGTAAATTACAACCAATCTCCACTGGGCATAGGACTCAGGAATATGTTACTGACCTGCAGATTTATACTAGATGAGAAAGTTGCATCTCCAAGGCTTCCAGTACACACATCCACGACCATCAACCAGTGCATCTGAACTTGCTCAGGTCTTATTTCTTAAGACCATCACATCGTTCATAGATACAAGTCTTGATGATCTGTGCATAATTTTCATGGACTCCTGGAAGTAAACTACGAAGATATATCACTACACCTGGGTGCATTTTTCACGCATCTCCCATCAAAAAGTGGATCTTCTTTGTAACATCTCACGAGATGATAGGTCAAAGGTGTGATGACCACAAGGATGGGAATCACCTCCGACAAATGATCATCAAATTGCATGGCATTCTGCTGTTGCATCCAGCCGATCTTCACTAATTCTTCCCATGGGCATATGTGTAATAGACAAGCGCCAAAACTTCTTTGTGAATGGTGATCACCGAAACTTACACATCGCCAAAAACCCAACGCGTCATTCCTTCGCGGCCCCAAAACCCCGTATCACACTTCATCCTCCTCGACTGATTGAATGCACTCAGCAAAGCTCTCGGTGGGTCGATCATTGTCTTTGTGTCTCGTATATACACTTTTACAGGCGAGCGTGGCACAAGTATCCATTCGAACACTGAACAGGGTCCAACGTTATGGCGCAGACATCAAAACGAAAGTGTATTTTCGGAAAATGTATGAATATTCTGATTTGCACCCTCGAGTTTTGCCAGAGGTAATCAGAACACTCGCACACAAACTGGAGACTCAATAGGTCCACCTAAATCAAGACTGGACATGCGAACTGGGCAGAACCATGAAAAACTCTAGAAGGTAAGGACGATAGGGCCCATCATAACAAGTTACCCATTATTTGTTGGGAAACATGATCGTAGTCTGGTATGGCCAGAAAAACACGCTACGCTACGCGACAACGAAACTCATTACCAATCTTTTAGGCATCACTAGGGATTTGTTTCTTGATGAAAGCTTTAAGATCCTCTAATTCTTCTAGATTCGTTTCGTGGCCTATGCCATCGTAGACCTTGCAAAATAGCCCTGGTTGATCCCTTGCATTGGCTCGTGGAATTTTTCCTACAGACGTCAGGAGTTTGATCGATTCCTTTGATATTTCCTCTCTAATAAGGGCATCATTTGCCCCATAACCCCAGAAAACGGAGACTGAGGATGCATGAGGCGATACCATCTGATCATATCCTCTCAGGCACAGTCAAAGGCAGAGGACAAGAACGAGAACGTACCTGTTCGAAATCGGATCGTAGAGGGAGCCAGCTGCTCAGAATGGCAAGCCCCGCCAGTTTGCGTTCACCAGTGAGGCCCACTAGAAGAGACATAGCACCTCCCTGGCTGAAACCCCCGAGCAATATCCGGTGGGGCGGTGTGCCAACCTTGATTTCATCTTCCACGATCTGCGATATGAGATGTTTGGATTCCATCATTCCGTCCTTGTCTTCTTTCGCGTTGAATCCAAAAGAGTACATATCGAACCTACACGGTCTGACATTAAACCATGTCCGGACATTAAAGATGATAGAGTATACCATGATGGCATTGTAATGCCCATATTAGCTGTTACAGGACGAACATGACTATTTGTCATTTCGAAGATGAGAAACGCATTTGACTGTTGACCACATAAAGTGACTCACGAGTGAGGAAGGACCCACTTGACGTGATTAAGTCCTGGATCCTTGCGGAGCATGTTCGCTACAGGCTTCCAGCCATCGCCAGTGTCTCCCAGACCCTGGACAAACGCAGTCAGTTACCTCCTCAAGGATAGGCCACTGCGTCGGTTGCCTAACTACACCCACATGGATGAAGATGATGGTCGCCGTATGCTTTGAGATAGCAGGAAGAGTTAAGTACTTGAGAGGACATGAAGTCATCTGTGGTGATAGAATATGGTATCGTGTAGGAGACTTGATCTATAATCTCGGTATCTACCGGCAAGCCATACAACGGAATTGTTTACTGCTGCCTGCAGCCTTTCGTCCTTCCTATGGAGCCTCCTACTCTTTCGAAATCGGCTGAGAAAAAGGCGGCCAGAGCCGCTCGCTTGGCTGAGCTCAAGTTTCAGCGTCGTGCCAGGGAAAGGCAGGTGAAGAAGGAGAAAAGACGTGTTCGGGCCGAGAAACGTGCTGCAGGCGAGCTCGATGATGATGACGAAGCTGAGAAAGCTAGACAGAAGAAAAAGCCCAAAGTCGAGTTTGGAGGGCGTGTCATTGTGGATTTAGGGTTTGATCACCTCATGAGCGAAAAGGTATTGCACTGTCCTTCTGGCTATATCGTATATCCAGCATACCACGATAAAGTCTTGCCTAGGAGGTTGGGTCCCTTTGTTCTCAGCTGGCCTATACCTACAGTGCAAATCGCAATGCTTCGTACCCCTTCTCTTTGATATTTACTTCCGTCGGCGGAAGGGCATTTGATCGCCTCGAGAGTTTAAATGATGCTGCATACAAACGTTGGACCAAAACAGAGTGGTGGTCAGAAGATTATACACACCTCTGGCGGGCTAAATTAGATGCGCCACAGACTGAAGAGGAGGCATCGGTTATTTGTGCCAAAGAAACCATCGTTTATCTCACTGCCGATTCCAACGAGGAACTAATGGAATTGAAGACTGATGAGACGTATGTTATTGGCGGTGTAGTGGATCGCAACCGGTACAAAGTACCTCCAAGCTCCCTTCCTGGAAATACGACTCGATACTTATTGCATGACAGAATCTATGCGAGGACAAAGCCAAAGAGGCCAACATTCGGACTGCGCGCTTACCCATCGGAAAGTACCTCGCTAATTTTCCGACTCGCAAGGTCCTCACTGTCAATCAAGTTTTCGAAATTCTCATTAAGTGGGCCGAGATGAGGGACTGGGAAGCCGCACTGAATCATGTCATGCCTAAGCGCAAATTCTGTGCAGAAGGGAAGCATAGCAAATCAAAGGTGTCCATTGATGGAGACGAGGTGTCACTAGACTTTCCGAAAAAGACCGTGACTGAACCAGGGAGAGGGATGAACGATGATAGTAATGACACACTCAATGGTGATCATGGAACTGAAGATTGAGGCGAAGCCACATTATTCTTGCGCAGCTCACCGACTGGCTCAGAGCCAGTTTTTCATGGCAGGATCCTGACTATCCAACTTTTGGGACCTTCCTCAATGTCTGGTAGACAACTTGTTTTTGGTTTGTGCTTGCTTATTAGGCTCAAAAGTTAGTACCATAGTCAGTATATACAGTAGTACTATCCTTCATGGCCTTGAACATAAAATTCCGAGTGGGTCATATGGTCTCAGATCACCGTTTCCAACAAGAAAAATGCAATTGGTGTTTCTTTTGCAAGGCCAGACTAATATGGTGAGGTAAAGGGGTTGTTTTACAATACTTCTTTCAGGTTGAGTTCTCCTGTGCCCCGATCTAACGGCTTGGGCTGATTCGATGACGGCTTCCAGCCAATCTATGTATAGTTCAGAGCTGGACTATGTCGCAATAAGGGAAAAGAAATCAACACCACAGACCATATATATAATCTGGAATGTTGCAGGAATCGTACCGTCTTCATTACCGTATAATTCTAGAAAGCGTTTCAACAGGCGTTTTCAGAGATGTCGAGGTGATTCTAGACCTTTATAAATCGCCGATGCGGCAGCCAAAGTATCCCGGTGGATGAAAGGCCGTCTACGGGGATTGTCAATCATTTGAGGGCGACAAGGAAGTAAGTAATCACCGTCCGGTGACAGCATTTCCCTCGCCCATGTCTCCCAGGTCCTCCATCAGTTCCCACATACCAGGATAGCCAACCTCGACCTCATCAATATCCACCGTGAGTAATGTGAAACCAGCGCGACCAAGAAGGTTGGATATATCTCGAGTATCTGCACAACACCGCGGTTCTGAGTGCCTCAGTCTAGGCGGTCAATAAATTGTCTGACCAGTCATGGGCGAGACACGGGGCGAAATACCTCCTTCTCGCTCGATTTCAGCCAGTTGAAGAGTAGTTCTTTAGTATTGTGAGCAATGATAGCCCCAAGTGATGAATGATGTCACTGATCACCTTAATTCAAACAATGTGTCCCCTCCAAACATGGCTCCTAAGAAAAGGCCATCTGGCTGAAGTGCTTCTTTGATCTGAACCAGTGTACCTAGTCAACATGAGTCTTGAAAACAGGACCGCATGACTAACTAACCTGGAAGGTCATTTACCCAATGCAAACTCAAACAGGAAACCACTGCCTCCTGGGAGTTTGGTGGGATGATCTGTAGAAGATTTTCTTCGTCGCCTTGTCTGCGTTCAACTTTGACTACAACCCATAGATAAGAACTTGGCTGTCTAGAATTAAGAAAGATGGGGAGTTTCACTGACTCTCGAACTCTTCATCCTCGTCGCGATTGAGAATCACATCTGGTATTAGAGATGAGACAAATAAGGTGTGATCTATTGAACGTACCACTGATGTCAATCATGATAGATTTCTTGACTTTCTCTGGCTCAAGTAATTTAGAGAAGTGCCCAGGTCCTGACCCAAGGTCGACAATTGTCTCGAAATTCCGCTTTATATCCTTGAACCATAAAACTAATGAAATATTAAATTTAACAATAAACACACCATAAACCTCTCCATCATGCTATTCGCAACCTCTTCCCGTACATAATCTACTACACGGCTTCGTTCGCCACTCTTCCGACGAGCTGCTGAGTCCCGCTGCAAACGTTTGACATTGCGGTCGAAGACACGATATGAACCAACAGGATTAAAGCTCGGTGGCGGCGAGCTGGATGAATGAGAGGCATAACGGCGCAGCGGCCATATACGTGCTACTCGAGGAAGAGACATGACAATATTGTTCTCACGACAGGTCACGGGTTTAGTAATAAAACGACTCAAGTTTTTACTTGTTGGTCTTTTAATCCTTTTTTGCGTGTCGCTCGCGGTGCTGAAGCAATGAGCAACCAGCAATCTCATCCTTTCGTTGCTCCTGATGAATATGAGCGGAATAAGAATACAATTGCCGGTTACCGGGCGTACCTCGATATGTACGAGCGGATGAACGAACAAGGACTACATAACCATGCGGAATTTGAACGTGCCGAGCGCATGTTGCAAGAGCGGGTACGCCAGGGTGAAGAAGCTCAGTAAGTACGCCGCGAGTGTCAGTGCTTCTGGTCATTTATCCATCTACAGGCGACAGCTTATGTTTCTGAAGCAAGAGGGGGCGTGGGTGGCATTTCTGTTGTCTTCTCAGTTACTTACACTCAGCCAAATTACTCAGACGTCGCATTACAGACGGCCGAAAGATAATTCCTGAGATGAACATCACGGCTTCGACAGGGGTTGCTACGCCCATTGTGCAGCCTGCTGGGGAGACAAGCTCTGCATATATTGAAGAGGTCCCAGATCAGAGAGCAAGTGAATGTCTGTTTTTTATGTCGCTTTGACTCAGTTTCGCGTGTTTAGGGATCAACGAATGCGAACCAGTCTAACTACGTCTCACATTCAGCGCCGAAGGTCCCACAGCCTATTCGACAATTTCAACAGTCCTCGGGTCCTGAGGGTCGTCATGTATCCACTCCTCGACAACATGTACCAACCCCGTCTCAATTCACTGTTCAGCCTGTGGCTAACACTGCTCAACATCCAAAAGGATATCAGCTGAGCTCAATGAAGACCCAAGACTATCCCAGAAACCCCCAGGCTTACACTCAACCACCACCATCGCGTCAGACGCAATCAGCTCTCTCGCCAGCTCAACTGGAGATGCATCGACAACAACACATATTACCTCCCCGCTATTTTCCGTCTCAACAAGGGAGCACAGCTACGAGCAACGTCTCCGCCCAGAATCAGGTTCCAGCTCGTGTCGATGTACAACAGGGGCAAGGTCAGCAGAACCTGCCAAGCAACGGACAAACTCAGCAACGACCTGCAGAAACAGTAACTCAGGGGCAAGCACCTTCAAATATTCTGACTCGTGATGAGCCTTTCGCTTCCGCGAGCAACGGTACGAAGTCATTTCCTTAATTATTAGAAGTATATCTTACTTTGTTTTTATCAGAAGCGACATCGAGTTTGTCTGGTGCGTTGCAACCAATGCAACGAAAGGGCGATAATTCGGTTTGTTTTTGGTAACTGATCACAGGTAATGTTGCTAACAGTCATCTTTTAATCAGTCTGATTCTTTGTCCATTCAAACCAATACATATATACAGCAAGCTACCGTGAGTGAATTGTGTTTCATTCGAGTCAAATCCAATATTTCGATTCTTCCCAAACTTTAGTCCCAGGATACTTCACACATACCGACCACCAACCATGATAGTGCCGCGAAGAGTAGTTTGCCGGAGGTACAGGTACATTCGTCTTCCCCTATAGTAAATGCTATTCCCCAGGCGATTCCTGTTATTCAGTCCACACCTCCGGACAATCTGCCCACTTCACCTATAAGAACACCCAAGGAAGCAGATAAAAAATACCTTGCGCGTGATATTTTACGAGCTCTAAAGCGTCCGAGGCCCGAAACCTCAACAATTCAAGGACCAGAATTCAAACGCCATGTTTCAGAGGCCACTGCCGTGAACCCAGCCATTGCCATGCGATCCACTCCCCAAGCATTCAGCTCTCCATCGTTGACGGCCGCTCAGCCAAAACTCTCGACATCTGCTTTGTCTCGCCAGGACTCTTTAGCACCGACAAATTCCACTGTTACACTGTTCCCTGCATCCACTACCCGGCAGACAGCAGCAACTCCCGCGGCATCCTCCCACACGTCTACTCATACTAAGGGAAATGGAGCATTCAAAGTGCAAAATTATTCTAATTTTACTAGTGGCCAATCTTTCACTCGTCCCAAGATTAGTCAGCTCACATTGTTTGGTCAACCACATGGCCCAACACCTTATGCTCCTATGAAGGCATCCTCATTGAAACTTCAAAATACAGACAAGGTAGAAGTAGAGCCTGTTGCTCGTGTATTGCTTCAGAAAGATCAGCCTATGCGGACGTCAGACCAGCCTTCAAGCGTAGTCCAGGTTGGACCCCAGATTTCATCAGTTGTTCCATCTCCTACACTTCTAGCAACAGGTGTCCCTGCCCTTTCTTCGGTTCCTGCATCGCACAATTCTTTGGCTCCGACAGTTACCGTCGAAGAGGACGGTGTCGGGGCCGGGGAACTCCCGATAGGTCCGAGCACAGACGAGGTTCCAGGAAAAATCGTACTAGTGTCTCCTACCAACAAAACCAAAACTCCTTTGTTTCTTCCATCTCCGACCTCATCACCCCATCCAGGCATCACCTCTGGTGGGACCGAGGAAGTGGCAGAGATTATATCGGCAGGCGAGAAGGACAAAAGGAAAACTAAGGTTGGCGTCCCTTCCTTGTCTCTATCGCCGTCCCTGCGGTCCACTGCAATGGTCACAACCAAAGCTACCAATCTTGCGTTTGTTCTGGTTCCACCGTTACCGGATTATGCAAAGAGATGGAGGAAGCAAGGTAGATCAGATGTTGGTTCTGACACAACTGGACAAGGTCTGGGAATTATGAGTCAGTCACGGTCGCCTTCGATGGGAGATTACGTTGGGCCGCCGCGATCACTATCCGTTTCGAGTATCCCGCCTAAAGTCATAGATGATGAGGAAAGTAAGAGCGACATGGCTGAAGGTGTGCATGGATGAATTTACCTTCTATTTAATGGTTTGTTTATGTACTTGCTATCAAATCTGTTCTCATTCAGAACTCAACTGGAATTCGCATTTCGCTAGTTATGGTATGTTTTTTCAGGAGTGGATACCAGTGACTCTCTTCTGAAATTTCTCCTGTTTGCTCGGATTTATGTGCCGTGTCGTAGTCGACAAAGCTGAGAAAGAAGTGCTACTCGAAAATAGTGTTGTTCTCAGGAAAACTCCTTGTAAATGGCGGAACTGTGAACTTATGCTCAATTCGTCTGGTGCACTTATTCGGCATCTCGATATCTTGCACGGACCGAGACAAATCGATGCAACGGTGAGTTCCCGTGTTTGACACCTATCATATGCGTAGAAATTGATGTTCATGTTCATCAGTCTTCTTGGACATGTAGATGGATAGGGTGTGGGTACACATGTGTCGCGCGAAGAGACTATCGTCAGCACATCGAAAGGCATGCAATGTATCCGCTGCCATGTCCTTATACTGGTCCGTCTGTTTGTTCTTTCTACAACATCCATGTTCTCAAAATGCGGTGTTATTATAGGTTGCAACGAGGTCTTCCGGACGGCGAGACAACTTATTAGACACAAACATAATGATCACAGCAATGATCTGGCGACGCGACTAACAGCTGAACCTTCAATCGTCAGACGTTTCCCTCCATCTTCAATTCCTCCAACAATGTTCAAAGCACTGCCAGCATACATCATTGAATATAGCTCCATACAACCCGCGTCTATTACCCGCCAACGACACGAAATTCTTATGCCATCAGTGAGTCGGATCTTCCATCAGTTTTTATGACGAAATTCTGATACTGGGTGTCCATCTCACAGATTCTTCGACGGATATCCGGAAATGTGCCAATACAATTGCATAGCTACAATGCCGCTAGACCAATGCCAACAACGCCATCCGGCAAACATGTATCCGATATCCTGCCACCCGCAAACAATCCGTATTCATTTCTTAATAACCGATCGACGCGGTATTCATCATATTTATCATCGCCTGCCAAGTCCAGGAATTTCCAAGAGTTGGATTCGTCATATACTACTGACTTAGTAAAGAGGGGACTCGTGTTGTGGCCGGAGAAGGAGGGTGACGCTGTTCCGGATGATATGATCGAGCAATTAGAGGAAATGGATGAAGACGCGGTTGAAAGGGAGTTGTTAGATGGAGATGGGGAGGATGTGTTTGGTCCTACTATAAGGATTGAAACGCCTAGATCTGGCCCCGATCAGTGACGTGATCATCGGGACTTCTACAGATGGATGGACACCTCAAGTGCCATCTGAGAAGTGAATTGGGACCCCAGTTTGGAGATACCACACTGAAGTGGTATCAACGGGTAAGGTTGTATATTGACTTGGACTTTTTGGAAACCAAGAATTGTTTCCGAATCGAAATCGTCAACATGCTGCATCCATGGTTGTGGGAGCTCTATTTTGATCGTCCTAATAAATTATATTTTAACACAACTTGTATATCTCCCTTGAAGATTGTCTGTAAAGTTACACACCGGTTACAGAGGTTTTAATTTATGGCTGGTTGTCACCCCATGGCCAACCAGCAATATCATAACATCAACCCTCCTACTTCTGGAATAAGCACCCAAGAGCAACTTTTTTCAATTTATTGCTTGACAGAAATGTGGCCATCCTGGCCTTACAACAAAGAATAACTGGAGAAGGTGTTGGAAACAAACTGTGTTGAGGTTCATAAGTACATGCAGATTATACATAAGAATAAGAATAAGAATGACAAATTTTAATACCATCTGGTTTCAACACTACTTTTAAGAATTCTACTTCTCTAACCTTTCACTAGCACAATAATGAGAACAAAGATTGGATGGGTTGTGACCTATAAAGGAGTAGCTGAAGTATGAAAGGAAAATAAAAGATTTAGAAGCAGGATATCAAAATTTTTCAATTAAATTAAGACTAGAATTCAAAGAACAGAATGAGAAGTCAACCAAAGTTGACCAACTGAAACTGCTAAAGCAGGGCAGCAAAAAATGTGATAAATATATACATATTTTCAAAAATACTACAAGAAGCATATAAGAGATGGTTTCTGATCAATAAATACAAGAGAGGATTGAACAGAATAATCAGGAGAATGAAGTATTGGAAACATATACTCAGTTTGGACACAAAGATGTGTGAACAACTAATAGTATTTTATACCTATTGGGAACACATACTAGGTATAGTAATTAGTCTAAGTTCTACTTTAATAAAGTCCAATAAACTTACCTCAGTTCAGACATGAAGGTGTGTGAATGACCAAGGTTTGATATTCTAATCTGAAGCCTTTTTATAAAAAAAAATAGTAAAACATATAAACTATATAGTTATGGTCCAAGCAGTGGCATAATCTGTATAGTTGTGGTTTCACATTAGAGACAAAAACTGTTTATACCAAATTAAACAAAAATTTGGAGGTTCAATAAAATTACAAACAAATTTAAATCATTTAAGATTTAGAATGCATCATAAAAAATGTATGTTAGATATTATCCAAGCTGTTAATGGGGAAATTAGAAATCCTATTAGATTACTCCAGTTAAGTAAAATTTGTGAAAAATATAATATA
>Ga0157366_1000935_pt1 | contig 12313 bp, 15 predicted proteins | sample AttbisABBM1_FD_113149 | JGI IMG/M metagenome (GOLD analysis project Ga0157366, IMG submission 113149) | Fungus gardens microbial communities from leaf cutter ant in Botucatu, State of São Paulo, Brazil - Atta bisphaerica ABBM1 | ecosystem: Host-associated > Fungi > Mycelium > Unclassified ...
TTATGATCGGCAAAAAACAATATTGCATAAAATAAACTTCTGATTTTTCTTTGCTAACCGAATAAGAAAATTTAGAATCTGCTGCCCCCTGACCGAGAAAAAAACAGAGAACATGAGAATTATTTTCTTTGCAAGAACGTTTCCAGTGACACACTCCCCCTCTCATCCAAGAATAACAAAATTTGATGCTGAATATTTGAATTTTTTATCGTGCAAGAGAAGCAGCCGAAGTCGTGGTCATCATCGTTGGGGATTTCCAGGAAGGTAAACTGAGTCTTGATTTGCCTTTCCCACTTTTTTGACTACCCGTCGCTTTAGTGATAGTACCACCTGTCGTGGTAGAAGTAGAAGTAGAATTGGCAGTGGCAGAAGTGGTGGGGGTGGTGGTATTCGAGGCTATAGCCACGACGACGTCGTCGTCGTCGTCTCGATTAAGCCAAGTAAGCGATTCAACTTCATCCTCATCTTCGTTTGATTTTCGACTTGAATATTTTCCTTTACGCCATTCACGTTCCCATTCACCACCACCACCACCACCTGCTGCTGCTGCTGCTGCTGTTCTGCGAGTTACTTTGACTCCTACCGCTGTTGTTGGTGTTTTGGTTGGGGTTGTGGTCAAGTCTTCTTCAGAGCCAGTACTGACGACGAGATTGAGAAGACGAGATCGAGCGACTGAGAATGAGGTTACACGACGACCAACATCTGTCCCGTCAACACCACCACCATCATCACCTAGGGCACTGTTCGAACGAAGTGTAGCAGTGGATGAAGAATGGTAGGCGGGTCGACGTGATAATGAAGGGCGGAGTTTATTATGATTCTTCAACGTCATGATCGTAGCAGCATCAGAACGAGAACGAGAGGAAGTAGTAGTGGTGTGAAAAGGAGTCGGTGAAGAAGCGAAATGCAGGTGAAGGTGCTGGCGAAGAGATCGAATGGAGTGTTGACGTTTTGGAGGTACGAGCATACGTGCGAGGGTTAATTCTCCTTCATCATCATCATCGTCATCATCATCATCATCGTCCCCGTCATCGGCACCATGGTCGGTAGAGAAATCATGGACGGATTCAGAGGTGGATGAATCGGGAAAGTATGAATTAGTTGCAGATACATATCCTGAACTATAACCAGATTTGGGTGTGGCGTGACGACGGTAGAGAGAGGGAGTAGTATGTTCTGTATCAGATGAAGAATACGGGATCGGATGGGTTTGGGGAGTAGTAGTAGTTGCGCGAGGACGGAGAGTGTGCCAGCCATCGCCTTCTATACGTGTTCGTGCCAAAGTTGGCACACGAGGTTTTCCGGCGTCGGCTTTCTGAGATTTCTTGTTTTTCTTTTCTTTAGGTTTGAACTTGTCTGTCACCTTTGAATGGGCTGCCGTGAATTGCTGTCGCCCACGAGTGTTATCCTCAGTCCCCACCCTTCCGTGACCGTCCTTGAGATGTCTCTTCGATGGCTGTCTCGTACCTCGATGTCCACCACCAGCGTTTTGACCACGGACGGCCGAAGAAGCACGACTTGCAGGCGCACTACGGCATACTACTTGGGCTTTCAGTAGACCTTGCGAGCTTGGCGCACGGCCTTTCTCCAGTCGGGTGAATAGGGCAGGAGGGACCAGACATTCGAGGGATGGTCCTGCTGAGATGACATTGGTTTGGTCTGAGAGACCTGATCGACGTGCGTTATTGCGTGCAATGGTAGTCTGGGAGAGGGAGCTGCGTGTGGCTCGGAGGGTTCGTTGGTGGTGATGGGATAGGAAATGAGACGTGTTAGAAGAAGAAGTGGTAGTAGTTGTGGTGACGCCTGTTGCAGCGACACCAAATATAATGGCACGGGCGACATTATCCAGCCAGTTTCTCGGTAAAGGTGATTTGGTCGTTGTTACCCCTCCTTCAATGTCGGAGAGTGAATTACCAATGTGCGAATTTCTCTGAAAATGCTGGCAGGCAGCAGGAGTGGAATTTGGTCGTTCAGAGGGGATTGAAGGGGTAGAAACCATGTGACGAAGGTAGGTTCCAGCACGTGAGGGGCGAGGGTGCTGAATAACAGTGGCCCTTATTTGACCGCCACTGCCTTGTCTCACAGGCACAGCGGCAGTGCTGTGGATAGAAGAATGGGAAGCCTTGTGCTGCAATTGAAGTTGAGCCACTGATAATTGACGTCGGTGTTGTGGGGATGATGTTGGATACTGGAAGGGAGATGGTGTTGTTGGTCGCGAGGACGGTCTAGATTGGTTCTCATAGTAGGGGTATAAATTTTGACGGTGATAGGCCTTTGGAGTATAACTCGGACTGTGAGTGGACGGGGTGATGAGAGGCGTCTGTAGCTTGCTGCTTGTACTACGCAAACTGCCATTATCTCTGCGTTGCTGCTTGTTAGCGAGTGGAGACGTAGATGAATGACTGTCATCGGACTGTGAGCCAAGGTCCAGCTGGACCTGGTGCCTTGAGTCACTGGCCGTGGTCACATTGTTATTTCTTCCACCTGTGACCAACCCAGTTAGAAATCCGACCACAGCAGCGCCGACCCCCTGTTTCTTTGATTGATCCGTGCCCTGGTCCTCGTCTCCGTCTCGGGTGTGATTCAAAGGATGTCGGGGCTTGTCGGACTCTGGCGTGAAAATGCGAGTTTCCTTGTAGCCCGCCTCGCGCAAGAGATCTTCGAGGCGTTCGTAGGTTTTGGAAGTGCCCCGACGGTGCAAAGGGACTCTGCCGAGATCGGGATATCGAGGTCTTGGTTGTCTCGGGGGAGTTGTGGGCTGTGGGGGCGAGCTGGACGAGTTTGAGACCGACTGGGTGAGGCTGGGGGAAGAAGCAGCGGGAGACGGTGGCGACGATCGAGAATCCATCTGGTCAAATGTGAATGAATTTGAATAGAAAACCAGAGGCATTGTTTTTAACGTACCAGACTTGAGGACACAACACACACACACTCACACAACACCTGGGAAGGTGGGATGATGACAAAAAAGAAAATGAGAGAATTCCAAATCACATGATGTTATATATTGAGTAGGATCAAAACAACTGACAAAGTAGAGGTGCTACCAGGGTTCGAACCTGGGTTTCGGGAAACCAAACAAAGTCAAAATCCCGAGTGATAACCACTACACTATAGCACCCTATAATGCCAGGTTGATGGAGCGATAAGAGATTATCTTTCTACTTAAGCCATGGTAGAGCACCGTCGCCGGTTGGGAGTGGCTGCTGCTGCTGCTGTTCTCCTCCTGCGTTCACTCCCGGCCCAGATTCTCCAGACTACAAGAGCCAAGGCCAACAGTGTTGTGCAACAACAGCTGTATGAGGAGGACGAACAGGGTCAGGTATGGCTGCTTGTCCCCTTTGAGGGCCGTGTCCACAGGGCAAGTCTCTCTCTCTCTTTCTCGCTGGCACGGCGTTGGACTACATTGCTCTCATCTTCAGGTTCTCTTCTCACAATCCCCGTCTTCCCATGCTTCAGACAAACTCCACTTTCCGCTCCTCCCAGCGGCCACCCAATCCAAGCCAAACCTTGACCAGGCTTTTCTCCGCCAGATAAAATCCATCCTGCTCCGTATCGTGTTCCCCCCTGCTACACTATGCAGGAACAAGGAGTTTGGCATCGTCCTGATGCATTCGGGCTTTCTTGTCTTGAGGACAGTGCTGAGCATCATGGTCGCTCGCTTGGATGGAAGAATCGTCCGTGACCTGGCAAGTCCTACCCCAACCCCCCCTCCCCAGTAGCTTCATTTTCTCTGATCGATCTCTCTCATCAAGGTAAGGGCAGACAGAAAAGGCTTCATCCGTGGTTTGGCCTTGTGGTTTTTGCTCGCCATACCAAGTACATTGACCAATTCCATGGTACGCATAGTTGTGTCAACCCTGCATACCTCTTGATTTCTGATCCCTCGTTCACGTAGATTCGACATCTGCAATCCGTCTTACACCTCAACATTCGAACATGTCTCACACGTTACATCCACGATCTTTACTTCTCATCTTATCCAGATGCACGTTACTACCATGTCGGTCTAGCAGGTCAACTCGACGGGGCTGATCAATACATCACGGCCGATGTCGATGCATGGGCCGCAAGCCTTGGTACACTCTAGCAAGTTCATCATTTTCTAGCTGATGGATGTCTTACTTGGCTTCACACAGTGGAAACCTCCTCAAACCCTCTCTTGATATTATCCTCTTCACTTCCCAATTAGCAAGATCTCTAGGCGTCCGGGGAACTATTCTATTGTTCCTCAACTACTATGCCACTGCCCGCATATTACGGTAAGTACTATGATGATGATGGTATATACAGCATTTGTCCCATGCTCATTCTCTTCGGTCAGGGCTGTCACACCCGCATTTGGGCGTCTGGCTGCCATCGAAGCCCGACTCGAGGGCGAATATCGGCGAGGTGTAGGTCGTGTAGGCAGAGAGAGTGAACAAGTGGCGTGAGTTCCACTTTCATGCAATAGCTCTTATCTAGAGATGGATCAAAAAACAAAAGGTTTTATGATGGTGGTGGGCGCGAAAAGGATATCCTCAGTCGGGCCTACCTTCGATTGATCAAACACGTCAATTCTATTTACAAGGTAATACCCGTCTTGGGCTTCGTTCACCCCAGCTTCCGCTCACTGCATCTGGTCTGGTTCTCAATATATTAGATACGTATTGCCTACGAATGGACGGAGGATTATGTGATCAAGTATCTGTGGTCCGCAGCTGGATATGGTTTAATGGCTGTTCCCATCCTTTTCACGAGGATGAAACGCTCCTCAGCTGTCCAGACTGACGCTTCGGAGGCTAGTAAATTGAAAGCTAGAGATGATGCCGTAGCAGGCAGGACCGAAAGTGTGTACTCGCACCTCATTTCTGTGGTGCTTCTACGGTTTGAGCTGATTTTTTCCCTCTACCTCGAACAGTGTATATCTCGAACCGGAGGTTGTTACTTTCACTGGCCGATGCGGGTGGTCGATTGATGTACGCGTACAAGGACCTCTTGGAGCTCGCAGGTCTTACAACAAGGCTGTATACTCTCATTTCAACCTTACACAACATCCCGAGGACACCTGAAGCTCAGATGAGTGGTGATGGATCCTTTGAGATCCGGAATGTAGATATAGCGGTTCCGAATCAGGGTAAGCATTATTCCTGTCCTCTCCAATATTTTTATCAAAGACGAGGCTGACTGTGCAATATAGCGCAGCAAACGGCAGAAGCACTTTTGGTGCAAGATCTTTCATTTATCGTACAACCCAATCAACACCTTATGATCACTGGATCGAACGGTGTAGGGAAAACTGCCATTGCACGCGTTCTTTCTGGGTTATAGGCTCCCTCTAATCCTGCGTTTGCGTCGGTACATGCCCCTGGTTCTGTGCTGGTCGTTCCCCAACGCGCGTATATGGTTTCTGGAAGTTTACTTGATCAAGTGATTTATCCTCATACGTATGTTGATTTTGTGAAAGCTGGGAGGACGATGGAGGAGATGGAGGCGATTTTGGAAAAAGTTTTTTTGAGGTATTTGCTGGAGAGGGAAGGAGGCTGGATGGTGAGGAAGGAGTGGAGGGATGTGCTTAGTGGTGGTGAAAAGCAGAGAGTGAGTCTTTCTTTGTTTTTCTTTTTCTTCCTTCATTTGACACATGATTTACTTATGATGGTTTTTTACCTAGATGAGCCTTGCTCGTGTTTTTTATCATCGTCCAAAGTATGCGATTTTGGATGAATGTACGAGTGCTGTGTCGAGTGATGTCGAAGGGAGGATGTACGAGTCGCTCAAAGCCGTTGGTGTGACGCTGATCACTATTTCCTTGCGGTAAGAACAGGTTTTTCTTCTTTCTTTTTCTTCCCTCACTAATTGGACAATTTTTATTATATTTACAGTCCATCGTTGACGAAGTATCATACTCAGTTACTGACCCTTGATTTGGACACAACCGGTCCGGCTCGATGGAGGTTGTCTAGGGTAGGGACGGTTAAAGAAGAAGGGATAGGGAGGGATAAGGAGATTAGGATTTTGGAGGAGAGGTTGTTGGGTGATGTTGGGAAATGGGAGGAGAGGGTGAAGGAGTTGGATGAGGCATTGAGGTGTTGCTGTTGAGAAGTTGAGAAAGAGATTGGTTTGATGGGTTGATTTATCTTGTGTAGTAGTTACGCTGTTTGTTGTACAAATAAAACGGGGGGAAAGAGAGAATTGTTTTGAGGAATGACCATCGGTAATTGAACTTGTTTGGAATCTGGTGGTGGTGGTGGTGGACTGAGAAGAAGGAAGTTGTTATGGAATTGTTCTCTCTCTCCTCCGGTTGAAAGATAAGATTAGATCCTCGGTCTTGGAAGACAGATCGCCAAAAAGTAGAGAAAACTACTATTCCAGTTTTTTCACCAATCGAGGAAAATCCGCGGATCGATCAATAGTAGTATGAACTCCCGACTCCCTGATAAGCGGAGGATTGAGTGGGAGTGGGAAAGAGGGGTTGCCTTACCCCAGATGACTGGGGGGGATAATGCGTGTGGTTCCTTAGTCCCGCAGCGCAACAAAAACGAAAAAAAGAGTTCAGTCAAGTCATCTATATATTGATCTGAGCGTCTCTCGTTTATTTTATTTTATTTTCTACAGTAGAAATTCCTTCCCCCCCCCATTCCCTTGCCTGATTTTAGAAATTCGAGACGACGATATATACACATCATCTACATGAGTTCATTCGCCGTCTTTGCCGATGTCGAGGTGGTGGTGTGTTTTACCTTTTGGATACCGGGAATCCGAGGATATCAACTAGGAAAAGTTTTTTTGGTTCTTCTCGGGGACGATATATGTTATATGTGTGTGTGACATCGGTTAGCGACTCCCTCCTAGGATCACAGGTTCAACCGAGTCTGAATATATTTATATTTTTTAAGCTGTTATAGGTATTGATTAGAATTGAGTATTCATTCAACTTGTATGCCTCGGAGAATCCGTAGATGCAACTGAACAACTGGGGAGGTATTCAGAGATATAAGCAACCGAATTAGGATAGCAAGAATCGAAAAAACGCCTCATTCAGGCATTTGCCCTCGCAGTCGAAAGCCTGCAAGATGACGATTAGTTAAGGTTAAAGAATGTCACCTTAGAAGGATGTAGTTCGGAGGGAAAGATATTAGATGGAGGAAAGGAGGTTGAGTGAAGTGAGTTCATCATGGAGAAGATCGATCATCTTCTAAATCCGACCAAAGGCAAAGGGTTGAGAAAAAGAACACAGACACATTCATACCCGATTGTATTAAAAGTCATTATAGCTAAAGCTATCAAGATGGGTGTCAACTTATGATGATGACTGATCAACAGTGTCTCTTCATGATCAAATGCAACAGCCATTCGGCCTGCTCAGACGATACAAAAAAAGAAACGCAGTCAGTTACAGAACCATCCTCACCTCTCGCATCGCAAAGGGAAGGAGAGACATTCATTCCCTCCCTCTCTCTCTCTCTCTCTCTCTCTCCGCCGACTCCACAAATCTGACCGTTAATCGTTTCACCTCTCGAAAAGAAGCTCTCTCCTTTCAAGTTCCCGCCATCAGATATCTATTGTCGTTTCTGCTGAGACGTTGATTTCTTCGTCGTTCTTGAAACATCAGATCCTGTTCTGATGAGCATTGATACTCAAAAAGATGTGTTCAACTAAACACTTGAAGCGCGGATCTTCGGAGAAATATTTGATGTTATTACTCATAACGATTAGACTAGTTTGCGGCTAAGGAATGATAATCCGAGGAGTTTGTTCTTCTTTTTTGTTGGCATCTGCCACGTTATTTCCATTACATTCAGAAGAGATATTGTTTTTAAACAGCGGTACGCCGATCGACAAAAGGAATAACGGGAAGTTATAGAGAGAAAGATCGATCGATCGATAATGTACATTTCCTAAGATCTAGGCTGGAGAGAGAGGGAGAGAGAGGGAGATTGGAGGGGAGACAAAATAAGATTTGATTTGACAGATAGCTTTTCTTCTAAATTCGGGTGTAGTAACAAACAGATATGACCTGTTCCCACTCACTGGTTTGATGAAATTTCTTGGGGGAGGAGACAAACTTTGATTTACGATACCATTCTTACAACCATCCAATTAAAGCTTTAGAAGGAGAAACGTAATTGGCAGTTAGATGAACGATAAAGCTTCCTAAGTGCTCAAACACCAAACACCAATGAAGATGAACAGTAACGGCGGCAACGGCGGTTTTTCAGTAAATCACCTTCGCTTCGCTGAAGATACGGTCCGAAGTCAGAAAAAGTTTGAATTACTCACAAAAGAAATAGCTTGAGCTAGGAGCCTCATTTGCTTACTATTCAGGAACAAGATTGCTGCCAGCAGATCTGACACCACAAATTGTAAACAAGGAGGATGAGGGAAGCAAGTATAGTATTACATATGACGTACACAATCGTATGCTGAACATGTCCATGCAAACCAACGTAAACAGGGTGATAAATTAAACGATACGTAAGGTAGTCCGGTATACCGACCAAAAAAGAATATGTATCAGGACGACCATTGTCGTCTAAAGGATGGTCATTGACCTCGCTTTGGTAGGACGAGGAGGGGAAATAGAAGAGATCTTGGCGGCATCAACACCAACTTGGACAGCAAAAGACATACTGGCCCTTCGAGAAGAAGCAAGTGGGCGTTGAGATGCACCATATTCTTCAACAGCACTTGACAGTCGAAGTTGTTGACAAAACTCCTGCAGCTTCTTTGCAGCCTTTTTCCGCTCTTCCACCTCGTCGTCTGTCGCACTGTACCCAGCAGCGGTGACCGAAACATCGATCCTGTTCAACTTGTGATAAAACTCGGATCCACGCTCTGTCTTGAGAGTCAAAAACTCCTCCAAGGCAGTACAGACATCAACGACATCGTCCTCGTAACACTGTATTGACAATTTTTCAATAGGTGAGCCTGCAAGATTCGAAATCGTCTCCACGACACTGTCGAGAGGGAAGAACGGGGTGATATGAAGTTTACGCAGTTTCTGTAGTGGAGTTTCGGAGGATTTGGCAAAGAGTTTATCATTAGACACAGCTGTTGTGAGAGAAAATTCATCAATGGTAGGTCCGACAACGGCCATGATTCTCTCGGTACAGATGCGGTTGAAGTCATCATTCTCGTGGTAACAACTTCCGAGGTCGAGGAACTGTAGCCGGCAAGCGATAGGAGTGATGGACCAGTGCTCATCACCAAGATGGGTATCTCGGATAGTGAGTTTCCGAAGGGAGGGAATCCGGAGTAAAGATGGGAGGCGGAGGTCTGATCCGAGGAGAGGGTGATCCGGGACATCATCATCGCCACGGACAAGGGGGATGTAGGGTACACCTCGGAGTTCTGGTGCGTGTAGCTCTGAACGGGTGATACGATCGAGGGAGAGATCTTGGAGGTTTTCACAGGAAGCAGCTATGGCAACGACAAGGCGTTCGCTCCTGGACATAATACCATGAGTAAAGTGAGCAAGTTACTGGCTGTGCAGGAAAGACTTACAAGGGGAAAGTTTGCTCTGAGGCAGTGTTTGTAATTGAGAGCTGTTTCAAGTTTGCGAGGAAGGGAAAGGGCGAAATGACCGAAGGATGGAGAGAACCAGTAACACGGAGCTTCAGAGCGGCAAGACGAGGACAGGCGGATAAAAGGGCAACAACAGCGTCTGAGCGCTCTCGGAGACAGGTGTGGGTTTGGAGAGACGATTCGTCGTGGGTCGTGAGCTCGAGGGCCTCGATACTGGCGCAATAGCTGCGGGGTACATTTTGAAGGAAACGGGCAAGAGAAGAAAAGTCTAGGAGTTTTATGGACTAGAAAAGAGTCAGCACAACACAAACAGTGGTGGCAGGAACATACTCTGAAGCGAGCAGGAACGCAAGCACGGTAGGAGGCAAGGCAGGACTGGGCAAGAGCATCGACATCGTCGGGGGCGAGATTTGCGACGACCTCGAGCTTGAGTTCGGTGGGAAGAGAGAGCCAGCACGCCATTGCAGTCTCTGCCAATCACCCACCGCCTTTTATTCTGTTTCCAAAAAAAACATACCTTGTGTGTTGCTATTTGTCCGGTGCTGTGCACACACCGTACTCTCCGCACCTCGGCGGAAATCTTTTAGTTCCTAGTTCCCTAGGCCAGTTCCGTAGCCGTCTCGGTGGCCTCATCACTCTCTCTTCGCCGCCTCTGCTCCCCTACCCGTCCATCTCGGGCGCTAGCTGCCCCGACACCCTCGGTGGTAGCGTACAACCCCTCTACGATTTATTGATCTTGTCACACGCTGTGGTCGGTCTTCTTGGGATACTGAGCGGCGCATCTCCGCGCTCAGAGGACTTGGAGCAAAAGACATTGCTATCTGTCAATAACTGCATTCTGAGTTGCCAATGAGTTGCCAATGAGTCGCTCGTGTTGCGAAGCAGATTGTGAACCCCTAACGCTTGTCCCTTTGATCGGTGTACCAGCAAGATCGTTAGCATTACCGACTGATCTGTAATGATCATGTACTGCTCTTGCAACTTTGAACCCATGTTGCCAAGTAATCTGGATGGCATCGGGAATCTATCGGGAATCGTCCGTCCGTGAACTAATATTAACCGCCACAAAGGTGTCTGATGAAGAGCTACCGTCCCGGTCTGCACGGTTTGATTTTTAAGGCAATATCCGAGAATGACTTTCTTTCTATAAGGCTGACTGACCTCACAAGTCAATGTCCCTGGGTAAATCATCAACCGTAATGGGCATATCAGTAAATTTCCGCCCACACAGTCAGATCCTCCCATATGAACGTAGAACATGGCCTTTACCCTCTCTGGTGATGCGTGCTCCATAAACACATTATACCAGCTTGAGGACAAATGTAGGCTTTGATACATGTAGCGTACACTGCCTCATGCACTATAAGGGAAGGAACCAGTCTTGTTTTGTTTATACTTCAGGGGGGAGGGTATAAGTAATTTTGATGAAACTTAATTTGTCTTGCGCACGCGTGGCCTTGTAATAGATTACAGTAAAGATAAAAATCAGTTGATTGACCCTCTGAATTGAGAGGCCCTAGTGTCCAATCATAACCAGTCACAATGATGTTTTGATTCTCGTGTTATGTATGCTCTCTGAAACTTATAGCCTCCATTTGTTTTTCTATTATCTTTCTGTTTATTCTAGAAATGCACAACTTCAGTTCAGTTCAAGGTATCTTTAGCCTAAATCTAAATGTAAGCTTGAATTGAACCTGGACTGGTTTCATAGGTTTACATTTAGGTTGGAACTAAAAAATACTATAGCAACAGGTTCACTTTCATATTGTATAGTGAATCATGAGAAAGAGAAAGAGTGGAGAGGTTCAATAGTAGCAATAATACTTTTTGATAATCTTTCAAAGAGCCCAAAAAGTATGTCGCTATTAGTATATATATTGAAAGTAACTTGCTTTTTTCTATAATACTTTTAGACCACTATAGCATTCTTTTTCTTATTTACAAGTGAATATAAAGAAAGCAGACTGTCACATACTTCCAACATCCATGCCTCTGGGTCAGATAACACTCCAATCCCAACTGACATCAATCCAAGGACCAAAGACCCTGACCCTGCATGCCTCATCAATTCATGGAGTCTGAATGACAACCCACAAGGTGACCAACCACTCAGGGTATGCACAGAGTAATTATTATTTCCATATTTAAGAATGTAGTTATAATATATTGTTCTCCAGTCTGATAATCAACTTGAATTGTGCTGCACTTGTGCTTTTCCATCCAAACTTCCCCTTGATCTGAAATCACAACCTCATAATACATAGGCTAGGTGCAATGTCATCTGTTAAAGCATAAACATACTATAAACATACATCCTAACATCATTCTTTCAGCCCTTCTTGTTACAGCTTAAAGACCTTAGAGTGGGTCAATAAGAAGAACCTTGTATTAGGTTAACACAAGAGAACTCAATAGAGAACTCTGTACAAGATTGTCTACCTTATATACCTAACTACATGGTCTGTGCTAGTTACTGTGCACTCTACTCTAAACTACCATGTATCAGCCTTAAGGTCAACATGTGTTGTGCATGTTATATGACCTTATCCTTCCAGAATGTTCTATGTCCTTCTATGTGTCATGTGACTGTGACTGTCACCTAACCCTAAGTTCTAAAAATAGAAAAATGACAAATAAATTGAAAATAAAATAAAAATGAGAAAAGAAAATAGGAAAAGTTAAGTCTACTTCTTGTAATCTTGACACTTCTCCCATATTCTGAGCTTATGACATAATTTCATGTAACATGTCATATGACTGTGGTTATGTGCTTCTTCATCATCCAATAAATAAAAGAAAAAGAAAAGAA
>Ga0157366_1000936_pt1 | contig 12294 bp, 12 predicted proteins | sample AttbisABBM1_FD_113149 | JGI IMG/M metagenome (GOLD analysis project Ga0157366, IMG submission 113149) | Fungus gardens microbial communities from leaf cutter ant in Botucatu, State of São Paulo, Brazil - Atta bisphaerica ABBM1 | ecosystem: Host-associated > Fungi > Mycelium > Unclassified ...
CAGCGAACCGCCCAGAGGATGATATTTCGCTGAAAATGCCGGCCTTTAAATGGGGTCATGTGCCGCTCCGTCAGCAAAAGTGGACAATAAGTTTATCATCTCCAGATTTTTGCAACAGAGCCAAAGTGAATATTGCCCCATCAACCTGATAATCAGGAGATAAACATACTCAGCAGCAGCACCATCAATAATCCCACTACAGAGTTAATTAACTCCAGCAGTCCCCAGGTTTTGAATGTATCCCGCATTGAAATGCCAAATGTCTCTTTGAACAGCAGAAAACCGCCATCGTACATCAGGGTGATAGTGTTACTGCCGCAAGCCACTGCCAGGCACATGAGCGCAGGGTTTAGATGGAAGGCACCTATCATCGGAGAAACAATACCTGCGGAGGTAATGGCTGCCACTGCACCTTGTCCGGTAAGAATGCGAATAATGGCGGTAATCACCCAGGCAATGATAAAAGGTGAAAGAGGAACATGGTCCATCATGGTGACGATATGACCACCAACACCAGAATCAATAATGACCTGCTTCATAATGCCGCCTGCACTGATCACAAACAGCACATTGGCAATTTTTTTGACGGAATCGCTGACGCAATAATTCACCTGGCTGGCATTCATTCCCCGGCGGTAACCCAGTAATCCGATGGCCGCGATGGTTGCCAGTAACATGCTTATTTCTGCACTGCCCAGGAACTGGAAGAACTTGTCCAGGGTTGAGCCTGCTCCCAGTAATGAGTGGATCAGCGATGATGCAATCATTAACAAAGCAGGGATCAGCGGAATAGAGATGCTCACAGCAAATGACGGTAACTCTGCTGCTGGTTTCTCTTCCTGCGGCTTGATCATTGCGTTCAGTTTCATATCCCGGATCCCTGGCAACCAGGCGGGCAGCAGGATACCGGCACAGAAGAGCGATGGAATGATAACCAGAATGCCGTAGAGATAAACCTGAACAATATCAGCCTGGAATGCACTCACCAGTGCCACCGGGCCCGGTTGAGGAGGGAACAGGCTATGACCCATGGTTGCGCCCACAACGGTTGGGATCACTAACTTCATCCAGGGAATATTCGCTTTACTGGCGATATTCAGTACCAGTGGCATCGCAATTAAAAACGCCACTTCATAAAACATGGCGATACCGAAGATAACACCAATAAACATCAAACCAACGGCTAAATAGCGCGTCCCACAGTGCCTGATCACGGTATCGGCAATCTGCTGGCTGGCACCTGATTCGGCCATAAACTTACCGATAATCGCACCGAAAATAATAATCAGCGCCAGATGTCCCATGATCCCACCGAGTCCTTGCTGGATCATGGAGACGATTTTATCAAAAGGTACACCTTCCATAATTGCCACAAATAAACCGGCAATTAATAACGCGAAGATATTATGGACCTTATATTTCACGCTCATGATGACTAATAACGCAATACCTACAGCAACCCAAAACAGGGCAAGAACTGGGGACATGATATCCTCCTGGCAGTAAGATCATTATTTTACATGTCGTTCAGCACGTTATTTCCGTGCTGAAAGCAACCATTAACCCCGGTCACGTACTGATATACGCTTCCGGGGATTCATGCTGTTGCCGTGTTGAGATAACCCGAGTGATTCTGTGTATTCAGAAGGTGGGATATCAGGATTTCTGATTAGTCAGGGCTTCCCACAGACCAAGGAGGTAAGTGGCACCAAGGGCACGGTCATAAAGGCCATAACCTGGACGCCCGGTTTCTCCCCAGATAAAGCGACCATGATCCGGACGGATATAACCATCAAAACCATTATCGTGCAGCGCCTGCATCACCCGATACATATCCAGTGAGCCGTAACGGGTCGGGTGCGCCGACTCGTAAAAGTCCTTGTCTTTAATAATTTTAATATTCCGCACATGTGCGAAATGAATGCGTCCACGGCGGCTGAATTCAGCAAGGATCCCATAAACGTCATTTTGCGGCTCTTCAGCAATAGAACCGGTGCATAAAGTGATGCCATTAGCCGGGGAATCCACAACATTACACAGCCAGTCGAGATCATCGCGATTTTTGATAATACGCGGTAAGCCGAAGATGGAATACGGCGGATCATCAGGATGGATCGCCATTTTCACACCGACTTCTTCACATACCGGAATCACGCGTTCCAGGAAGTAAGCCAGATTTTCGCGTAGCTTGTTGTCATCAACATCTTTATAGCTTTCAAACAAAGTCTGGACCTGAGCCAGACGCTCCGGTTCCCAGCCTGGCAATGCAAAACCGTTAGAATTGCTGAGGACTTCAGCGACTACCTGCTCCAGAGATTTATCGATGCCCGCTTTTTCAAAGGCCATCGTCAGCGATCCATCTTCCAGACGGTAATTCATATCGGTCTTCATCCAGTCGAAGACGGGCATGAAGTTATAGCAAATTACTTTAACGCCGAATTTCGCCAGATGACGAATGGTTTGCTGGTAGTTGGCGATATAACGATCGCGTTCCGGCAGACCGATTTTAATCGCATCATGGATATTGACGCTTTCGATCACTTCCATCGTCAGGCCAGCGCTATGCACACGATCAACCAGCGCCTGAATTTTTTCTACTGGCCAGATTTCACCGACAGGAACGTCATACAGCGCACCTACCACACCTTCAACGCCCGGAACCTGACGAATTTGTTCTGGCGTGATTTTGTCTTCGTCCGGTCCAAACCAGCGCATTGTCATTTGCATAATTGTCTCTACCTTCTGTGCTTTGTCTTCAAGCCTACTACCATACAAGATGTTTTATAGCGTACAGGAGATCATGGATTGTTGTTGTTGATCGACCTCACAAAACGACAACACGGCAGATGGATGCGTTTCTTTTGTAAAAACAGGAAGGGGATATTGGGCGCAGATAACATTTTATTTGTTTAGCGGTGATTACAGGAGGGGATGAAGATTATCGGGTTAAGCGGAAAGAAGGGCCACCAGCAGGCGCTTTGGAGAAAGCGCCCTGTGAGCGTGAATAAGGCAAAACCAGAACGTTATTTAACCGCACAATCCATTTGTGATTATTTTTATTAAAATTCTTCAGATACCAGCCATTGATCCGCTTCTTCAAACATCTCTTCGATGATCCTCATCAGCGTGGATTTATCGTTCTTACTGGCATCACTTTTTATTCCGTTGGCCTGCATCGGTTTTACCCGGACTTCTGCTTCTGGAAAAACCCGTTGCACGCGTTTTTCCAGCTCGTCCAGGATGAGTTGTTCAGCATTTGCCAGTCCGGCAACATTTCGTTTGTCATAAATGAGTTCAACGAACATATGGGCTCCAGCCTCTTTAGTTTTGACTGTATAAAAATACAGTTGTTTTAAGGCGGGTTCAAATACTATTTAACGTTGTCATCACTTAACATAAAACAGGGTGGCCACTGAATGTCAAAGCCGCTTGATTATCATGCACACTCAGTGTGGCCTGTGCTCCCAGTGGCAAAGTGACGGTGTTGTGATCATGACCAAAGTCCAGGCCTGTCACCAGCGGAACGCCGCTGCGTTGTGCGATGAATTCCCAGACACTATTGAAGTTGTAGTCAAGATCATAGGCAGAAAGGGTGCTGCCCGTGAAACTGCCGAGCACAATGGCTTTTTGCTTCGTCAGAATACCGCAATGCAATAGCTGAAGGAGCATTCGTTCAATGCGGAAAGGGTGCTCATTAACATCCTCGATCACCAAAATCCCATCCTGAATATCGGGTAACCAGGGTGTGCCAATCAGTGAAGTGAGCATAGCCAGATTACCTCCCCAGACTGTTCCTGAAGCTGTCAGTGGCTGCGCAGTCGTTTGCCAGTGCAGGGTAAATGATGCTGAAGTTAGTGCCCGCCAGAAGTGATCCACCGTAAATGAGGAAAGGGGTTCTGCACCAAAATTACCGACGAGCATAGGAGCACTAAAACTTTGCACACCGGTTTGTGCCAGCAGCGCCAGTTGAACAGCGGTAAAATCGCTGTGACCACATAAAGCTACGGTTTTTCCCCGCAGGCGATCCGCCAGTCCCTGATAATCAATACTGGGCAGCAGGCGGCTGGCACCATAGCCACCACGCAAGGCCAGAACAATATCCGGTAACGTTTCCATATGCACTAAATCGTTAATATCAGCCAGTCGCTGGTTGTCACTTCCGGCAAAACGCTGTTCGCGTCTGCTGATAACGTCAGTATGGGTCACCTGATGACCGTCTGCAGACAAACGTGCAATACCGCGTTGTGCAGCTTCAGGATTCTGGCAAAAACCGGAAGGAGCAATCAGGTGAATATTACGTGGGGTCATAGCCATAATGCTTACTTATCTCGTCCGTATGATGAGGTTTATGCGCCATTTTTACTGGTTGTAACAGTAAAACACGCGCTTTGTCGCAAAGCGGTGAAAATTTGCACACCATGAGGTGAATTATTTTTGTACACTTGTTGTCGAATATTTCCGATGATGGCGTAAAAATTGTATCGATGTCATCAATTGCAGCAACAAATTAAGAATTACGGCAATTTTCTGCTAACCGGCAAACCGTATGATAGGCGCGAAGCCAGGCTCAGAGGATAAACAAGCGTGCATAAATGCGTAAAATCAGCAGCAATTATAGCTGCATTGCTACTCGCGGGGTGTGCCAGTGAACCCGCAAAGAAGATCGTTCTGCAACCTGATACTCCGTTAATTGCTGCACCGCCGCAGAAAGAGGCTCAGGCCTGGTCGCTCATTACTGAAAATGCCGCACGTAACTATGGCGTTGATCAGAAGTTAGTTGATGCAATTATTGCGGTTGAATCTGGTGGCAATCCGACCGTGGTCAGCAAATCAAACGCGGTTGGCCTGATGCAAATTAAGGCATCCACTGCCGGACGGGAAGTGTACCGTGCTCAGGGGCGTCATGGACAGCCAAGTAAACGTGAATTGCGTGACCCGGTAAAAAATATTGATATCGGCACCGCCTATCTGCGTATCCTGCAACAGCAAGAACTCGCCGGGATCAGCAACCCTAAAACCTTACGTTATGCCACTATTGTATCCTATGCCAATGGTGCGGGCGCATTGCTGCGGACTTTCTCACGAGACCGTAATCAGGCGATAGCGATGATCAATGCGATGACCCCGGAAGAGTTTTACCAGCATATCCGGGATAAACATCCGGCAGCACAGGCTCCACGTTATTTGTGGAAGGTGACTACAGCCTATCGAACAATATAAAAAAGAGTGCCTTTGAACTCCGGATTATGAATTTTCACCTATACTTAAACCCGTTGTACAATGGGTTAGTTTAATAGCAGCAATCATTGAGGAGGAGTTAATGGGTATTCTGTCATGGATTATTTTTGGCCTAATCGCCGGTATTATCGCCAAATGGATTATGCCTGGTAAAGACGGCGGTGGCTTTATCATTACCGTGATTCTCGGGATTGTTGGTGCAGTAGTGGGTGGCTGGATCAGTACCTTCTTTGGTTTTGGCAAAGTGGATGGTTTTAACTTCGGTAGTTTTGTGGTGGCTGTAATTGGTGCCATTGTAGTGCTGTGGATTTACCGTAAAGTTCGTACCTGATGAACAATCACTCAGCTGGAACAGTATGCTCCAGCTGAGTCCTCTACGTTAACTAATCAGAAAACAAAACCATTCCTGTGATTATCGCTATCCCAGGTATGCCGTTGAGGCTGAGGTTTATCTCGACAGATATGTCTGAAATACTTCTCGAAAAATCAAAGACAAAATTTTTTTAGCTGACTTGATGGATAACATTTTATTTAAATACGAGCTTCACTGCCCCGCCAGCCAAAATAACCGGTACAGTACAACCAGCCATAACAACAGAAGTGCAGCAATTGCGCGGAAAAACAATTTGCGTGCGCCACGCCAGCGAGCATTCAGAGGGCGAGGTGACCCCGGTTTTGACGACCATAACTGCTGCATTCCCTCATCGAAACTGGCCAGATCATCCTCATTTTTCAGCACAGTAAACAACCGCTCATCCAGCCATAAACGCCAGCAGTAATAATGGGTGATCATAAACAGAACCATCATCAGCATATTGGTCAGTTGATAGGGTGGCAACAATATCAACACCAGCGGTGGCAGTGTTAGCAGAGCGAAATAGCGCCAGCTTGCCAGGTGGATACGCAGGATTCGTTGGGTCATCTGGATATCGGACATTGTTGTGCCTTAAATTGTTCCAGTATCTGTAAATGTGCAGACGTCAGCACCACTTGTGGGCGTTCAGCCCGAATAAGATAACTAATCACCATTCCAGCGATCATTCCGCTGATCACATCGATAAAATGGTGCTGCCAGGTGGTTAATACGGAAATGGCAATCAGCCAGAACCATCCTCCGGCAATCCAGCGCATTGTACAGGACAGATGCTGGCGAAAGCGTAACCACAGCAGCCGCCAGGCATGACGCGTCTGTTCCCGTTGCGAGGTACAGATAAACAGGGAAATACCATACAACAGGTCAATGCTCCAGTAAGGAACAATGGTCCATGGCATAAACGGGATCGACGTTTCCCAGCTAAAGACCAGGCTGCCGATATCACCGCGGGTGGCAGTAAACTGATTCACCTGGCCGTAACTGAGAAAGAAGAGCGGTCCTAACAGCAGCAACCAGTACAACCCCCATTTCCAGGGGCGATACCTGCCTGTTGCATGTGCAGATTCAGTCATGAGGGTTTCTCACCGCCAGCGACACGGTGAAGATACCAAATTCATCAATAACCTGCCGACACTTGGTAAAACCAGCCTGTTCAACCAGAGTATCCATCTCTTTCTGACTGCGCACGCGCATTGTCCAGGGAATACCGTTCTGGTGGCTGGTTAACGTCCAGGCGATAGTTTTTAACTGCGGATGCCACGGTTGCCCGGTATACACCAGTACACCGCCGGGAGGAATGGCAGCCGCTAATCCCGCCAGTGATGTTTTAATCAAATCATTGCTGGGGAAAAGTTCATATAAACCGGAGACAATACCCAGGGTTGGTGCAGGATCGATACTGGCAAGGGAGTCATAATCAAAGGCATTACCATTGCGGAACTGCGCAATACAGCTTAGTCCCCGCTCTTCAATCATTGCCTGACCCTGTTCCACATTACGATCACTGTAATCACGCAATAAAATAGAGTCGATGCCGGGTTGTTTTTCCAGCGCATCCAGGACATAACGGCCATGACCAGCAGCGATGTCCACCACGCGTACCGGCATATTGCGTTCCTGCAACAGGGCAACACCCTGGGAAATCATCTGCTGGATATTCTCTTTCCGTACCCGGATCCCGCGCCAGCCAATACTGTTAAGGTACTGACGATCAATAATCCGGCCAGGAATCCCGTTCCCTTCAGCCTGATTACGATAAACATAATCCAGAGTACTACCGGAATCGAAACCTGCGTCATAACCCAGTTGCATCCCTTTAGACTGCTTACCGATGGTTTTCATACCGAAATTCATCGCGGCGTAAAACAGCCCTTCGGCAGAACAACGTGCAGGTGGTGCCTGCAAAGCACGCCAGGCATCAGCACCCGGACTCCAGCGATCTTCATGGCTGTAGTCGAAAACATAAGGCGGTTCGGCATACAGGCGATCAATAAAACTTTTCATTTTATCGAAGGCGATGTGCCTGTCTTTCTCACCCAATGTGTCGTGATAAAAACCGGGCAGAATATGTTGTTCTTTGACGGTGCTGCGTAATCCGGCATAAAACCGTTTCTGTGGTTTTGCGTGTACCACAAAATCATCACCGGAAATCAGTAACTGAGTGGGAAGGGTAATGGCGGCAGAATCAGCAACAATACGCTCAGCCGTTTTATACAGGTCGAGCAAAATATTAACGGCGATCTGACGGGTAATTAAGGGGTCCTGACCGAAGCTGGTGATCCGTTGTGGATCGTGGCTGAGGTATTTCCCTTTAACGTAGGAGTTCACATAGAACAGGCCGCGAATATGCTGCAATAACCCCAGTCCGCTACGGGCAAAAGGCACGTAGAGTTTGACCTTAAATGCCGGAGATGCCAGCACCATGCCACGAATTTTCGGTGCGTAATCATGTACCCAGGTCGCAACCAGTACAGCACCCACACTTTGCGCAATGACCACGATATCCTGTGGATCAACGTGTGCATCCTGAGCAACAAAACTTACAAATTCATCAACATCCTGTACTGAACGTGCGAGAGATGGACTGTACCCACGTTCACCAGGAGAGTGTCCGTGACCACGAGCATCCCAGGCATAGAATTGTGTATCCGGCATCGCCAACTCATCAACGATATGTTGCAGTCGTCCGGAGTGTTCATGTCCGCGATGAAACAACACAATCACTTTACGGTTATTATTGTCAGCAACTGGCCAGTGACGGAAATAAAGGGCAACGTTGTCACTGGTAAGAAACGATCTTTCCTGATATTCACGTGATTGCTGATTCATTGTTATTTCCTTAGCTCAGCTTTTTTCGGGCGCTATCGCACTGCGGCAACGGTTAATACAGGTCCAGATCAGCAGCAGAGCACAGAGGACAAATACGAAATTGAATACACCAATAAACTGTGGCCAGAGTGCGATAATCAGACCGGACGTGCCAAACACCAGCGCACGGTCACTTTTCCCCAGAGGACCACGGTAGTTTCTGATCCCGGTTAAGGTCTGGCAAATAACACCACAAAATTCGGTTAACCAGGCGAGAAATACTATCGAGACAACCAGCCACGGAGAGATACCGGGCAGGAAAGCGAAAGCCAGATACAACCCTGCATCGGAAACAATGTCACCGACTTCATTAAGAATAGCGCCCAGCGTGGACTGTTGGTTAAATTCTCTCGCCAGCATACCGTCGATTGCGTTAAGGGCCATGCGCAGAAATAAAAAAATCGGCAATGAAAGAAATAATAATGGATGAGGGAAGGCGATCAGGATCCCACCAAGAAAGAGTGAGGCTAACATCGCCAGCAGCGTCACCTGGTTGGCGGTGACCCCTCGTTTATATAAGCGGGCAACCAGAGGTCTTAGCAGGTTCTGAAATTTGGGTTTGATATCATAAAGTGTCACGTTATGGCTCCTGCCGTTACACCGGGAACCCATCGGTTCCCGGTGGGAAAGCCGTCATAAGTTAACGCAGGTCTCTTCCGGCAAACCTAACATAATATTCAGGTTCTGCACTGCGGCACCGGATGCTCCCTTACCGAGGTTATCCAGGCGAGCAACCAGCATTGACTGGCGCTGCTGTTGATGAGTAAAGACAAATACTTCCAGGTTATTACTGTTGTTCAGCGCTTCTGGCAACAGATATGGCGCAGTATTCGCATCCAGATGATTCAGTTCATGCACCTGGATAAACTGCTGACCCGCATAGAATGCAGCCAGCTCCCGTTGCAGTGGTTCGCCATCGGTATCATTCAGTGGAATAAACACCAGCATTCCCTGAGCATAATCACCGACACCCGGCTGGAAGATAGGGCGGGTACTGAGACCACCCCAGGCCTGGATCTCTTTTAAATGTTTGTGATCGAAACCTAAACCGTAGGCGGCAAATCCGGTGCCTTTTTGCTGATACTTCTCAATCATGGCTTTACCGCCACCGCTATAACCGGATACGGCATTAATAGTCAATGGGCGGTCGGCAGCCAGTAAACCTGCGCGGGTCAGCGGGGCCAGTAGCGCAATTGCACCGGTTGCATAGCAACCCGGATTAGAGACATGACTCGCCTGGCGAATTTTTTCACGCTGCGCGGCATCCAGTTCAGGTAGGCCATACACCCAACCTTCCTGTACACGATGTGCTGAGCTGGCATCCAGTATACGGGCACCCACTTCATCCGCCAGTGCAACGGCTTCCTGTGCTGCGGCATCGGGCAGGCAAAGGATCGTGACATCAGCCTGTTTCATCAGTGCCTGACGAGCAGACGCATCTTTGCGTTGCGCCTCATCAATGTTGAGTAGCTCAATTTGGGGATGGCTGGTCAGTCGTTGCTGGATTTGCAAACCGGTCGTACCCGCCTGACCATCGATGAATACACGATATCTCTGACTCATTACAGCCTTTGCCTTACAAAAAAGAAGTGAAAAAACAGTGTAATCAGATTACGGCAGAAGGAAAGCGCTTTGTAAAAATCCCTGAGGGTGAGTGGTGCCAGCCGAAGGGGTGTTTTATCCTGCCTGGATACTGTGTTAAGGGAACGAAACAATGAATCTCTATCATCCACTAGTGAAGCTGGCGCGGGAGCGGAAGCTTCCTCATCCAAACCATCAACCTGAATTGTTCAGTCAACAGGCATGGACAGAGGCATTACGCCAGTATGGCGATCCCCAGGGGGTAGGATTTGCCAGTGCAGCGGTATGGCTGAACAACAACTTTATGCGAATCAAACGTAGCCGTGAACAGTTCACCTGTGTTGAAGAACAACCACTGCATTATGCCGAGCTGGTACGCGCGCATCTGGCTGCGGCGAACTATGCGTTTTATCAGGTTGCCAATGAGCAAATAGCCAATGATCATCAGCAGCAACCCAATTCACTGGAACAGATGCTGGCCCGCCGCTCGGCACTCACTGCTGGAGGAGATGAAGCTGCTGTTAATTCAGTCAATATGCAGCGTCTGGACAGTCTGTGTCTGGTGTTATGGGAGCTGTTTAAATACCGCGACCAACTGGATACCCTGTTCCCGGCCCAGCGACCGCACTTGATCAGCAGGATGGACCTCCTCTATAACGAATCGAAAATGTCCCAGTATTATTACAGTTTCAGCCTGCTATGGCAGGAACTGCTTTATGGACATGCTGCTTTTGCGGCGGATCAGGATCGTGTTTTGCTGCTCTATACCCAGCCGTTCCCTCATGCGATTAAAGCCATTTCTGAGTATCGTCGGGATCACCACCATGGTACCACGGCACTGGAGGCTGGAAGCCTGCTTCGTCAGCAATTAATTGTCATGAAAGGACCGTTACTACACTATCAGGGGAACGATAAACCCTTGTCACTGTGTGCATGGACAGCGTTGTCGGAAGAGACGCGGATGCAGGCCGCTTACCAGTGGATTGCACCGTATGGTCATCTGGAAGAGCACCTGCGGCCACTGCTTGATGAACACAGTAAGAATGAGAAAGATCAGCAGATTCAGCGGGTACTGCGCATCTGGTTTCACCTTAGTGTGTTGGCTGCACAAATGAGCGAAGGCTACATCAATACGGATCGCCCAGGGCCAGAAAACTGGCAACAAATGCTGGCAATGGCTCCAGGTTTCAACCGCCAGCATCTGGTTACATTACTGGCAGACTGTACCGGGTTTACCGTGAAACAGGTGGAGCAGGGGCTGAAAATACTGACCTGGCGTGGTAAATCCCTGCAGGAAGATTTATGGGTACAACCATTAATTGAGATGGAGGACGAGGTACTCTTTCCTGTCAGTCCGTTTCTGACTGCCAATATGAGCCGTAACTTTGACTGCTGGTTGCAGAAAATAGATACCAACCATGCCCGTCGAGGTAAATTATTTGAATATGACTTGTTACGGATCATGGCTGAATGTCGGGATACGAATCCGTTAATGCAGCATTTATCTTTCTCTGCTATCGGTAAATTTTACGTTGGAAAGAAGTATGAAGAGATCGATCTTGTTTTTACCTTTGGTCATTTGGTTGTCGTTGTGGAGGCACGTAGCAGTAAAACACCGATCACACCGCTGGATTACCATAATGAAATATATGATGACAATGGTCTGCTACATAAAACCCAACAGGCACAACGTAAAGCGGAGTATGTCAGGGAACATTTTGCTGCTTTCTGCCAGCTTTATTTCCCCCACTTGCATGGACGTGATGATTTACAGGTTATACCGCTGACATTGATCAATGGACAGTATCATGCTGGTTATGTTCTGAATGATGTTGCGGTACTTGATCCTGCGTTGTTACAGCATTTTTTGAAGGAAGGGGAAGTACGTTTTAATCTCAATACAGAGAGCAAGCAACATCAGTACATGATCCCGCTTTATACCTCTCTGGAAGAAGCTGAGGCAACCTTCGTCGATTATATTCGCAGTCCATTGTTAATTCGTATCTATAATGAATTACTGGTTTACGATACGAAGGCATCGCGCCCGATGGGGGAGAAATTTGAAGAAATTATTACTCGTACCTGTCGGGTGGATTCAGATGATTTTCAGCGATTTATGGCTGCAGTAGAGCGAGTTGCACCAGGGTGTATCGTGCCTTGTTCTTAACAGAAGCCAGCGGAATGAACCGCTGGCAGAAAGCAGGATAAGATTACTTCTCTGTTGCCTGACTGAG
>Ga0157366_1000940_pt1 | contig 12243 bp, 6 predicted proteins | sample AttbisABBM1_FD_113149 | JGI IMG/M metagenome (GOLD analysis project Ga0157366, IMG submission 113149) | Fungus gardens microbial communities from leaf cutter ant in Botucatu, State of São Paulo, Brazil - Atta bisphaerica ABBM1 | ecosystem: Host-associated > Fungi > Mycelium > Unclassified ...
ATGAGGTCAACATGTGGTGTCCATGTTGTATGATGTCATTTGTTCTTGAATCTTCTACTAAATTCTCCCAAGTCTCATGATCTGTCTTGTGACTATGCCATCAGGTTGTGACTGATGTGACAGCATGACAGATCAACCCTAACCCCAGTTGTTCTAAAAATAGAAAATAGCAAAATAAAACAGAATGAAAATAAAAATAAAAATAAAAATGAAAAGTAAAATAGAGAAAACCTAAGTGTACTGTTTGTGAACTTGACACTCAAGAAGAACAACCCCAATCTATAACTATAATTCTGACTCAAATCATCATTATCTTTCTCTCAATCATTTTTGTGCTGTTATGTGGGCAGACTATCAAGGAATTCTGGAAAGCATCAAATGAGGAACAAAAGGAATCAATTGCAAAAAGTGTTCAAGAATTTTTCAAGGCTGTAAAGAAATAACTAAAGTTAAAGAACCAACCAGGATTGGAATCTCCAAATAACTTGGAAAGAAATAATACCAAAAAATTGAATTCACATTATGAAAGATCAAAGGAGAAAAAAATAATAGAACTCAGAAATGAGCAGACACTGTTATCAGAGTATTAGCATTTTTGCTATTCCAAAAAGAAAGAAGTTGGTAGTTAGAAAATAAAGGACTGTCTAAAAGAATGATATTTGAGACTTCAAGAACAAACTGCCCTTTCTAATCTAGAATTAGATGATCTTCTTTATAGAAAATTTCCTTGTTACCCTATAATCTCAGGCTAATACTATCAAAAATCTGAAGAAGGTAAAGTCAGAAAGTTAAATAGTTGAAGACTACTAGTTGGACTTTTGTAACTGAAAAGAATTAATAGGCTGCAACAAGATTATATTGGTTGAGATGTTTGCATATAAGCTAAATACTGGACTGGCACATAAACTGGTATAAATAAGAAATATAAATGAAAGAGTAATATAGAGAGTATAGCGTGACAAAGTTATAGAGTTTGAAAGAGTAAGAAAAATAATAGAAGAAATTTTTGGAAAGAGAGTTGACAAGGCATCTATCAGAAAAACTAGAGCAGAAATATAGGGTATATATCAAACTCCAGAAAAAACATAATTTTATTATTCTAGTAAAATATACTATATGACATGTTTTTAAGAAAAGTTAAGAGAATAGAATGAGGTTTTATAGAGGCAAGCACTATTCTAAGTATTTTATTGGTTCATTCTAATTAGATATTATATACTAATCTAGCTATATTCAGTCAACTCCACAAATAAACCTACTTTTATTTATACTTTCAAATCTCATCTAGTATGAATCAACTCTATCTATTTTATGTTAATCACTTCCTTAGCAACTTGACAAAACTCTATTTCAAGATCTGAGCCACCCAGACCCAGAATAATTGTTTATAGTCTCCATTCTCTAAATACTATCTTAGAGATGGAGTATATTAGTATATAAGATAGATACTTATTTTATAAATCATTATTCTTCTAAGAATTGACTAAAACTAGCACTTTCTTTATATGTTGGCAGCAATATACTATCACAGTTGAAGACAGTAAACTTTATTTTATTTTATTTTCTCATTTTTATTTTTTTCTCTTTATTTTTTCATTTTTAGAATTAAGATTGGAGGTTAGTGTGATGTCACAAACTGTTAAATGTCACAATCACAAGTCATAATCATATGCCACAAAAGAATATAAAAGATTCTAGAATAATAATATTATACTACATGCTCTTTAAAATAAGCTAGGTTTAGTATAGCATAGATTATTAGCTAAGTATATATAAGATAGACATTTTGTACTTGGAACTCTATTGAGTTCTCTTGTATAAACTCTATACAATATTTCTCTTTTGCCTAACTCTTTAGCTTAAGTTATAATATCTAACCTAAAGTTCAAAATAAGAAAATAAAATAGAAAATAAAAAGGGAAAATAAATAAACCAAGCCCATCATCTTTAGCTCTAGTAACTAGTGGTCTTCTATAGAGTTGTGTTTTATAGCAGTAGAATTATTTGAAAGGGCTATATGAATGTCTCAGTAAAAAATGTTAAGATTAATAACTATAGCTGCATAGAGTGAGAGACTGATTAAAACTGTTGCTCAAATAGAGGTCATAAGTTGTTCATTAGTGAAAATAGGCTTAAAGTTGTGAGATTTAATTATGAAATAGCTAGTATTCTCCTCTTTATGATAGATAATCTATTCTCTAGCAAGAGTATCCAGTCTGGTACCAAGATATCTAAGGTGAAACTAGATGACAAGATTAAACTATGAGAAATACTTAGACCACTACACTTGTTTGTAGATCAATATTTTGGTAGTAGAAAAGTTCTTATAATTCATAACAATATTAATAAGAAAAACTAAACCTTTGAGATAGTAGCACCAAATATTGAAGTCTTTAAAAATGGTCAAGTGTTCATTATCAATATCATAATTTAACTTTGTGAAGATAAAAGTCTAAGAGTAAAATACAACTAGGTAAACTTTATTATTCTTATTCATAATAGAAAGAATAGTAATAAGAGTATTGTCTCTATAATAAGTTGAGTTTTGAGGATCTAGTAAGTCAGAATGGGTACAGAGGTAAATACCTTTTTCAGAGAGTTGAAAGTATTATAGCAGGAGTTGTAGAACTTCTAAGAAATCTTTCTTTGGATAAGACAGGTCAGCAAAATAACAATGTCCAAGTATTTAAAGATAAATCAGCAGTGAAAATTTGCAAAACATAAAAAGGACTGAATGTTTCTGACTTTCTTTTGTTCTAGCCAATCTTGAATAATCTTTACTTTATCATTGAACATGGTAGATTTAGAAGAAGAGAAGATGTATCCCAAATACTCTACTAACTTGGAATAAAACTCACACTTTTCTGTTTTAGCATAATAGTAAGCTTTGTGGAGGTATTTAAGTACTTCTTTGATATGCTGCTAATACATGAATATGTTGTTAGAGTAAATGAGTATATTATTAAGATAGATCATAACATAAACATCTAGAAGATCAGAGAATATATTGTTTATGAATTATTAAAAGACTATAGAGACATTAGTGAGATCAAATAGTATTATGGACTACTAGAATAATCCATAACAAGTTTTGAAAGCAGTCTTTCATTTGTTTCTACTAGCTATATAAACTAGATAGTATGCATGACAAAGATCTATCTTAGTATATATCTAGGCTTTGCAAGATCTAGTAGATTAGAAATGAGCAAAATTAGATAGTAATTCTTTTTGGTAATACAGTTAATACTATGGAAATCAACACAGAGATGCAGTAATCTATCATTATTCTTAATAAAGAGAACTAGATTACTATATAGAGAGAAGGTTGGCTGAATGAAGCCTATATTGAGGTTTTTCTCAATGAATTTCTTCATAGTCTCTTGTTTAGATGCTAAAAGAGAGTAGATAGTGCTAACTAGAAGTTGTACATCCTCTTTCAGATTGATTTTCAAGTTGTAGGAATAATGAGGAGTAAGAACTTCAGCTTTATATTTTTGGAAGATATTAATAAATGACATTAGAGAGATCAGAAGCAGACTCTGCAAGACTTGTCTGAATATCTAAGAAGTAAAGACAGATTTGAAATTTGCTAGAACCTGGAAGTTTTAATACATAGAGAAAAGCTATAGCACTAGTGATAGTAATGTTGGATTGCTCAAAAGTAGACATGGAGATTTTAGATGATGGTATAAAAACTATGAGATCTGGTAAATACAGAGAGTTATTAATGAAAAGTTATCAACTCATTTACCTAGTTAATTAATAAATTATGTCAGATAAGCCAGTTGTATCCAAGAACCAAAGAGCAGGAATAATCAAGTAGAGTAATATAGAAGTCCAAAGCTATATATTTAACAGAGGGAAATATCACAAGTATAGCAACAATCTCTGAAATTGTGCTATTTGATAAGCTATCAAACAAGTAGAGGACAATTGAGAGATTACAAAAGTATCTAGGTTATGAATACCCATAAACTTCAAGTCTACAATTATAGCAATAAGTAGACCCAACCCAGAGTTAGCTAGAGCTTGAAACAGAGTTTTATTAAAATAGTTCTAACCAAGGACCAAAGGATAGGAAAGAGAAACAAAGAGAGAGTGGAGGTCTGAAGAAGTGGATATATTAAGCTAGATAGGACTCATTGCCATATAAAGAAGTTCAATGTAGTTTTCAGTCTGTATAGAGTTCTAGATATCACTCTTTATTTTTCAAAAAATATCTCAGAAGCAGCTGCATAAGAATTTGTAGCTATTGAAGCACCATGTTTTGCTTCTTAGAGTAGAAGTCTAACTTGTAGTCTCTAGCTATATAATAAAAGCAGAGATTTTGAAACTATTTTTTATACTAGTCAACTTGCTATTGTTAACTAGCTTGGATGAGAAGTCCATCTGTGAAGTGCTAGATTGCTTCTTAGCAGCAGAAAATGACAAATTAGAAGTCTTGAAAGGTGAAGATCTTTACATTCCTCTCTACCAGTCTTCAAATTTTATTTTGTCCCCATTGAACCATTCTAGATCTGGGACCATGTTTTTAGGCATAATAGCCTATTCATTCATGTTTGTTGTTACTGGTACTAGTGCTACAGACATTGCTTCATCTGATTATTCCATTGTTTAATCCAAGGTTTTGTTTATGATCTGTAAAGATCCTAGTCATTCTGACAGTGCTTCTATGTTGTCTGTTCTTCTAGAACTCATCTTGGTTCCTCTTTGTAGTTTACACCACACTTGTTTTATTTATTGTCTGGCAGTAACTTCATCTAATTTCATTCATAGATTAACTACTATACACCTCTCTTGCAAGATGAGCTTGATGACACTTTACCAAATGTTACAACCTTAGCTTAGAGCTCAGGTTACACTTATGCAAAGACTTGAGAAGAGAGAAGGGGAATTGTATAAGTGGTAAAGCATAAGGATACAGGATAGTATCTACACTATATATATGAGTCAAACATGAGGATAACATCCATAATATATGAGGAAAGATGAGTCATAGTACATGAGGTTTGAGCAAGGCTATGGCACCTACTATATTAGGTGCTGACTGAGACTCTTATGGCATAGCTGATTGTGTTGTTATTACCCTTGACCCAAGTTGATGCTGCATCCTTGAGATATCTATTATAACAAATACTATATTACTATTGAATACTGGAGATTGAGTTCACTTGGATATTCAATTATCAGACTAGCAAATTACAATATAACTACTAGTCTTATAATATAGAAAATGCTTAGGAGTTTCAGAATATAGCTCCAAGTAGAAATTTCAGTAAAAAGATACTGAAAGAGGTTAAATAGGGAAACTCTATCATGAAAGGTTGAGTCTTATAGAAGTATCTCTATTATGGAAGACTAAGCTTAATAGAAGTATCTCCACTATGAAAGACTAAGTACTTAAGAAGTTCAGAATTGATTGCATTATCATTATAGAGATATATTGCAGGAAATGTGGCCATCATAAAAGATAAGCTTTTATTAGGAATTGAACAAGATATCACTACTATAAAGAATAGTCTTTGAAACAGGTGGACTTGGTATATAACACTTTATTTTATCACATACCATTTAACATTTACATTCTTCTCACCCTCTTCCAGTGCAGATTACACTCCAATTATCTATCAATTCAAGAACCAAACTCTATATCCCTTATCAAATCCCATAGAGTTTTAAACAACAACCCCTGTGGTGCTCAACAACCTAAAGTATGCATAGTAGTATAGTATTATGTTATATGTCAAGTCAACCTATTTCCAAAGATATGTTTCATTAGCAGTAATGTCATCATAATAAATCTGATACAAGCCTATCTTTCATAATGGCTATCCTTTCTGCAACACATTCCTGTAGTAGTGATACAATAATTATATCTAGTCTTCCATAACAGGAATACTTCTACCAAACTTAATCTTCTATGATAGAGTTCTCCTATCTGACTTCTTTTAGTGTTTCACCACTGAAACCTGTATTTAGGCTATATACTGAAAACTCTAAGTATCTCCTATATCTAACTTGTATATAAGACTAGTAGTTACATTGTAGTTTGCTAATCTGATAATCAACAAAGATAATTCTATTGAACTCAATTCTAGTGTTCAACAGTAACATACTAACATTAGTAGTGAGACTCACTCCCACCTTGAATTTCATCTATTTATCTCAAGTTGCAACCACATGATAGACAGATAGTGCAGCATATAAGCTGAAGCTAAAAACATTCTGATAAGCCTGCATCACTGAGTTCATTACATAGAGTTTCTACACTTTATATATCTCTAAGCCAATTCCATGTGCTTTTACCTTCTGGCATAAACCATGCTTGATATATTATTAGATTATTACTTTTATATTTAAGAATTTTAACTACTATATATTTTTTCTCAGTCTGATAATCAACTTAGATTTGTATCACACTCACTTTAAGTACATCTGAACCTTTTCCTTTTAATCAAACTTGTTTTCTGTACTACTAGCAGATAATTCTGGTGAGTGTGAATTATTCTTAATAGTATTATTAGACTATATAGCTACCATCACAATCTAACTGTTATAACTTAAGGCTTAGTGATAAGTCAAAAGAAGAATCTTGTATAGTATTTATACAAGAGAACTTAATTGAGTTTCAAATACAAAGTATTTATCTTATATATACTAGACTACTAGTCTGCTACACTAATCTTAGTCTATCCTAAAGGTCATGCATATTACATACTATTAGTATATAAGATAATATTATTATTCTGAAATCTTCTATATTCTTCTATGTAATATATAATTGTATAACCATAACTTGTGATAGTATTATGTGACATATGACTGATGTGTAACAATTTGTGACAGTCACATATGATGTCATGCTAACTCCTAATAATAAATCCAAAAATAAATTAAAAAATAAACTAGAAATGAAAATAAAAAAGTTTAAGTCTACTTACTATTTTCAACTCTGACACTAATCTCTTTAGACAATCCAACTCTTGTCTTGACAAATAGCTTTTTCCTATTATAACTCTACCTTTCTCTCTAAGCTCCTATCTACTCAATAACTAAGTGAGCAATTTGCCTATATGATTATCTTTCTCTGATACTCCAAATATCTAACAGAATCAATACTAATCTACCTATTCCTTAAAAGAATACCCAAAAGTGTATCAAAATCTCCTAAAATTATTCCAGCTAATAACAATCCTAACTAAATCAATATACTAAAAGCAGAAAAATCTTTACTATCTCCAAAACTTGTCATATTCTAACAATCTCTTTAGTTAATGAACTTCTTGACTAAGACTCTTGGAAAACTTACAGCCAACTTAATCTCTACAACAAACTTTATTTCTCTTATAGCAAAAACCCAGATTCTGGATATCTTTAATAGCATATATTCCAAGAAACTTAACAGTTTTCTGTCCTAATATCACTATTTTTGTACAAATCTTTTGTCAGAGTTGCAAATATTGGACTTTATTTGATTTTATTTTCATTCTTATTGTCATTTTTATTCTAATTTATTTTCTATTTTAGGAACTAGGGTTAGGGTTTAATATAATGTTATATATCACAGTCATAAATTATTACATGATATGACTCAGTGTTATATATTAGTTACAGTTACATGATGCTATTACTATCATACTGTCTTATATAATTATGTATTATAATAGAAAATAGTAGAAGATTCTAGAAAGAATGATGTTATATAATATGTTATATATATATTAATCTTGAGACAGACACATAGTCATTTAGGGTAGGCTAAAGTAGTAGAGCATGGACTAATAGTCTTAGGTATATAAAGTAGATAATCCTATACAGAGTTCTCTATTGAGTTCTCTTATATAATCCCTATACAAGATTCTTCTTATTAACTGTCAAGATCAAAGATTGTGGACTTAGTTTTTCTTTATTTTATTTTCTTATTTTATTTTCCTTGATTTATTTTTTTATTTTTTTTATTTTTAGAACTCTGGGATTAGGATAGAAGTGATTGGTCACACTGTCACATCAGTCACATCTAATGGTATGGTCACAGCATCAGTCATAAGACTTAAGAGAAGGAAGTAAAAGGTTCTGGAACAAGATGACATCATACAACATGGACAACACATGTTGACCTCATGCTTTACACATGGTCATTTAGGATAGGGTGCACAGTAGCTAGCATGGACCATCTGTAGAAGTATATAAGGTAAACTATTTTGTAAAGAGCTTTCTATCGAGTTCTCTTGTGTCTTCTCTAATACAAGAGTTTGACCTCTGAATTTGCTCTAAGGTTCTAAGGTTATAACATTAACCAATCCTAAGATCTTTGAGTTGTAACATCCTATGCAGTTCACAATGGATATTACAAAGATAAACTTTGCAATAACTTATCTAATAGAGATTATATAGAGCTAGTTTGAGATTGTGTTAAATCAAGAAAAATAAGAAATCTACTAGAATTGGCTCCAGAACTGGGCATATTTCATAGAATAACTGTATCAATACTTTGGATTATCTGACCTCATTAAAGATGTAGCTATAGTACTTAACAACCTGTAAATAAAGATGGGTAATAAGATTACTATATATAATATTGATTTTATAAAATATTTGTCTTAGCTAGAATAGAAAGATAACATGCTATGTTGCCAATTCTAATAAGAGTTCCCAAACCAAATCTAGGATCTCATCTATATATAGGAGGAAGAAAAACCTACTTCTTTCTAATCAATATACTCTCTAGCTATAAGTATTGATAACCATTATTAGAAAAGAAAAACAAAATACAACTGCATTCACAACTTTATATCTACTTCTCCAAACCAAACATCTGTACCTCTAACAAGAACAAACCCAGATAGTAGACAGATAGTAGACCTACAAATCTCTCTAAAGTAACATTCTCAAAAAGTTAAGCAGTGATGGAAAACTAATACTTGAGAAGCAAAAGAGATATTTTGACAATAATCTATGTATGTACTATGGAGAGAAAAGTCACTGAGTTGAAGTGTATTCACATTACCTCTCTGAAAACACAAGGTTCTAGACTGTTACAATTTAATAACATTTGAGTTGATCAAAGAAAGGAGTCTTATATTAGGGTTAATATAAGAGAACTCAATAGAGAACTCTATACAGGACTGTTCATCTTATATACTAAAACCCCATGGTCTGTGCTACTACTACTTTAGCCTACCCTAAATAACCATGTATTTGTCTTAAAGTCAACATGTATAAACATACTATATAATATCATCTTTCCAGAACCTTTTACATCCTTCCATTGCTACCACACGACTTGTGACCATTACTGTAACCGTGACATGTGTGATTGTGTGACCATTATGTCACACTAAACCCTAACCCCAGTTCTCAGAATAGAAACTAAAAGTAAAGTAAAGTAAAATAAAGTAAAATAAAAAGAAAATTAAAAGAAACTTGGGTCCAAACTTTGTAAGTCTGACAAAAGGTGTTATCTATAAGTTGGAGCAGATGTAGTCAGTGACAGAAGTCAAGCAAAAAAGAGGTTATGCTAGAATGCAGAATAACTATGCAATACTAGCCCTTAACTGCATACTAAAGAATTCAAAAGAAATAATATTAGCTTTAGGAATCAATAAAAGGTGTAGAAAAAATAATATAGAATAAGACTAGAATACATAAAACCTCTAAAAGGGCTCTTATAAATGTGAAAGGATAAAGTTAGAAAGGATATTAAAAGAAATATACAAGTAATACCTGCTCACAAATACTTTCTCTTGCTAACATACTCTTAAATAGTGAATCTTACACTATATGACAAGCTTCTTAAGAGCCTCTAACAACACTATCTATCCTAGGTAATATATCTCTTAAGTCAAACCTTATGACTGAAAACACTAACTGATACTCACCTTACTAGTCTTTTCTAGGCTGCTAGAACTCTCCAAAACTTATTCAAAAGTAATAGTATGTACTAGTAATGCTTATGTAATAGAGGTTAAAACTGCTTTTGAGTGAGAATATTTAGATGGAAGTTCTCTTTTTACTCTCTTCCACTTGTGGCTTATGTATTAATCTAAAAATATAGAGAATAGAACTAGAGAATAGAGACCAAAGCCATAATAAAGCTTTCTAAGGTCTTGTAAGCATATAGCTGCCTCTTCATTTGCAATCTGATATCAGCCCAATAATTGATTCCTACTTACAAGTATCTATTCCATTTCTTCTTTACTGTTTTTATAGTCATCCCTACTTGCTTCTCCATTCTGAACTCCATCAGCTTCCAATCTAATGTGTTCTTGTCTTATTCAACTATCTAAACATTTGTAACCCTGTAAAATGCTCTTGCAAATATGTGTACTTCATAGCTAGTCATTTATAAGTAGCATTTCTTACCCCTAAAGATCTCTTCTTCTAGAGATCTAGTTTGATTAATAGCTATCATACTGCCCCTCAAGCTAGTATTTGCTCAAGAGGACATGAGATGTTATCTAAGAGTATAAGATCTTCTTACTAATATCTTCAAAGAAGTTTTATATGCTTAAAAACCATTTTCCAGTGTAACAGTGTTCTAATTTCCTAACTGTATGGTCAGAGTAACTTCTAGCATGATGGGTAGCTTCTGTTCATCTAGTCTGTGTTAGGAACAGACCAGCCACTAAACTAGTTACACTAAAAGTACACAATTTCAAGCTTAGCTTTGACATCTGGCTGGTACTATATACTTTATACTGTACTCCTGACACTCTTCTCCTCATTTATATCTTCCAAACTCTTCTAGTATAGATCATATATTTCCATTTCCCCTTGGATGTCCTTGCTGGTTTCTGCAAAACTCCATAGACTCTATTTCTGACATCCAAGAATTACTAGTAAACCAGAGTAACTTGCTTAACAGTCTCTATTCTAGATAACTACCCTAGGTAACATACCTAGTATATAATCCAGTAGTTTATAATATACTAGCTTATCCTGAATATTGACTAAAACTAGCACTCTCTAGCAGTTCTAATCCACTAAGTTTTCCTAAGTCTCCTTCTAAAATATGTGACTAGTGTAACTAGTAGAGATATAGTACACAAGCTAAAGCTAAAGGTTATTCTGACTCATCTTCTATATTCTTGACCAATACACTAAATTACTTATTTGAACTTCTGAAATACCTTACCAGATCTTGAATAATAAGATATAAACTATGTCTAACATAGAGCAACTAAGCAGAAGCATATTATTTAAAGCTCTAGAAAATCCTAAATATATTAAATAGCTAAATAACTACATAATATTATTGTAATCTGTTGTTGAAAGGCTATAGTGGTCACTGATTGTTGATGTTAGAGTTACAAACTGTAAACTTTCTTTTTTATTTTAAATTTTTTCTTTTAAATTCTTTTTTATTTTATTTTTAACTTAGGGTTAGGGTTTTAGTATGATGGCATGGTCATAACTGTCACATAATCACATGACACAAAAAAAGATGTATGTCAGAGTTGAAAATCTTGGATGCTAGTTTTTTTATTTAATATTTCTTTTTTATTTCTCTTTTGATTTACTTTCATATCTTTGAACTTAGGGTTAGGGTTAGTAGTGACATCACAATCATACTGTCACACATCAGTCACATCAGATGACATGGTAATAGTAAGGGTCACAAGTCACAAGGTCACAGAAAAGAATATAGAAAGTTCTGGAAGAATGATATCATAACAATATATATTACATATGTTGGCCTTGAGGTGAACATATGGTCTTTGGGGTAGACTAGAGAAGTAGTAGCACAGACCATCATCATTTAGTATATAAGGCAGACATTCCTGTACAGAGTTCCCCATTGAGTTCTCTTGTGTTTAATCCCAATACAAGATTTTTCTTCATTGACCCACTCTAAGGCCTTTGAATTGTAATAGTGTAGAAGGTTCTGAAACAAATAATGTCATACAACATAGCAATAACATGTTGGCTTTGTAGAAAGCATATGTACTTTAGAGTAGAATAGTTGTAATGTATGCACAGACCATGGTCTGTGGTATACAAGATAGACTAGTTTATACTTAGAACTCCATTGAGTTCTCATGTGTTACCTTAATACAAGGTTCCTCTTATTGACCCACTCTAAGATCTTTGAGTTGTAATAGTAGAGTTATAAGTTACATTATCTACTTCTGTGGGCTTAACATAAGAGTAGGTTGTTATTATGATATCATGTTGATATCAAGTTCACCAACATTTTCTTATTGTGAATTTCATAGTTTCTTTCAGCCTTGTTTAGCAATTTGA
>Ga0157366_1000948_pt1 | contig 12170 bp, 10 predicted proteins | sample AttbisABBM1_FD_113149 | JGI IMG/M metagenome (GOLD analysis project Ga0157366, IMG submission 113149) | Fungus gardens microbial communities from leaf cutter ant in Botucatu, State of São Paulo, Brazil - Atta bisphaerica ABBM1 | ecosystem: Host-associated > Fungi > Mycelium > Unclassified ...
ACAACAACAACAACAAGATGGAGTGAAGTCGAAGACGGAGGAAGAAGAGAAGAAAGATGACGAAAATGATTTCTCAACTAAAGCCCAGATCATGACCCTCATGACAACTGATGTTGACCGTGTCAGCGAATTCGCCTGGCACTTATTTTCATTGGTCGATTCCCCTATTGAAATAGCAATTGGAACTTTCTTCCTGTATCATCTACTCGGTAAGTTCTTTCCCTTATCTCGTACGACAGATTGCTAACAGGGTGGGGGACTTGGTGTTGTTTAGGCGTATCATGTTTCTTTGGTCTTGCTGTGACTTGCTTCTTCTTACCTCTCAATCACTTCGCAGGTAAGGTCGTCGTTGGAGCGCAAGAGAATTTGATGAAGGCCAGGGATGAGAGAGTTGCTTTGATGAATGAGGTATGATATTCATCGCTCTTCCCATGGGGTCATATGCTGATGAGTGTTGGATGTTGGATAGATTCTCGGTGGTATTAGGATGCTCAAGTTTATGGCTTGGGAACGTAATTTCGAGGCCCGTGTGCTTAAAGTACGTGAGAAGGAATTGAAGTTCCAGAAGTTGAATTATACGATTGAGGTACGTTGAGTGTGAAGGGTGTGTTGGAGTTGATTGATGTGTTCTGTGATGATCAGACTCTCTGGAATGCCATTTGGTAATGTTATTTCGGAATGTTCCCCCGATTTTGTGTGGTGAGCTTATCTCGTACAAATAGGAATGGAAGTCCTATTCTTGTGACCTTGGTGTCCTTCTGGCATTATGCAGTGGTACGCAGAATGCCATTGACCCCAAATGTTGCTTTCACTTCGGTGAGTTGGTAAACTCAGGTTGTATTGTTTTCTTACTTGACTTGTGATTGTATTAGATCATGGGTGAATTTGACTTCTTTCCACATACTCAAATTCAGAGATACTGATCGTAACTTTAGTCTTTAGTGAGATGAAATTCGCGCTCAATGCTCTCCCCGAAACGTTCATAAACATGCTGCAAAGCTTGGTTTCTCTTCGCCGCATTGAGAAATACCTCAATGGAGGCGAAGTCAAGGCTATTCCTTCTCTTGACCGTCAAGAGAAAAGAATTGCACTCCAGTCATGTACACTCACTTGGCCTCAAGACCGATCAATGACCAGCATTGCTCCCTCCATCGCACCGACTCCGAAACAAAAGTTTGTTCTGACTGATTTGACTTTGAATTTTCCTCAAGGGGAATTGACGCTCGTTTGTGGGAAACTGGGATCAGGAAAGACTTTGTTGTTATTATCGTTGCTCGGTGAAACGGATGTTCTGGCTGGACAGTTGTTGTGTCCACATTCTCCTCCTGATTCCTTAGTTACCGCTGCGAAGGAAAGTGCCATTACGAAGGACGAATGGATTGTACAAGGATCGACGGCTTACGTCCCACAGGCTGCATGGCTTAGGAATGCTTCTATTCGAGGTATGTTGCATGTCTATTTAAAACGTCAACAGCTCATATTTTGTTTAGACAATATTCTGTTTAATCTGCCATATGATGAGGAGCGATATCACAAAACGCTTGAGGTCTGTGCGTTATTGAGTGACCTTGATATTTTAGAGGACGGTGATGAGTCTGAGATCGGGGAACGTGGGGTGAGTTAACTTACTCAGTGTGGTAAAAAGCCTTGTGACTGCGCTTACTCATCATCATTCACTAGGTTAACTTGTCCGGTGGTCAGAAGGCTCGAGGTGAGGGTGGTCATATAACATAAATCTCATGACTCACTGAGGTATTTGTTTAGTTTCCTTGGCACGAGCAGTTTATTCTAGGGCATCGATTCTCCTACTTGATGACGTTCTTTCTGCTGGTGGGTTCCTTGGGAACCTAAAGCATAGTTCTCGGCTGACAATCGTTCCAAGTTGATGCTCATACCGCTTTACATCTGTACACGGAATGCCTCAAGGGTGAATTGATGAAAGGAAGAACTGTCATTCTCGTCTCACACCATGTTCAGCTTTGTGCTCCAGGCGCAAAGTACATCGTCGTGCTTGATAACGGACGTTTGCAGTTTGAAGGTAGTTCCGAAGCATTCCTTGTTTCACCGGTTATGAAAACCCTTGTTCAAACGACGGATAATGCAATGAAAACTGACGAGGAAGAAGAGGAAGAACTTATCAAAGTAGAAGAGAAAGTCTCAGCATTGCCAGAAAGGAATGTCAAGAAGAATGTCGAATCAAGCTCGGAGACCAGCTCTACTATTATCCCGAGTCCATTAGAAGTCAAGAAGGAACGAAAGCCCCCACGCAAACTCGTAGAGGAAGAGAAACGTGCGGTTGGCCGTATCGGCCGCGAAATATGGGAAACCTATATTTGGGCTTGTGGAAATGGTTGGTACTGGACCATCTTCATAAGCATCTTGATCGCAGCCTCGCTCAGTCCCGTACTCGAGAATAGCTGGTTGAGGTATGATTGAAAGATATCTCCCGGCTTTGGGAATTTGAATCTGATGCTTTGATCAGGTACTGGTCAGCAACATCACCAGAGGAGGGTGCCGACAGCCCCGTATTTTACATCGCGGTATATTCGATCATCACAACTATTGGGCTAGTCGTTTCTACCGTCCGCTGGTTTGTATTATACACCGGCTCAATTCATGCCTCGACGGTACTTTACAAGAGACTCTTAGAGACAGTACTGTTTGCCAACATTCGCTTTCATGATACTGTTTCCAGAGGCCGGCTTTTAAATCGATTTGGAAAAGATTTCGAAGGTATGTGGGCGAAAAATATTTCCCAAGATGACAAACAAGCTCAAATCTTCTCCGATAGGTATAGACAGCAGCCTTTCGGACAACTTTGGAAGAAGCATCATTTATGGTTTATCGGCTGTGACAACTTTGGTCACTGTCAGTGCTGTTGGAGGACCTCCGTTTATCCTTGCGGCGGTAATCCTTGGTCTCATCTATTGGAACGGTACGCCGACATCTTTCAAGCTCGAATGACTCGTTATCTAACGTATACTGCGCTGTGTAGTCGCCAAGGTCTGCTCTTGTTAAAGATTATCCATACCACCCGCATTGAACTCAAGTGCTACATAGGTATATGGTCAAACCTCCCGGGATATGCGACGTCTCGGTTAGTAGAATGGCATCAACATAGGTTGTTTTCATGCTCATCTTTCTATAGATTCGGTCACACGCTCTCCGCTTTACTCTATCTATGGGGAGACTATTTCTGGAGTTCCGATCATCCGAGCCTTTGGCGCTTCTTCGAAATTTTTGAGGGATATGTTACGATGCGTCGACACCGTGCGTCGATTTCTCTCTTTCAATCTTGGCCTCTAGAGTTGACGAAGCTCAGAATTCAAACCCGTATTATTGGATGTGGGGAGGTGGGCCCATTTGGGAATTATCTATGCTCGTTTCTCTATCCTGATGTCTCCGCCAGTCAACCGGTGGCTTTCTGTGCGATTTAACCTGGTATCTGCTGCAATTGTCGGAGCTACTGGATTGGTGTGTCTTGTGACACCGAGAATTACAGCATCTTTTGCTGGTTTCGCTCTCGCGTTCGCTTCCACTATAACAGGGGACTTACTTTTCATGGTGAGCAATGTTATCTTATTTGAATTCCTCGAGTGTAAAAAAAAGTCAGGTTCGACGATTTGTTGGTCTGGAACAATCAATGGTTCGTAAAAAAGGAACGTGAAATATGGGCGTGCCTTCAATTGGCTCACATTTTTCAGGTCGCTCTTGAACGTGTCAAAGAATACTCAGAATTGAAACGTGAACCCCCGGAATTTATTGAACCGAGGCCTCCCGCTTCTTGGCCTTCCCATGGTGCCATTAAGTGCGAAGACCTAGTTATCCGATATGCTGTGAGTGAATGCTCAGAATTTTTGGTCCTTGTTTGTACTTGACCCTTTTGCAACAGCCCGATTTACCTGACGTTCTCCATCATCTCAATTTCCAGATTAATCCAGGTGAAAAGGTGAGTCTCGGAATGGAGAAGATCGTCGGTCTGAAGCTGATGTGATGTAGGTTGGCATCCTCGGACGCACGGGTTCTGGAAAGAGCACTCTTGCCCTTTCGTTTTTCCGCTTTGTGGAGCCAACGGAAGGTTGCATACTGATTGACGATCTTGACACGAGCAAAATTGGCTTGACAGATCTCCGAAGTCGCCTAACTATCATACCTCGTGCGTGTCTCTCGACCATATAAGAATGATTGACACCCCAATGCGCTCTTTAGAGGATCCAACCGTCTTGAGTGGAACACTAAGATCAACTTTAGATGTGTTTGGGGAGTATGATGATGCAGATATCGTGAGTTCATGAGAACTCTTTTCCATATTTGAAAAGTAATGCACTACTTTTTAGTATGAGGCATTGCGTCGTGTCCATCTCATACCGTCGGCAGATACTCCAGCCGAAGCTGCAGACACAGTCAATGCTAACGTTTTCCGTGACCTTGACTCTGTTGTTTCAGAAGGAGGTGAGAATTTCTCCACTGGGTGAGTCTCCCCCTACTTTGCCCATTTCGGTAGTCTCACTGGATCAGAGAAAAACAACTCTTGTGTATGGCACGAGCTATTCTCAAGCGGACTAAAGTATTGGTTATGGATGAGGTATGTGTTCTGTCAGATGGAGGTCAAAAAGTAGACAATTCCCTCAATTACTTGGCGCATAATAGGCAACCGCGAGGTACGAAGTTGTGTATGAGTACAATCTACGTGGTTTTGATAAAATCTAGCGTTGATTACGCAACCGATGAGCTCATTGGGAAAACGATCAAACAGTGAGTCTGGTCTTCGTTCATTCCAAATAAAAATGACTGATTTGTCCTGCAGGGAATTTGCAGAAAGCACTATACTTACCATTGCCCACCGTCTGAGGACGGTCATTGACTATGACAAGGTAATTTCAAAATGTGACCAATACTGTAAAATAGCTTACATCAAGCTTTTTAGGTCATGGTGTTGGAAGAAGGTCGTATTATTGAGTTCGACAAGTGAGCTATAGGAATCTCGTCAATGAGTCCACCATATTTAGTGACCAACTCTCACAGTCCCTCATCCTTACTAACTGATTCGAGTTCAAAATTCCATGCACTTTGCAAAGCTAGTGGCAAAGACGAGTTTGCGATGCTCAAAAAAATGGCAGGGCTATAAAGCTTCAGCGGCCGGTACCTGACTAGCTTCCATCAATGATTATGCTGTTTTGTCCAGACTGCCCTTACTATATATCCCATAGTCAAGTCAAATCACTGGCAACCACAGTACCGTGAGAGATTGGCGTTCACCGATTCATCAAAAGACCCTACATAGACCCCACGACCTTGCCATTGATGTTGAAACGCCCAAAGGCGCTCAGAAATACTTACGCTGGGGTTCCCGGAAAATGTCTCTGCGATGGTTCGAGACTCGAGCCCGTTCTTCAACCCTTGTTGTGCTCCCGAAACAAAGGGTGGTGTCAGCAGGTTAGGCCCTGGCAAGATAGTAGCCCGGAAGCTGTGCATAATCTGGAAGCTGTAAGTTTGGATACTTACAAACACACATGCGAATACGAACAACTGCCTGCACTACTCTTCACTTATTATGCCTCCACTTCCAAAGCTGGATTCTACTCTACAAATCCATTTCTTGTCGAATCTGGGTTTTGGGCTGTTTACTACTCCATACAACCAAGGATGGTACTCGTGTGTACCTTTCCAAGACCATCTTCTCTTGCAATGATGATCTATCCTGTTATAACCATGGCCGGTTCTTTGAACACAATGTCACTTTACCATATGAGTTCTCTTGGTGGCCCATTTTCTGCATATCTGTCTATGCTGGGCAGTCTTCTGAAGACCCCAGTTAGGAATGCAAGAGTCGAACAGCACCCATCCAATACCTTCTTGTGAGAAACATTGGCTATGCATTGAAGATTACTGAAGCTTCCAAAAATCACACAGATGCTGAAGATCTCGTCGGTAAATGCTTTACTATACTCGTGGTTTCCATTGTCCTTATGCAGGCCTTCATTCAAAAATGTGCCGTAACGGGACATGTTGACTATAACGCCCTACCGAAGTTTGGCCGCAGGTTGAAGGCAATCCGTGGGTCCCCGGATGTTAAACAGAGTGCGTCAATATCATTCTAGAGGCTACGTTCTTTAATATGGAAGAGAAGTCTAAAAAGTTGCGTGGTTATTAATCCCCATAACATGATATGACAGAAGATTGACCTGCAACTCGATGTTCACTTCGACTGTACTTCTTGCGTATTGGCCATCCTTCAGGTATTCCGTCACGATATCAGCAGTTTCAATGGAGGAAAGGTACATTCCTTGACCAATGTCATGACCATGAGCAAAGATTTCCACGATTTTTTTTGATCGATTGTCTCTCCACTTGAATCCGTCGTGAGGTCAAACACTTCCCACCCTGGACCCCTTTTATCAAGCATCTACCTGTTCAATTTTCGACTTAAGATCCCAAATATCTCCCCGTCCCCTTTCCTGAACTGTGCTTTACACCCAGTCTGTTGTAAAGTCGTCCACGTGTCTGACGCCACTAAGCATGTAGAGAAGGTCCGTCAAGATACAGATAGGATGGGCGTGTTGGCTTCTAGTGATATACTTAGCTTTAAGTCACTGTCCTTAGCGTCGGTCGACGTGGAAGGGTAGAAATTTTATACAATTGTCTCGACTATATGAGGACTCTGAACAATTCAATATGTTCCACCCAAAAAGTTGCTGATGAGAGAGCAATCCACAGACGGGCTCACGCACATCTGTGACATTGAGAGAATCGGACATATCATAATATAATATCTAGGCCAAGGTCAATATTACCTTATTAGGGATTGCAGAGAAATCCATCTTCACTGAAGAAATGCTAGCAGATGTTTTCACCAAAATAAGGTCAGCATTTCATGTGTAGTATCAAGATATTCAGTTTTGACATCATCATCATAATAACAGTCTGGCCTTTCTATTGTTTCAGACATTAATTTCTGAACAGTCCCTTACTAAATATATATATATACATATAATGACAATAGCTAGAACTCTATAGTTCACTTTTCTGTTGGTGAATTTTGATTAGTCACCTATCATAGTGTTCTGACTATTTCTCAGATCATCCCCGGGGTGTCCACATCTTTCTGAGGATGAACTTCCCAAGTTCATCGTCACTCAAACCCCGAAGAGATTCATTGTGATCAACGCCCTAAGAAACATGTATCAGCTAGTTCCGCGGAAGCCTGGAGGAATGCACAAACCTCGCGTTGAGCTGTTCGGATGATTGCTTTGGCAATTTGAGCACTAATTTCACGGACTAGAGCAATATGTTAATGTCGTATCAAAAAAAATGATTCGTGTGACGTACTTCGTTCAATACGTGGGTACAGAAGACCCTGAGCACGTTCCTCGCTAGTCAGCGAGTCAGCCAATCCCAAAGAAGAGGCCTCGACCATGCTATCTGTAACAGATTTGACACGCCCCAGAATCGCACCTAGGCCCAAACCTGTAGAGGGACATGATGATTTAACAAAAGATAGACAAATTCGACATTACGAACCTGGGAAGATATACATGTTATTGCCTTGCCCAGGGTAAAGAGTAGTTCCCTGGAATGGCTGATCCGGGAAGGGTGAACCAGATGCAAAAAGTACTGATCCGTTGGTATATTGCACGGCGTCGACAAACGAGCATTCCGAGAGACGGACAGGGTTGGACAGAGGAAAGATGATGGGACGAGGATTGATTGATGCCATAGTTTGAATGACTTCCGGAGTGAATGCACCCTGCAAGGCACAACGTGGCATTAGCGAGTTAACTGTTGGCCGAGTGACCTGAAGCACATACAGTGATAGTGGAAAGACCAAATAAAGCAGTGGGCTTCACATATTTAATGATCTCGACTAGATCGGTCATCGGAGTGCCACCGTAATCGTCCCTCGAGAAGTCTGTCCCACCTTGTCAGACAGTGAGGCCGAGAAATTAAAGTAAACTCACACTTCTTGTGCTCGGCGAGTTGCCCACGGGCATTATACACGAGTCCCTGTGAGTCCACAAGCCATATACATTTACGAGCTTCTTCCTTTGATAAGCCTTGGAGAGTGAAGAAACTAGTTAGTTGTTGGGCTACTCCGACTCCTGCAGATCCTGCCCCAAAGAACAAGATGCGGTGTGACGACAGGGGCTGGCCAGATGCCATTGAAGAAAGTTTTGCCGCATTCAGGAAACCGCTGAGGACGACGGCTCCTGTCCCCTGAATGTCATCATTGAAAACGGGATATTTATTTTGGTATCGTTCAAGGTATTTGAAGGCATTATCAGTTGAGAAGTCCTGAACACAATCAGATACACTTTCTCGAAGGTAAAACAGCGGAAAGAAATTGAAATACCTCGAATTGGATCATCAGCTTTGGAAAGGTGTTGGCCATTTCATACATGAACTCGTCCATGAATTCAGTCATCTCCTGGTCCGAAACACGTTTCTGACGCAACCCGAGATAGAGTGGATCTTCCAAATATCTCTGGGTATTGGTACCAAGATCCAGACATATAGGGATAGTTGACTCTGGACGAATGCTGGAAAATGATTTGAATGGAAATGGTCAAAAATCTGCAGATATTTCTTACCCGGCACCAGCAATATACAAAGATAACTTGCCGATTGCAATGGGCATGCCATTTACACCCAGATCACCCAGCCCGAGGATTCTTGACCCTAGTCACGATATGGTCGATCAAGAAATCACAACACACCATTTGGACCTGCACTTACCATCGGTGACAACACTGATACGTGCTTCGTCGATCCTTGGCCAATTGTCGATTACTAAGAACAGTTTAAAGACAGTTGGACTGTACAGACGGAGACACACCTTCACGGATCTTGCCTTTGTCCTTGATGGAAACGAACTGAAAACGAAGTTTACTATCAGATCCGTTCCGGTGATGATATGCTGGACACGAACCAGCCCTTCGGGACGCCTGTAGATATGTGAGTATTGTAGACAAGCATCTCCAACAGTTGGCGTGTAAATTATTGGCGTGAATTCTGACATGTTATCGAGACAAAGTTTGTAGAACATTTGAGGGTTGGACTCTTTGAGGCTAGACAAATAATTGTATTTCTCTATATTTTGATCTTTAGACCTCAATTGTTCAAGGCATCGCAGAGCATGTACGGATTCTCCAAATGCGGGTGGCAAAAGGCCACGCTTGGGTTTAGATGCTGTCTGACGCATCAGGAACCTTGGCAAGGAGGAAAGTAAAAGAGGCAAACACTGTGGTACCACCTTCAGCTTCTGAACACCATTCACCAAGTAAGGGGTTAGAACGATGGTCATGGTGGCACAACTGAAGAGAGCGAAACGAAGTGAAGTTTGGGGAGACTTGAAAAGTTTGGGGTTTGAACTTATATCTCATTCGCAAATCGCGATATTACCGAACAGTAGATCGTTTCGGTTTAAATATATACATACTTTGTCGGTTGCCCGGCAACCCTAATGAGACCAAACTGAACAGCACACAGGGCATCAAATGTTGTGGCAAAGTCATGTAAAACAATCATTGAAGTTGGCTAGTACATGACAGTGATTATTGGGTTTACACTGCCTCTAATTGCTGGGCACTGCACTGAGATGAAAATAACCCACATCGATTAGGAGTTTCATAGTGAGTGGGGTTTACTCTGGATAGGAGGTATACTTGAGCCTCGTACGATCTACCGGAGTGGCGTGACTACGGAGTGGCGTGACTAGGTTAGTATTTGTCCCCAATCAAACATGTTCAAACATGGTTTACATTTGTTGTCACTACCGTCAATACAGCCCCCTCAACGACGGATGTATGTGTAACAGTGAAAACCAAGCTCAAATGTTTGAAAACATGATGCAATCTATGGCGACCAATGCAAAGCATAGTTGACAGCAGTTATTTTCACTTTCGCCAATGAATTTCGGGAACACTTCCCATGATGCTCGCTGTCGGGACTCAGCGTAATTGATCTGTGAGTCAGGGCAGCTGTTTCAAGCAAATACACCATTTATAAATGGCGTCCTCGACGGATAACAAGAATAGTATCAGGTATCATTCATCTCCTACCCGTTCAAAGTTGATTGAGGGTATCCAATGGCCTGATCATTTAACATCGCCCAACGTCACCTCTGTGAACCATTTACTACAGACCCGTTCAGGGCTTTCAAGTCTTCCTACACAATAGCGTCTAATAATGACTTGCGAGGCCGAGCTCCAGTTCATCGGAACTAGTTATTACACACAGGCTGTCGTGCGAACGGTCCACTACTGCTCAATAAGAAACCTTGGGTGCAATGCATAGCTTCAAACACGGAATTCGGAGCCGTGAAAACTGAGTGGAGAAACTAAACTCATGAGCGCAGTCTCACCCCTCTGAAATCAGAGATAAACCTCCTGCTCATCTTCTGATACTAAGCCATGCTCTAGGACCCACTAGCCGTTCTGACAACATTTGAAACAGAATGGCCCATACGGCTTGTAATCAATAGCTAGATAGTGAGCACAATTTAATCTTAATCGTTGCATTGTTCGGAACTAAGACTGTACCTGTCATCAAGTGAGCTACCAATCCATTACCAACGGACCCGGAGAGTATAACCATAATGACTCTCGAATGACTCTCAATGGATCACCAGACTCCACCAAAAAAAGGCTGTACCTGCCGATGCAAGTAGTATCGGCCCATAACCAACCTAATTCAAAGTCATAGTCGTAGCCGTCAGTTCGTCGAAGTTTTCCCAAGATCAAGGCACAAAGCAGCTCCAATTGCAGACTGCAATATGACGGTAGAGCGCCACCGTTGGTGTTGTCCAAAACGTTCTCATCCTTACTCGCTCTTCTTCATTGAGGACTTATCTATTCCTTTCAGTGATCGTTTGTGTCTCCATCTCTATTTCCACTGATTCAGATTAGACGGTACCTTCATTTACCAAGAGCTATGGCAGGCGTTAAGAAGAGCAGAAATACGGCTCATGTGCAGTATATTCTTGAACCATTCGAACCCGCTGGCAAGGTACATTGCCGATTATTCTTGTTCTATGTATGTAGTGTGTTGCCTGTGTTGCCGAACCCAATTTACGGACACCAAATCGCATAGTTAATTTTCTCTTCCTTCGTCAGACTTTGGGACTCACATTTACGAAGTCATGCGGATACTGTATACCGGCCCGTTTCACTACATGGCTTCATCTCCATTTGTGGGATTGCCTTTGCGAGTCCCCATGAATCCTTGCATGAGGCCCGTATCCATCGATCAGCATATTTACTGTTCGGTCTTCGGAAGCGGTATGCCGGTCCCTTCACTCTGTTTCTCCTCATTTACGCTTCTTCATGCTTCCAAGTTCTTCAATTGATTGTAGGGTGAGAAGGATTGTACTTTCTCTACTAGCACCATATCTGTGGTCACGCGCGGACCCCGCACTGCGAGAACTCTGAGTTCCCTTTCACCCGGCGGGAATGGTTCAATATCTCCAGGTGCCTTTTCTCTCTCATGCCCTACCACTAACGTGGTGCACACAATCTAGGGTCGGGCTTGTTCGTCACAAGAACTCGTATCTATCCATCTACGCATGATCAATTGGTCAATCATATAATAATCTTCAAACAGGTCTTCTTGTTCCCAAAGGCACGGTTTCACCTTGATAATCGTATTTTCCGAGGCTGTCATGTTCTACTCGTTTTCACTCGTAAAGGAATCACTTCCCCCGCGGAATTTCAAACGTCTACCCCCGGGTTCCGATTTTCCTAATTCTTCATGTGAATGTCATACCCTTCAACGGCTTGTTCATTGATGATATTTTGGTGAACATAAACCCTATGCACTCGAGAATTCGTTATCGATGACTTTCTCCAAGTGGTACGCTCTTGCAAAGGAAACTGACTGGTTTAGGGAGAAAGTTCCGTTCCTCTCTGGACAGGCGCCTGCATCTGCTTGCCTTGTCCTCGTACGGATAGTCCACTCTCAGCACTGGCATCAACAATCTTCATGCGGCCACAGAAGGATTACCAAAGTACTATCATCACTCTTCGGGCCGATTGATCCAGTCGATAAATTCTGTGGGTGATGGGATTTTTGTTGTAATTTGATCTACATGAATGATCCTAACCAAAATATTGGGTACATGTGTTGCATGACACTAATATGTCCCTATGCATACTTCGAACAATCATACGTTTCTG
>Ga0157366_1000949_pt1 | contig 12155 bp, 11 predicted proteins | sample AttbisABBM1_FD_113149 | JGI IMG/M metagenome (GOLD analysis project Ga0157366, IMG submission 113149) | Fungus gardens microbial communities from leaf cutter ant in Botucatu, State of São Paulo, Brazil - Atta bisphaerica ABBM1 | ecosystem: Host-associated > Fungi > Mycelium > Unclassified ...
CCTCTTAACTTATCTATGCTTTCCGCCATTGAACCTGCACCATTAGCAATCAATGCAGAACCAGCAACAACACCGATAACATTTCCACTGAACAGTGATCCAGCAAACAAGCCTACCCCAGCCACTAACTGAACAGTCCCAAGAACAACTCCGATGCCGTCGATGACATAGCCAATGATCTTTTCATGGTCATGGTAAAACTTCACAGAAGACGAAACTACGGCTTCTCCTGTTCTAAGCATCCTGTCCTGAATCTTTAGGTTTTGGGCTTCTTGCTTGAGATTTTGGATACACTCCTGACACTTATCATCCGTGGTAGAAGTGCGGATAGTCTGAATCTGCAAGCGGGTGAACTCCCTTATTTCATCCTGGAACCTTACACGGACGAGCGCATCCTTGAGATGGAACTGTGAGAGGGATGTGGCAACATTGACTAAGTGATTAGCCTCAAGACTTGCCATACTTAGAAAGTAGTTTGATTGTCTGTTCCTGTCCCAGTAGTTATCCATAACGATACCTTTGTGTTAATGTCACTTGTGATAGTTATTCATGGCAGACCCTAAAATAACTTTAGTCATAAGTAAAGACAAGTGAGAATAAACCATTTTTTATTAACCTTTTTATTGACAGCATCCTTAACTATTAATAGTCGTTTTCATTTTATTTTGACTGACCAATGATTAATTGAAATTTTGTTCTCACTTGGTTTTCGATATGTAAATATATCTATAAGAACTGATATAAAAAACACAGCCAAAGAAAATATACCTAGAATCACAAAGAAGTTATTTGCATCTACTCCAGGATATGTAATTAAAAACACACCTTCAGATAACGAAAGCCATACACCTAAAAAGAGAAGGTAAAGAGCAAAATTAAGTTTTGATATTGAAAAGCGATTTGCTCTTTTATTGACTAAAGTGGTGTATATTCTTCCTGAAAATAATGGTTCTAACAGGCTAACATGATATTCCCAGTTCTTTTGCCAGAATTCGCTGCCTTGTATTATTTTTGAACCGATGATGGTTATTACAACTCCTAACACTGCAACACCTTCAACCATATATATGAGAGCATTTTTTACATCAGAATCTGAAGGGAGTCGGTAATATGCAGTAAGTAGTAATCCCGTCACAGTTATCAATGATGCAATCAGAGTCCATACGTAAGTTGTTCTTTTCCAATATAGATCAATTTCAAATTTCCTTATATCATGTGCTTTATCATATGATTCTTTAAGGACTGCATAATCTCTATTAGTCAAGAATTCTTTTTCAGGCGAGTTAAGTAGTTTTTTTATGTACTCATTAGCAGTTTTTTCCTTAAAATATCGTTGTGCTTCCTTGTCTTTATGTTCTTTATCCAATGCTTTATCAGAGTTATTGTTTCTGAGAGTGATAAGGCGCTGATTTAACATGTTTTTATCCTTATTGACTGTAGGCTTATTCCTATTATTCATCTTTATTTTAATCACTTAAATAATCAAAGGCTGATTAGGCTAACTTTGGAGTTGTTAACTATTTACTTTAAATTCATTGCTTTACTCGTATTTAGTGCTCAAACCATTTTACTACCGCATAAGTACTTGGAAACATATTACATAGAGGAATTGTGAAGCTCAACTTTACAATTGAAAAAAACCAATCGCGTGATTGGTTTTTTAAGTTACTGATAAGCAATGCATTATATTTTATTTATTAATTACATTGTCAAAGATGTGCATCCAGCGCTTAAGTTGCAGTTCCGTATCCCGGATGCCTTCTTGTGAGTTAAAGTCACCCTTTTGGGGAAAAAACATTACTCTCCATTCTGGATACTGAACATCATCTACTGCGATGTAAAAGCCCAATTCTCTGAAAACATGAGTGCGGTCGAGTTCTTTGTTGATGCCAAACCGTTCTCTTGTATTAGACAAATTGTATCACTATCTTCCAAGACCTAAAAGAAACTCATCAACACGTTCGAATAGATAAATGTTCGGATCAGAGCCGCTATCTTTTGCAATTAATAGATCTGTTAACTCATGCACGGATAAGTGGATAATTAATTTACCATGTTCTCGCATTGCTCCTGCAATAACCGCTTTAGCAGAGTCAGCGCATTCTTGTTGAGAAATAACGATTGCTACTTTCCTTAAAGCCGAAGGATACAAATAACGCTCAGTCGTGATGATTTCACTCTGTGTAATGGGAGTGCTATAGTTTTTAAATTCGAATATCACATACCTACTTTTTAAATCTTCTAACATCACTCGCCATACTTCAGATGAGTTTGCTAATATTCTGCACACTAAATCTCTACGATGCAAAGAATCGATAGTTCTTGACTGTACATACCATCCATGAAGATCATTTTCGAAAAGGTATTTCAATGCATCAATACATGCATTTTCAAAATCAGTTGCCATTATTCTGCCGGGCGATATAGCAAGCAAACCTTGTGCCAAGCTTGCGCCTTTACCAGGGCCATGCGTAGTTTCAATATGGTTGGTTAAAAAGTCATCATTTTTATATTTTTCTTCATTTGCCGAATTACCTATTTCAAACAAATCCTCTAATTTTTTAAAAAGTTCAGGGAAAGGAGAAGCCATACTAAGAATTTTATCTCCGTCCCAAATCTCTATATTAGGGAAAGTGGTTGCAACTTGGTGGAATTTTTTTTCCATCGGGCAAGATATTGCTAATATAGTATTTTTTGCACTGATCTTATGTGCTATTCCTGCGGTGTGTTGCAAAGCTCTTTTAAACATTGAAACGGGAGGCGGAGAAGAATGCCGGTAATACTTTACTTCAATCATCGTAAGTGAGTCTTGGGTGCCGAATATAATGTCCGGTCTCATATGTCTATCAAGAGTTGGCTCTATTTGTACATCTTTTCTTTCAAGGCACCCAAGTAATTCCGCAACTAATGAAGTAAATGTATACTCAGATCGTGTATGGTAATTTCGTTTATAATTGATATTCACATTAAAAACCTCAAGTTTTATTTTATACCTACATAGTGATTTTTATATATCGCTATATTATCTAAACATTGACCGAGTGGCCATGACTTTAAATCCATAGGATAAAATCTTTCATTTCTTCGTAGTTTTTAATGATTTTTTTGGCATCTTTACTTTCGTCGTCCAAGCAATCAATTAAAGTATCCCATTCACTTTGCTTTTTTCCAAAACCATACACTTGCTCAATATCGCCGGACTTCCAAAAATATATACCTTTGTCTTTTAATTTATTGTGTATTTTTTGAATGTGAACTTTAGTTTCTTCATGGTTGCAAATTTTTATGAAATCTTTACTTGATATGATTTTAAAAGAATCTGTGGAAACTACAGGGTTTGCAAGAGGTAAGCTATGAGGCTCTGTTAAATCTCTTATTGAGCTTATCAAATCATCACACTCTTCGCTCAGTTCATCTTGATGAGGGTTTGTAGTAAATAAAATAGAAAGAAAATCACAGTCGGCCAGTATTCGAGTTTTTATTCCTATTGCATTAATAACATTTGCCATTTTTAAAAGATTTCCTTTTCCATCAACAGCAACTATACTTATTTTAGATGCGTTGATGTCTTCATTTCGTAACTTTCTATATAAGCTACATAGCACATTAGTTTCAGTTTTACCTTCAACCAATAAAACTTCTTCTGAAAATAGAAAATAAGAGGAGTTAGACAATGTAAATGCAGAATGGAGTTGTGGTGATGAAGACTGATAGAGTTCTTGTATTTTATCTGAAATACTCTTTCGTGCCTCAGTTCCATCGGTATTTTTACAAACCTGAATGGCATTACATGCGTGTTTTGCGGAAAGCATACTGGCGGAATGGGTTGATATAACTACTTGAAAACCCATATCGCTAAGTAATACAAGTGATTCTCTTACAGAATTGATAGCTGATGGATGTAAATATAATTCAGGTTCGTCTATAAATATTAAGGTGTTTGATTTGGTCGCTTTTTCACTTTTCTTTTTTCTATCGGCAAGATATTGAATTAAGGCCATTTGAATCGAACGCTGTGTTCCATGACCAAATCTATTGATATCTCTCATAATCGCGGACTCTGCTCTTTTTTCAAAAACTTTTAGCGTCCCGGATTTGAATATCTCGTCAAGAGTTGGTGTGGGGAAATGTAATTTTATACTTACATCAGGAAAGAACTGATTTACTTTTTGGTTTACGCCATCGTCAATTTTACTTAGCCCTTCCAATCTTGTTGAACCATCATGAGAAAGGTGTTTTCCAATTTCAGAAATATTTGCCGAGAACTTGTCTTCATATTCTTTTTTAATTTCATCAACAATAGCAGCTAAGATTTTTGCAATGGTTGTTCCAGATTTGTTTTTCGTCGAGTCTTCAGCTGCGTCAGACATTGCTGGGATATGAATAGGTTCAGGAAAAATGTTTGATATTGCACCATCAATACCACCAGGATTTTTTTTCCAGGTTTCCCCATCAAAAACTTCCAAAGTTTTTTTAATTCTTGATTTGTTGTCATCAAGAATCTCTGTTTCTTGTTTTCTGGAGAATTTTAATTTTCCATCTATAATAAATGGCTCAATTTTTTTCTTATTTTCATCACTGAGTAAAGTTAGAACATCTTCCGTAATTCCAACTATAGTTCCTTGAACTTGAACTGGTCTTAACGGGTCATACATATCAGCTTCATTTAAAAGAGAGCCATCCAAAAGCCACTTGATGGCTAATATAATGTTTGATTTTCCAGCGTTGTTATAACCAATAAATGCAGTGTAAGGTCTCAAGTTAATTTCAGTAAACTTACAAGATCTGAAGTTTTTTATTGATATTGTAGTCAAGCGAACAGCCATTTTTCTTCTCCTTTTGAGGTTTAAATATAATTTTTAAGATGATTTTTAAGGTTTTATTGTTATCTTTCTCTCAAATAAAATTACATGAGATACTATCCATAGTTGATAATTTAAAAGGCAATGAAAGATTTATGTTTTGCGATAGATACTATTGACAACGATTGATAAAGTTGACTTTATAATCATTCAAATTTAAAAGCCAGCCCCTGAGGCTGGCTTTTTTATAACTAATTGATATTTATATATTTTATTGTTATCTATTTATCGTTTTATTGAAAATTTCCATCCAGCGCTTAAGCTGCATTTCAGTATCCCGAATGCCTTCCTGTGAGTTGAAATCACCCTTTTGAGGAAAGAACATTACCCTCCATTCTGGATACTGAACATCATCCACTGAGATGTAAAAACCTGACTCCCTGAAATCATGAGTGCGGTCGAGTTCTTTGTTGATGCCAGTCCGTTCTCTCGTAGTAGACAAATTGTATCGCCACTCTTTGATTGCTGAGAACGGATAAGTTTTTTGTTTGTTCTCTTCCTTGAGATGGATTAGTCCTCGTTTTTCATCGAGCTTCATAGCAGTAGGTCCGAACTCGTGACTCCACATGCCGTCAGACTCTCCGAATACATCTCTGGTGCTGGCATTCCACTTTTTGATGCGGAATTTTTTATAGGCAAACATCAAGAGCATGATGCTTGCGAAAATCCATACGATTGCAAGCTGGACCAACCCCTGAATTCCAGAGAAATAGAAAATGACAATCGGCAGTGCAATAGCAATCCACACCCGTTTCATCATAAGGAAGTTGGGCTGTTTTACTTCAGTTGTTGCTGTCATAGATTCTTCCAAGGTTAGTTTCACTGAATCGAAGGCGCACGTATGCATCAGCTTATTCTGCTGATAAATCAGTGTGCTATGTGTTTCCGTTTGAAGTTACATTACGGCTTGGAAATGGGGTCTAGCAAATCATTTATACCGATCGATCGCCTCTTTTTGATAGTTAATAGCTATCATAATATAAATATTGATCAGTATTAACGATCGATCGTTTTTATCTATCAATTTGAAATAGAATGGGAATATTTATAGTATTTGACTTAGTAAGTTGTTTTAACTAACTGAAAACTAGCTCTTTAAGGTCGCTTGAAAGTGTTTTTTATCGCTGAACTTTTAAAATTTACCTCAGAAATCTCCGGGGCTTCAGAGTTGCTGGTTCGTATTACGGCAAAGATGACATTTCTTTTGAGAGGGTTGAGAATCGTTGAGCCAACAGCTTTTAAACTGGCAACAAGCTCCTCAAGGTAAGGTATCCACTGCAACCAGCGAGACCGGATATGTTCTCTGGAATTTGCCGTAAGGGGTATAGTTGTGGGATGAACTTCAATGGGTTCCGAAACGTTTTCATTGTTGGTAATCGATTCAGGAGCAACAGCCTCTATTGGTGGAGTCACGGTGATTCGCTTACTCATGTTTGACCAACTGTATGCCTTACCGAGCTGTGATGCCTTAAAAGCGACTCCCTGATGCTCAAACGAGAAACCGTTCATCTTACCAGTAGATGCCATGTTTGCTGTTGCTGATATTTTTTGCTTTTGTAATTCGTATATGAAGTCTTCGATAGTGATGGTATCGAAGAAGGTGAGGATCGCATCTATAGCTTCCTGTATCACTTTTTTAGAGGGTTTCTCTCCGGTCCTGTCCTGCATCATCTTTTCGTTACGAGTGAGCTTCTTTTGCTCCTGAGGCGGTTTAGCATGAGAAGGACCTTTCGTTCTAGTGAGCTGATGATCCCGTTCAAGGTCTTGAATGATTCTGGTGCTAACGAGATTCTCGTTCTTACCCAAGTAAAGCTGGCCATCTGCTAAAACGTTTATGCGAGAAGCAATAATATGTATGTGTTGTCCAGCTTCATCGTCGTGGAGGACATAACAACGAAGGTGAGTGTCACAGAAGCCCATCCGTTTCATGTAGTCGTCAGCAATGTTCCTCCATTGTTCATTTGTAAGGGATTCACCGACAGGGAGACGAAGAGAGTTATGCCAAACTGGTTTCGTAACATCCTCTCTTAGCTTCTGAGTCTTTACGAACTCGGCGGTCAGCTCGTCTATAGTTATGCCCACAAGATTGCCACCAATCACCATTGGTGTAGTCATATGGTGAGGAGCAGGGGCTAGCGCATACGAGATGACTCCTCGAAAGTTTTTACCCCTCTTTATTTTATTCATACCCTTCATCTTGGATGATCACTTTTCAAGTCTCAGCAGAGCATCTCTTACATGCGACAGTTTCAATTTCAAAGCGCTTACTTCATGCGATAGTGGCTGAGCATCTTCGCCTCTGCGAAGCAGGAACGAAGTAAGATCATTCAGTTTCTGTAGGGAACCAGTAAGCTCCTGCCAGGCTTCTTTGTTAATTTCGGGAACAGAAGGGGGAAGTTGCTTGAGAGCTGAAGATCTCAGCCAACAGCTTTTGCTGAGCTGGCCTCTGAACTGGTTTACTTTGCTCAGCTCGACTTCGTTTAATCTGACTGTTAATGAGTGTTTGCGAAGACGATTAGGGGGTAATTTTTTAACGACAGGATCATTGGAAAATGTAGAAGGGAAATCATCGTCAAAAATAATATTGTGTTTTTTCATATCAACTCCTTTTGATATTTTTGATAAATAGCAAATCCATATGCTATCTATAATAAATACCATAAAGATCAATCGCGTCAATGGGTTGGGGTTTTATTTTGGGGCGGCTTTGATCTTTCTTTTTCAACCGAAGGGCGGAAAAAGCAAGGCAACTGAGCATCGCTCAGTTAGCCCTTGCTTATAATTACAATTTCAACCCATGATATTGACAAAGGTTTTTTTTATGATAATTACTTTATTAAAAAAGGAAAACATATGAAATTTAATTTTAAACTTTTTTCATCGACTATTTTTTTGCTTTGTTTTTTTTATTTCTTGTTTGCTATTTACTCAAGTAGATATGGTATTACATTATTGGAAACTTTCTTCATGATAACTGCCGGGGTTTATTTGATTGCGTTTTCATTTTATCTTTTCAGAGATTCATTAGATAAATAAATTTATAGTTTACCACGAGAGTTTCTCTTTAACAGGAACAAGTACCTTGGCTAAAGATATTGTAGCTAAAGTGTAAATAAGGGTATACCCATATGCATTTTGGAATAAGGTTACAAACAGTTTATTGTTATAATTAGGTAACGCATCCATACAAAGTGATAATGCGGATAAACATGCAGATATAGAAAATATATATTCAGCTTCTTTTTCGATTTTTCTATACCAAATGGTAAGAATCAGTGCTGATAATATTGGTGGGAATACAAGTAGATAAGGGGTTTCTAATAGTTCAGGTAATGTGAAATAAAGGTATAAAAATATAGCGATGCAAACGAGCATTAAGAAAAAAATGCAATGGTTATATATTTTGTTCTTTGGATTTGAAGGATTATTGACTCTCCTTTTGTTTGATGTTTTTTTTCTTGATTTTCTTCTGCTTTTCATAGTGTTTCCTTTTTTTGTTGTTATGGATTTTTATTTTGATGTAAAAGTATTTTTATATTCTCTCTAATAACCATTAAACAATAAAGCATAAAAATAACAGTCAATATAGATACCCATACACAGTAAATACTCGCATAGAAATTCGTTGACAATCCAATTGTGAATTGTGAAATAGCAGTTATAATTGAGAGCCAAATGGAAGAATTAATAAAGCCAGAGAGGTTATCCAGTGGTTTATATAGATCGCATTGCTTAACAATTTCTGAACCGCTAGCCTTTTTAAAAACTTCCAAATACTCGACAGTGCCGAAAACTTTTTCTTTCAAATTTACAATTACAAATGTATGAAGACTAAGTAAAAATGAACCCACGGATATAAATCCAGAAAAAAGGTATCCTCTAAGATTCTTATGGTAAAACTTAAAAAAATTATTGTTTAAATATGGCGAGTCACGATATATCCAAATCAATAAGAATAAAATTAACAAAGACATTGCTATCAATATTACATATTGATAAAGTATTCTTTGTTTTGATATGAACTCATAAAAAAACATTTGCATTCTTTCCTTTAGTCATCTGCTCTTGAATTAGTGTCATAATCTCATTAGATGTATAATTGTCATTTGTTAGTCCATCTACTTTATCTGCGATAAAATCAAAATCATATTCATCAAAAAAAGTAGGGCAATTTATTATGTCTATAAAGCGTTCGTTATCATTGTAATCAACAGCAACAACTTTAGCTTTTATTATGTCTTTTACACCGCTATAGGCTTCTGAAATTAGCCTTCCTAGCTTTGGTGTTTTAGTTCTTTCATTTGCATCAATAGAAAAATTAACATCAATATTTTTAGTTAAAGGTTCAATTGCATTCATTGGTTTTTGATTAAAACCTATGTGCGATAGCCTGAATGAAGCTGATTTTATTTTTTTGAAACTAGACAAGATGTTTTCAATATTATCTTTGGTTGTAAGTATATTAAAGTTTAACCTTTGTTTGTATTTTTTATTTACATTGATTATATCCTTTTGCTTGGCATTTTCACCAAGCAACTTAATGTCTTCTTTATTTATATTACGTATGTATTCGTTACTGATTGTCTGGAAGGTTGAGAACAAAGAATTAATCGAGCATGAAGAGTAGTGATAAAGATAAATACCTTTTAGGTTACTCTTCTTTAGACAAAAAAAGTTGAATGAAACTAACTTTTCACTACTTTTTAAATCTTCAACTTTTAATTTGAATTTGCCTTCTTTAATTGTCGATTTACAGCTTTTCTTCTGGTTTCTGTAAGTTAGAACCATACCGTAGTAATAATCTTTCCCTTCAGACAAAAGTACTTGCCTGGAAAAATCACCATAAGAAAAGACTCGTGAAGATGCCTCTATAAATTTTTTAAATACTTCAATGCTATTTATATGTGGATTAGGGTTTTCAATTTCAAAACCAATGCTTTTTACTTTCATACATATCCCTATAAAGATTTTTTACATTTAAAATTCTTATGCTAATGCTGTGCAAGTACATGAAACATAAAAGTTTAATTTATATAATTGCACGAGATCATGATTTTTGCAAAAAAAATTTACATATCTGTTATCTAGCGATAGCATAAGTAAATAAGAATGATCTGCAAGAAGCAAATTTAAATGTTTAGTAATATCAGTATCATACGATTTTTTTTCAGAAAATTAAAATGTAATTCACAAATCCCAAGCAAGTAACTTAGAGCGAAAAAAAGACGGGTTATGCAAAAAAACATAAGAAAATCAAATTATTCTCTTTTGGTGATTAGAAATACTCTCTATTGGATGAGTGCTGTAACTCGCTGGAAACTCAACGAAGACGATCAGAGCTGGCTCGTTACGTTTGAACATTGGAACGAAGAGGTTGAATTTGAGTTTGAGCGACTACTGAATGATTACAAGCTCAGGGAGAAGCTTCAGGCACAAACCTGGCAAGTCAGGGCTTCTATCATCGACCATGTTCTGAGGAGTATTGATTCGAGACTTGCCGAATGAATACGATGCCATTCAACTTTGATCGCCTTAGCAATGGCAAAGTCTTCATCAGCAACCTTGCTGGCTTTCACAGCTTCGTCGATGACGATGAGCTACATCTTCTTGCCAATAACAACTTTCCTCCAGAGCAAACCACCTCTCGACTACTTGAAAGCAGATTGTTCATTACAGACGATGCAACTCAAGCAGTTTCAAAAGCCTCCCTAAGTTCTGCCTTTGCCAAACGACTGATGAATGAACTGGCCGTCAGACCAATCTTCATGATTGTGCCGACTCTCAGGTGCGATCACACATGCAAGTATTGCCAGGTTAGCAGAGCATCGATTACCGCTGATGGCTATGATCTGAACCCTGAACTGATACCGCAAATCGTCAGCACCATTGAGAAACTGGGCACTCCACCTTACAAAATTGAAGTGCAGGGCGGAGAACCGCTTCTCAGGTTCGATCTCGTCCAGTCAATTTATGAGGAGTGTGTGAGTTTGTTAGGTAGTGATGCTTTCGAAATGGTTATTGCCACGAGTCTCTCAATACTCGATGAAAGCATCCTCTCTTGGGTTGAAGACCGGAATATCACCTTTTCTGTGTCTCTTGATGGTAATGAAGCCGTCCATAATAAAAACCGTATCCTCACCGGTTCTCAGGCTCACAACAAAGCCGTCACGGGCATTAGAAAAATCACAGAAGAGCTGGGAGCAAACCGGGTAGCTACGGTAACCACAGTTACAAAAGAGCTAACAAAAGAGCCAGCTTCCATAGTGGATGCTCATCTGTCACTTGGCCTAACCGACATGTTTATCAGACCCGTCAGCCCATACGGGTTTGCTCAGAAGCAGAGCTTCACTTTTTCAATGCCTGAATATTTTGAGTTTTATAAGAAGTTAATGCAGGAAGTGTTGCTTCAGAACCAGAAGGGCATACCTGTCGTTGAGCATTCGGCTTCAATCCATCTAAAGCGAATTTTCAATCCGGGCTTCAGTGGTTATGCAGATCTGAAATCACCAAGCGGAGTAGTGCTGAACTGCATCCTGTTCAACTATGACGGTAAAGTTTACGGTAGTGACGAATGCCGTATGCTTCAGAAAGTAAATCCCGAAGCAGATTTCAGTGCAGGAGAGTTTGCTTCACTGTCATTCAGTAGCAACGAATACTACCGTTCCGCTCTCTCATCCTCATTCAACTTTGCCATGCCCGGTTGTGATACCTGCGCATATCAGCCTTTCTGTGGAGCAGATCCTTGTCAGAACATTAGTGTTCATGGCGAGCCTGTTGGTGACAAGAGTCGGTCAACCTTCTGCCAGTATCACAAAGGGATGTTCCGCTTCCTGCTGAATGAAATCTCTCAGGATGGGCCAATGGCTGAGATGCTCAAAAGGTGGGCTTATGTCTGAGGTGCTGAGAAACGATATTTTCCGGTTTTCATCGGACTTGCCAGTTCAGCAAGGCTTCTATCGCCTGTGCAAAACCAAGCCTGAAAATCCTCAATTCTATTTGCCAAATTTGCTTGTCACTACAACACAACTCGATTCCAGACTGCCTGCATATTTTGCAAATTCGATTGTGAGCCAGGAACTTTTCGATTCCATAGAAGATGGTGACATTGGGATCATCAACAACGGCAACATGCTCCGGGTGATACTGTCCCGTAGAGCAAACCACAACACTGTCCTTGTCACTGAAAGGTGCAACAACAGTTGCCTGTTTTGTTCTCAGCCTCCTAAAGCTGGAAACGATGACTGGCTTCTTAACCAGTCAGCTCTGGCTATAGCTTCCTTCTCTCTGAATGGA
>Ga0157366_1000950_pt1 | contig 12146 bp, 16 predicted proteins | sample AttbisABBM1_FD_113149 | JGI IMG/M metagenome (GOLD analysis project Ga0157366, IMG submission 113149) | Fungus gardens microbial communities from leaf cutter ant in Botucatu, State of São Paulo, Brazil - Atta bisphaerica ABBM1 | ecosystem: Host-associated > Fungi > Mycelium > Unclassified ...
GGCGGCATCAATAAACTTTTCAATCGAGATATAACCATATCCATGTTGGCCGTCGAAATGACCTGTTTCTGATGGGGGGTATTTCATACTGGATACAATGAGATTAGCGAGTACAAAGAATGATGTTTATGAAATGAAGACGAGAGAGTGTGTGTCATTCAAAATACCAAGTACTCACTAGAACGGGTTGTACCATGTCTTTCCTGTATCATCGACTGTGACATCGTAGCCTCTGTGAGCTTGATCCACATTAATGTCCCCCTGAGTGAGTAGGATGATTTCTTTTTAGGAAAATGAACCGGTACTTGAAATAGCACTCACCTTTTCGGCCATATAATACCAGTGTTGTCCACTGTGGATGCCGGCTTTGAGCGGCGCTGTCCAACTGGCAGTGTAAACACCTGTTCCTCTATGCTTGGGACTCTTGATCGACTGCCAGTCTACGAGAAGGGTGATGGTATCCTCGGTCTCCGATACGCAATTGTAAGGGTCACTCGTAGCAATACCCGTTGCAGCACTCGCAACCACTCGAGTCGGTACGGCAAGGTCCTGGAGGATCCAGCAACAGATATCGATGTGATGGGACGAAAGGTAATAACTTTGTGCAGCAAAAAGAGTAGTTTTTTTTCCGTTAGCCAAATAAAGTTCCTCATTCTCCCGAAACCGGCGTGGTGGCAATAGGAACAGGGCTATTAGACTTTTCCGACTTACCTGATATCAGAATCTTTGCCTGCCCAGGCACGGAAGGTCTCGAGCTGGCTCTTGGGTTGACTCATCCAGGCATTGAAAAAGTTGAATTCGCCCAAAGTTTGGGCTCGGGCTTTGGCATCGCTATACACAGGATCGAAGCTAACGGATGAAGTTGTATTGAGAAAACCTATTTTGACTGACAGGGAAGACGTGTCTGGAGGGATGGGAGGGTGATACCTACCGTTTGTGATGCTCGACGAAACAGACGACTTTGTGCTTTTCCGCCGCGGCGATCAGCTCGTTGTGATGAGAAAGCAGTTGAGTTGCAGGTTTGGTAATGAGAACGTGAATCCCTCGTTGGATGGCGTAAATTGCGATGCTATAGTGAGTGCCTGTTGATATTTTGATGGTTCATCCATGTAATGAGAACCAGAGTGAAAGGCCTACTGTCGGGCGTGAAAATAACCACTGCATCGCCTGGGTTCAGTTTGTCAATGGCCTCCTTATCTAGCAAATGACCAGTCGTCGATCAACACAGAGTTAGAGCATTGGTAGCTTCACTTACAGGCGTTGGGATCAACATGGCCATTCTTGGGGAACTCTTCAAATCTAATGAACTGGTTAGAAGACTAATTCGCGGATGGGAAGAGCACTTGCTCGAGATCCATATCTCTGTAGACTTGGCCAATGTTGTCCGCAAGGTGCTGGCGAATATCGGGGAACTTTTTGCCATTTACGCCTACCATACCGAGCTTGTCGACCTGAAGATAACAATGAGACGCAATGTCTTGCACCCTGCAGCGATAATTATTACCTTGCCTAGTCGTCGAAGGTCGAAGAGCGTTAAGGCGACAACCTTGATAGGTTGAGCATGTGTGCTTCAATAGAAAGTGGATAGAGAAACACACTCCAATCTGATTATCACAGAGAGGTGAGCATGGTAGTTTCGATTTTTTGTAACTTGAATCCTGACCTTTTTGTCTGATTTTGATGCTCCAGTACCCGTCCATCCTGTGGTGTACTCTCCCTTGACAAAGCAGATATAATCATAGTCAATCAGGGTCAATGAGCGATCACTCACAGTACCACCTGCCGGATTACATGTATTAGATTAGAAGAGAGAGAGAGAGAGAGTAATTAGATGACTCACACATCAAAACATTCAGTTTGGGCTCTGGCATGATAGATTTATGTGGGAGACGGAGATGAAGGGAGGGTTGGCTCTTTAACGACTGGCGAAGAGCAACTGCGGACCGCTTTGACGGACCGTCACTCCGGGGCGCCGGGTTCGAATTGGCTGGCAGAGGCGCTGGGCAAAAGTCATAGGGGCCAATGGATGTTGACCTCTCAGCAGGGGCTTGAATGACGCAGTCGGTCGAGGAAAATGCTACATGGCCAGAGTCAAGCCAACTACGTTCCAGGGCCCAGGGCCCATATGACCAGTACATGGTGACATTGTCGTCCACGTGATTTAGCACGTGCAGTATCTCGAAATATGGGAAGAGGAAGACGGGTGTATTAACAATAGGCCAACCGGGTTGGTGCACGATTGGAGGGTCTGCTAGAGCGGCAGCAGAGGCAAAGGTCGCGAGCGAGTCACCAAAAAAAAAAGAAAGAAAAAAAGAAAAGAAAAAAAGGAGGAAGGCCAGGGGCAGGTGAATATATATGGCAAGGAGATGAAGTTGGCCCGGGATATGCACTGCACAGAGACGGACACAGAAAGCGAGCAGGGTGGTTGGGTGTCGTGTGGGCTGGGGATTGCGAGGTGCAGGGAGAGAGATCGTGTGTGAGGAAGAGGAGGAGGAGGGAGAAGGACAGAGAGAGTGTGTGTGCGGTGAGTGCAGGACTTGGGAGCTCGGACAAGCCACCTGGCTCTTTTCCTGTCCGCCCGCCATCACTCTTGACTCCTCCCACATTCTCTTCCTCCTTTCTACCTCCCGTCTCGTCCCCCGTCCAGCCCATGCCTACCTGTCGCCGTAAACGCGTCGTCCTCACAGAACCCTCCCAGGACCTCGTCCATGCTCTCCAGACAGACCCTGAACGTCAAGTCTTCTACCTCCAGGAAACCGGCGAGATCTTCGAGTCCTATGAGTGCGTCCTTTTCTACTGTCCTCCTCTCCCCCTTTCAAACATCTTTTTTTCTTAGGGCCTTTGCTGCACGCATGTCCTTCTATCGTCTCAGGCAGTTCCAGTGCGAGGTCACCGGCAAAAGCGGCTTGGACTATTTCCAGGCTGTAGAAAGCGAGCGTCAGGAGGCCCGCACCCTGCACACCCGCTTCCCCGAGCCTCTCAAGTCCCGCGTCCTCAAGGCAGTCCAGTGGCGTATGGCCTTTTTCTCCCTTTCCCCTCCCAGAAATCATCTACTCATTCTCCTTCTCAAGAGGTCATGGGCCGCCTCGATCACCTTGTCGAAGCCGTATATGACCGCTTCAAGGATCGCTATTTCAAAGATGAAAGTGCGTTCCTGCCTGCCATCATGTCGTCGTCAATTCATGTCCATCTCCAGAGGTCATCGTTGAGATTGAGGGTGTCAAGCAAGTTCCTCTCCGCATCCAGTGACCTTTGTACTTATCCACGTGCCCCTCAGATTTTATGGCCTCGTCATGAGGGTCTACCCTCCCCGTTTCAAATCTGATGAGCACAGAAGGGATGCCTACGACGATTCATCCCTCAACCGTGTGGATGAAGAGGTTCATGTCGTTGGCGGTGACCTCACCATTCCGCTCGCAGATGCAAATCAGAGGGACGACCCTGAACTCTATTATTACTGGATATATATTCTTGAATTCGAGAAAGAGAAGGGCGAGAAGGGGAAAAAAGAGGTGGCGCCACAAGTCATCGGTAGTACTATGGAATGTCATTGTCGAATCATGAGGTATCTCTGTCAAAGTCCCTCCTACTTCTGTGGCACTCATGTTGGTCTAGCCGGGATCGTCTGTCTTTTTCAAAGTCGATTCTTCGCCGCTTTATTCGAGATTGCGTTGATCGTGATGCTGCCGTTGCCTCTCCATGGACTGTGAAACCGTTGATAGCTAAACATTATGGCGTGGACACCATCATGCCTGAGGCAACTCGTAAGGGTGTTGAAGACATCAAGAAGGGCGAGATTGATAAGCGGAAGAAAGTATGGGAGGACAGAGAGGGACCACCCACCAAAAAGCAGAAGAAGATGACTGCAGCCCAAGAGGAAAAAGGTATGCTATTTCTTCTCGGGAACCACTTGTCAAGCTGACGACGCATTCGTTCAGCAGGAAAGAAGGAGCGTGAGGCTCACGAGAAGGCTGAAAAAGAAAAGCTGGAAAAGGAAGAAGCTGAGCGTCTTGCCTCAGAAAAGAAAAAGAAGAAACCTCTTCGTTACCCTACAGAGGATCTCGACATACGATTATCAGACAAAGACAAGAAGACGGGTGTAAGCTTGCGACGTCCAATGGCGCAACGCTCTAGCCTCCCGCTCAATGAAACCCCAAATACGTTCGAGGCACTACTGCTTTGTTGGAACTTTCTAAATGCCTATGGGTAACGACGATTCACCCTTCATCCTTCCAATGAGACTCAATATTTCTTGGCAGCGAGCCCCTTCATATTTGGTTATTTACCTTGGATGATCTAGCATGTGCTTTGCAACATACGATTCCTGACTTACCCTGTCTTCTTCTCGCCGAAATACACTCGAACCTCATCTACAATCTCCGAACCGTGGCATTCACCCGTCACAGCGCTATACTTTCGCTTCTTAGGCTCAAGGAGACTCTTGGACCCAACCATCAAGTCTTTGGCATTACCATTGAAGAACTGATAAACGCTATGGGCGAAGTGGGCAATAATTGGGAACGGGTGCCTTTGCGGCACGCCGAAGGTCGGGAGGGTTGGGAAGATGCACTGATTGGTTGCCTCAAAGATGTTGGTGTCTTCCTCACACTCACTCTCTTTACTCATGTCCATCATCAGCATGCTAATCTTGACAACTTTCCTCGATTAAGAGAAATTTTGACTTCGCTATTCTTTACACCACATGAAAATGCAGTAGAGTCAGTCTCTCCTGAAAACCAGCTTGCTACCTCTTTTGCATCCCCTGCTGAACGCTACTATTCTCTTTCTTCCGAAGACCGAATCGCGATCCTCTCGTTCCTCTGTAACCAAGCAATTTCCAGCAAAACAGTCCGCGCTCACATGGAAGCCTGTGAAGAAGCCTTAACGGAGTATCGCAAAACCAAAATTGACATTAATAGACTCAAAAAGCAACAGTATGTAGTATCATGTGATGATAGTTCTCAATCATCTCATGTTCGTTTTTAGCTTGCAGGAAATGAGCGCTCTTGTTATTGAGGCTGAATTGACACCGAATGGGACGAATGCAACCAATGGCACAGGGGAAGATACACCCATGAACGATGCCAGTGAGCTTTCGGACACGTCTGTAGTAGATAATGTCTCGACAACGAAAAAGAAAGGCAAAAAGCAAGACACTCGTATTACCAATGCCAAGGCGCGAAATGCGGCGCGTGCCAAGCAAGCCCAACAAAAACAAGCACTCGCAGAGCATCGACGGTTGGACGAGGAAGTCGGTAAACTCGAGAAGCGTCTCGAAAGCATTGAACGGGAATTTAGACAGCATGTTGGTGGTGTTCGTGCGAAGCCACTTGGGAAGGATAGGTTTTACAACCGTATCTGGTGGTTTGATGGTCTTGGTTTGACAGCGGCGAATAACCTGGCTCTCGGGCACTATGGAACCGGTCGACTGTTCATCCAGGGCCCTAGCGAGTTTGATATGGACATTCTCAAGAGGCGAGAGGAAGATATCGATGCAAGACGATTGGAAGAGGAAGGCAGGGAAGGCGTGCTCGGTCCTGGAGATTGGGCTGCCTATTCAACTGTTGAAGAAGTGAGGTTACTTCTGTGTCTAATTGCCGACCGCCTGATTGCACCTATTTGCTAGCTTGAAGAGTATATGGGGTGGTTGAATACCAAAGGGCATCGTGAACTTGCTCTCAAAACCGTGTTGACCAAGTGGTGGAGTCTACTTACAGCGGGGATGAAGAAACGAATCACCGTCAGTAGCCGGCCATCACATTCTACGCTTTCACTCTAACGCTCTCAATCCTAGGACCTTACTACCAATCTCAAAGTCCCGGATGCCCGCCGTAGTTCTCGCAACAAGATAGGTTCAGGTTACGATGTTTCCCAGCAGTCATATATGCAGTGGAGGAACAAACGAGCTCTCACTCATACCCAGTAATGTCCCACGACCAAATTCGGTTTCGTACTTCTCTCGACGAGAAATCACTTTACCATATCAAGGGTAATTTGATCTGCTTTTCTTTGAAGCCCTCATATCGACTGAAGATGTGAGACAGTTTGGTTCACATTCACTTTAGATCTTTAGTGTATCTATCTTGCCAGGAGATTTTTAGTTTACATCCTCCGTCAAAGGCAAATTGCATACCCCTGTACTGGTGTAATGATTAGTGCAATAATGAACATTGGAGCCCAGTCGAAGCATCCCGAGTTTTGTTGGAGAAACCAGGTGGCACTATCGGAGCTACATTCACCAGTCGCGAGCAACTCAGGGTGCGGTGCTAACTGGTGAGCGCCATTGACAGGAGAGCAGCTGCCTCATATCGTTGGAAAAGATCCGGATCGCTTAAACAAAATGACCAAAAGGATATATTAGATCCGTTGCAGCAAAATTTCCATAAGACTGTACCCTTGTACCCCTGTACTCCTGTCTCATCCTCTTTACGATCCCCATGGCCTCCCTACCATTGTCTATGCCGTCCAAGGTGGGCTCAACAAGGTCTGCAGCGTCTGGCATTCGCGATGTCATTGCATCTTGTGCATCGTTCCCTTTTTTTGTCCATACCACAAACTCATCGGCTTCGTAGATCGCCGTGCACAGTATCTTGTTGTTGGTTCTACATGCGTGGCTACCAGGGCAGATGACGAAATTATACACTCGGATGAAGATGAAGAGGCTTGGGTCGAGCCTTTCGATGGGCGTGACCAAGAAGCTCACTGCACACCGACTAGCGAGGGATCGCCTCAAGACGAGTTTGTTAGCCAATTGGAATGGGATGAGGATTTCATGGCGTCTAATTCGCTAGATCCTGCTGCTGCCGCCGTTGCTGCCGTCTCTCCCGGCTCGGAGCAATCACCACCGGGTCTGCCGCACAGTTTACCGGTGACGAAGCAGCTTCGAGCATCATCTCAAACAAAACGTCCCCACAAACCAGCACTAAAGCAATTACCCGGAACATCTGCATCTCTTGGCACACAATGGGGAACCCCTTTGTCGGAATCCCAGCGACTCGGCATGCCCGCATCTCTGGGTGTACGATGGAAGGATACACCATTCCCCAAATTCGGAGAGACTACACCTTTGTTGGCCAAGGTTTCATTTGATGCAGCACAGAAACAAATGGAAGAGCATGGAGAACATCATTATTCGAGTGGACCTTCTCATGTGGTGCGACGACGACTTTCGAGTGGTTCTATCTCGAGGAGTGTCAAATCAACAAGTATTCGACGTGGTCAGAGTACCTTTGGTCAAACGGTCAGCTGGCTTAGGTGTGCATTGAATTCAATCTGAGATCTCATTTCTGTGACTAGCTGTTCAACTCGATTGCTATTCTGCTCGGTGTCGGGATGCTCTCTGAGCCATTGGCTTTTGCTTACTCGGGCTGGTTCATGGGCACTATCCTCATTGTGATGTACGGTGCATTCTCTTGCTATACGTACGTTCCGTTGGTACATTCCTTGATTCTGCTACTCATACATCCGCGTCCTTTCTTTTTAAGAGCAAAGATTCTTGCCCGAATCATCTGTTCGGACCCACGTTTGAGGACGTATTCTGACATTGGCCGGAAGGCGTTCGGGCCACGCGCGACCGTGTTCGTTAACTTCATGTTCTGCTTAGAATTGTTCACTGTTGGGTGAGTTATAGATGTCCCTAGGTATCCCTGATCGCATCGTCAAATTAACGTGAATACAACGGCAGTGTCATCTTGGTCACTCTGTACGCTGACTCGCTACATACGTTGATACCAACCTACTCGGCTGATGTATTCAAGATCTGGGGTCTCCCGTTGTAAGTGGCTACGTCTCGAACCGATGAAGAGCTTTGAGTCCATCTACCTAGATTGATCCCAACAGTGTTTTTACCATTGTCACTGCTCTCTTACACGTCAGTTCTTGGTCTCATTTCAATTGTGTTCCTGATTGCAGTTGTTTTCATGGATGGTGCATTTAAAATGCATGCACCTGGGAGCTTCTGGGATCCTGCCGAAACCACTTTTGGTGTTGCGAGCATGGGCAAGCTTGGCCTAGCGTTCGGGCTGTTTATGGCTGGTGTAAGTTCATTTATCCACAATGTCATCCATGAATTGAGCGGAGATATGGTATTCAGTTCGCGGGGCACTCTGTCATCCCTTCGTTAGCGAAGGATATGATTGACCCTTCAAAGTTCGATAAGATGATTAACTGGGCTTTCGTGGTCGCGTCAGTGATCTATATGTTGATTGGTTATGCTGGCTATTTGATGTTTGGGAGCAATGTAAGTGACGAGGTATGTTCTGCCGCACTCATCGGATTTTTTCCTCCCTGAGAGCTCGATAGATCAGCATTGATATACTCAATACACCAGGGTTTAATCCCTTGCTCAATCAAGCTGTACTTTGGATGCTCGTCCTCAACCCTTTGTAAGTTTCATAATTTCACATTGGACCCAGTTATTCATTTGAGCAGATCCAAATTTGCCCTCAATACTCGACCTGTGAGCACCAAGTTTCAATCCTTAAGTGATAGTTGGCTAATTGAAACACCCATCTAGCTTATGTCGACTTTGGAAATCCTCACGGGGTTGGACCCCCTTGATGAGAAAGGAATTGAGGCTTCGACGGGGTGTGGACTCAACCGGGCCCTACTGAGAAAGATCATCGCGACTGGGCAGCGGGTCATTTTAACCTTTGCTGTCGTAGCTGTATCTATCTATATTCCTGAGTTCAGCGTGATGATGGCATTCTTGGGATCTTTCTCTGCATTTTCTCTCTCCATCGTGGGTCCCATAGCAGCCAAAGTGAAACTTGAAGGAACATGCGGGTTATTTGATGCTGCTGTCATGTTTATAGGATCCGCCATGGCGATCTGGGGAACCATTGCAGCCTTTTTAAGCCTTTGATCTCGACTTGAACTCATGTACATATTTTCAGATCGTTGTGCCCATTTTTCGTGATAGATAGATAGACAAATAGATTGTGAATCAATGTATATTGAATCAGATGTCCAAGACAAGTTCAGGCTCTTAAAGCTGAATGTGAAATTACCTTGGCAAGCTCTGGAAATCCAGATCATTAGTGATTGAAGAAAGTGAACAATGAGGCGTACGTGGTAATTTGATGCTTTCTTGCACAACAGTGGCTTCGATCTGATTGTCAGGGTTTGGTGGTATACTGACAACAGAAGTAGCCGGGTCGATAGACCATCCAAACCTGGCGACATATTCGGAGAGATCTTCCCCTAATCGGGCATGTTATTACCTGGCACCACTATTGCAAGTATAGTCCAGACGCACCAGATAGTGCCAAGTAAGAGCCGAGTCGGACAGTGCTTATTCGCGTGAATGCAGCTTTGACTGCTCGGATAACAACTTCTCGCACTGCGTTGGCGAAGCCAGTTACTTCGACGGTATAATTATCACGCAGGGTTTCGAGTTCATCCGAGCGATAGATATCCCAGAAGGCGGGGAAGCGACAGCGGAGAAGCAGGTCATGGAGACCACGAAGGACAGGGAGAAGTATTGGCAGTGGGTCTGGTTCATCCAAAGGTGCATTGATGGGCCGTTCGTCAAGCAGGGATACACAGAGATTGAAATCGGGGGAAGGGGCTGCAGTAAGCGCCTTGATGAGAATGTTAATGACTACGTCTGGATTGTACAGTTCAGGGTTGAACTGATATCTGTGAAGCACTATCAAGCCTTTTTCGCAGTTTGATTCATCGCCACACGCACAGCTTGAGAATGGCAAGGTTAGCAAGGCAGTCATATTCTTCGTTGCGAATCTGGTGGTAGAGGTAGTCCTCCAGGATGCTGACGTTGTTTGGGTTGTAACGGTCTGCACCGGAATTGAGTTCTGCAAGGAAGATAAAATGCAAAAAAGGCTGACCAACACCAGAGACAAGATTCTCAATGAGCTCTGGCCGTGTGGGAGGTGTAATCCATGAAGATGCTGTATTGTCCATTGTGATAGTGGAAAGGACTTTTTTTCGAGCACGTGCCTTACTTTTCCACTAGTGAACTTATCATTATTCATTATTGTAGAATCCGACTATCTCTACTTTCAACACTCTGTCATGGATTCTGCTGGAGATATCGAAATGAAAGACGTTGTTGTGTCTCCTATGCCATCTGACCCCTTGTCCAAGGATTCAGAGAGCAGATCTGAGTCAGGGCTGCAAAACGAAGATCAGGCGGAAATTGTCGATCCCGACTGTCCTCAATTCAAGCTTCGGTTTCTCCTCAATGGCCATAAACGGGCTGTTTCATGCCTGAAATTCAACTCTGGCGGTACCTATCTTGCATCAGCATGTACGTCCATGAACTTTGTTTCAGGTTTCGGTGGCACCTGGCCTGGCCTGACAGTGGAGGAAAGCCTCGGACAAAACCATCAAAATATGGGAGACAGAAACAGGGCAATTCGTCCATACATTTATGGGTCATACGGAAGGGATATCGGATGTTTCTTGGTCGGTTGATGGAGAGTACTTAGCATCGGCCTCGGACGATAAGACCATCATTGTTTGGAGTTTCGAAGATGTGAGTTTTTAGCAAGTCCTCGCAGTTCGTCCAGCCCTCGAATTTTACTAGCGCGAAGCATTCAAGACACTTCGTGGGCATACTAACTTCGTGTTCTGTGTCAATTTCAACCCCGATACCAATTTACTCGTGTCCGGGGGATACGACGAGACAATTCGTGTTTGGGATGTCGCACGAGGTAAGTCGTAGCCTTTTCGTAAACAGACTCCAATCAGTGACGTTGTAGGTCGACAATTAAAGGTTCTCCCCGCTCACTCCGACCCAGTGACCGCGGTGAGCTTCAATCATGATGGTTCTCTGATTGTTTCTTGCGCGATGGACGGGTTGATGTAGGTAACTATCGCTCCCCTTTTGGTGAACTGGATTCTGATGCGTTGAAAGACGGATTTGGGACGCGGATTCCGGCCAGTGTCTCAAGACGCTGGTTGATGATGATAACCCCATCTGGTATGGAATCTGCTCCTTGTGCTCATCATCACCTTATCCTCATGGTCAGTCAGCTCCCATGCTCGCTTCTCCCCTAACTCCAAATTCGTTTTGGTATCAACACAAGACTCGACAATCCGATTATGGAACTACTCCACTTCACACTGTGCGAAAACATACGTGGGACACGTTAACCGAACCTATTGCATCCCCTCGTGCTTTCTCCTCTACAACCGGGGGAAATTTATCATTAGCGGGAGCGAGGACAATAAGGTCTATATCTGGAATATGCAAACGCGGCATGTAGTTCAGCATCTTGATGGACACCGAGGTATGAATGAGGATACTGTAACCACATGGACACTTATATTCCCGTCTAGATACTGTTCTTTCCGTGGCGGTGCGCTGACAATGATAGTCCTGTGAGAATTTCTGATCAAATACTTTTTTACAGGCACATCCTTTGCGTGGTATCGTAGCCTCCGCAGGTATGGAGAAGGATAAAGCTATCCGACTGTGGTTTGATGAGGAGAAATGACATTAATATATCTGCATCGTGGTCTATGACGTAAAGCATCTGTTTGCTTGGTCAATAAAACTCACTCCAATGTTTTAGGGGTCTGAGGACGACATACCTCAGCACCTAGACAGAGTTATGTATGCCGTGTTGTAAGAAAAATGTTCAAGTCAATGCTCAAGTTATATGGCTGTTATATGGCTGTTCTAGCAGATTCGACAATCATTGTTTCAAGCTGACCAAGATCGGACAATGACTCAGGCTATGTCGTTTTCAAACTCCGCCCCGCCCTCTCCATATAAGACCCACGCACCTTAATCCACTCCTTATCATCCACCACCACATCGACTAAACATCATGCAAATTTTCGTTAAGACCCTCACTGGCAAGACCATCACTTTGGAGGTTGAGTCTTCTGACACCATCGATAATGTCAAGGCCAAGATCCAGGATAAGGAAGGGTGAGTTCTACCTACCCGCCCAAGTATATAGCGTCTTATTGCTTATTCTACTCTCAGCATTCCTCCCGACCAGCAGCGTTTGATTTTCGCCGGCAAGCAACTTGAGGATGGGCGCACTCTTTCTGACTACAATATTCAGAAAGAGTCCACTCTTCATCTTGTCCTCCGTCTTCGTGGTGGAATGCAGATTTTCGTCAAGACCCTGACTGGCAAGACTATTACTCTCGAAGTAGAGTCCTCGGATACC
>Ga0157366_1000952_pt1 | contig 12135 bp, 6 predicted proteins | sample AttbisABBM1_FD_113149 | JGI IMG/M metagenome (GOLD analysis project Ga0157366, IMG submission 113149) | Fungus gardens microbial communities from leaf cutter ant in Botucatu, State of São Paulo, Brazil - Atta bisphaerica ABBM1 | ecosystem: Host-associated > Fungi > Mycelium > Unclassified ...
ATGGTCATTTAGGGTAGGGTGCACAGTAGTGAGCATGGACCATGAGTAGTAGTATATAAGGTAGACTACTTTGTACTAGGAACTCTATTGAGTTCTCTTGTATTACTCAATACAAGAGTTGTTCTATTGCTTAACTCTAAGAGCTTTAGTTCATAACAGAACTAATATTGTTGAACATAAAAGAACTTGGTAAGGTTCCTAATATAGGATTGTCTACTTTATATACCTCTGGTACATGGTCTGTGCACATTTACATCTAGCCTACCCTAAACATTATAAGTCTAAATAAAGTCATTTTATCTTTTATAATGTATAACACTATTCTTCTATAATGTCACATGACCTTGTGATGGTGACTGTGACATGAGTGTTTTGTGTGATGATTGTCACACCTTGTCACAGGATCCAGTCTCTTCTATTTTTAGAAGAAAAAGAAAAAAAGAAAAAAGAGACATAAGCTAGAAAAAGTTCTAAGTGAGAAATAGAAAGACTTTATATAAGAAAATAGAATGGAGAAAGGACAAGTCCACTATCTTAGCTTCTGACATAAGGCTTATATAGGCTTTTTTCTATTACCTTTTTATATATTATTACCACCAATACTATTGTGACTTCGACTCTGTGTTTGAGTAAAAAACATACTCTTGTATTGAGTAACACAAGAGAACTCAATACAGAACTTGATACAGAAACATCTACCTTATATACTAAACTACAATGGTCTGTGCTACTACTTTCCTAGCCTACCCTAAAGACTATATATTTGCCTTAAGACCAACATGTATTCTATATGTTGTTATAACTTCATCTTTTCCAGAATCTTCTACATTGTTCTCTTGTGTCATGTGAGCACGTGACTTCTGTGACCATGTCACACTTTGTCTTTTTTGTTTTCTACTCTTCAATAAAAAAATAAGAGAAAATAAAGGAAAATGAAAGAAAATAAAATAAAAACCAAGTCCATTGTCTTCAATTCTGACAGTATGCTTGTTTGAAGATTTTTTATTTATCCTGCTCAAATCAGATAAGTCAAATAAGTGCCTGCATTAGTAGTTGACTATTGCTTCAATCTTTCTAATTGATCCAGATGAATGGAATAGTTTGAGATAGCTTGAAATTGAAGTCTTTTTCCAATAACCTTTTTGATGAGTTTTCCAAGCATGTTCAATAAAACAATGGGTTGAAACATTTTTGGTGAGTCATAAGAAGTCTTATTAAGCTTGGAGATAATGATAGATAATGATATTTTAAAGTGCGATGGCCAATAGCCTGGGTTGATACATTTATTAGCAATGTTAACAAAGTTGTTTAAGTATATATCATCTTTAATAATCACTTTGAAATATTTCCAAAACACCCTATCTGGACTAGGTGTAGATGAATTGTTGCACTTGGTAATAGTACTTTTAAATTCCTTAGTTAAAAAAAAAGCTCATACCATTGTAGACCAAGTTGGAATTTCATTCAATATGTTGGAGTTGACTTGTCAACTTTGTGCTGAGTTGAATGATTGATGAAGAGCTTGCTATAGATTATCAAGCTCTATGCATGGTTGACCATTATAATAGATGGCTTTAATGGCCAGAAGTTTACACTTCTTGTAAGCTTTCAAGATCCTTAGTTTTTTGATACTATTTCTTAAATTTTATCATTGAAGAATAATTGTTTCATTTTTTTTATGGTATCCCTGAATACTTTCCAGTTGTCTATTTTCTTGGACAATCTGTACTTTGCTAGTTTGGTTTGACAGTCCTCATTCTATCATGCTTTGGAGTGTTTAGTGATATTGACACATTTCAAAAATTTATACCAAATGACATCTGATTTGTTTGCAAACTGCAAGTTCAAGCAAGACTTTATTGCTGAGTTGTTCAGTGTCAATTTTTTGATAGCTTCTATAAATTTAGTGATGAATTTGTCTTTTTCTTTGCTGTTCTTTATAATTATGCATTGTTTGTTAGGAACAAACTCCTTGATGATGGAGATGTTAACTGTTAATGGAGCATGATCAGATGAATAGTGTGATTATCAATTTCTGAGGAATTTGGCCTAAGGAACATAAGGTCAATAATAAAATTCACATCATTCACATTGTTCAAATATCTAGTAGGAACTTGGTTAGTAGGATTTGACAAAATAATCAGCAATATCAGTAAGTAGATCACTATGAATCAACTAAAAAGAGAACACAGAATCCCAACTACTATCTTAAATATTAAAATTGCCAGCCATAACCAAAATATTATGAATATTAGCTTCTATATTCTTGAGATACTTTAAAGTTGTTTGAGTGGCATCAAAATAAACATTAATCATGTAGTAAATGTCACTATTATTAAAGAAGAAAAAACAACAGATATTCTTATGATTGAAAATGTTCTTTTATAGAGAGAACCAAAAATGCAACAGTTAAACATTGATGTATGAAATGACTCTGGGAAAGTCATTGTTATTCAAAGGTGTTCTAGAAAAAGTAATCTAGTTAGGGTGATTAAGAGTGCCTACTAAACTGTCTCCTTCTTTGCTTAAAGAACTAGGAATTGACTGAATAATTGACTAAGATGATTCTTGAATGAAAATAATGTCAAACTTCTTATTGGATTCCAAAATTGAATTGGTTAGAAGCTTGTTCTTTTAAACATTTTATAAAAAGAGCTTGATGTCTTTGATAATCATGCTTGAACACTACTCACAGTTGAGTGAATTGACTGCTCCCTGATTTCTCAGAGTTCTTGATATTTCTTTGAGTACTATTCCTTGTTGAAACAATGCTTCCAGAATAGGCAAACATTAGAACCAGTCTGGTGATCATCTTTACAGTTTAAATACTTGAAGGTGTGTAGGCATAGTTTTCCTTGTTTGGTTCCCAATTGAGATGGATTTGTCTTGAAATTTATCTTGCAACACCAGGCAAAATGTCAGTGATATTCTACTTTGTAAGGTCTATTGCACTTGACATATCTTAAGCCCTGAGCTCTGTAAGCAAAGATAGTATGTCTCCACTTCTAGTAATTTTTACACTAGGGGGCTCCCAGATTCATGTTTGTACCTCAAATAGTGGTGATATAGCTTTCTATGTTAAAGCACCTATTAATCAGACCTTTAGCCTTGCTACTACTTTGAACATCCTATATGTCCAACCAAATGATTGCCATATCCAATTTAGGCAACATTTTGATAACTCAAGATTTTGAAGCAAGAGATATGTTGTTAAAAATGTGGTTATTTTTTAAGATGGTCTCAACCACACTAGAACTGATAGGCATATTAGTATTCTTCATCAAGTAAGAAATACCTATTATTTTCAAATAAAATTTAGATTGAGGGAAATGAGGCATTGCTATGTCATTAAAATCAATGTGGTCAGTATTTTTGACATAGTTTTCAATAGTTCGAAGGTCTGATGGTAAAGTAACCTTGTTCATGGTTATAATAATGCTATATTGGTTAGCCTGAATAAAATCTGCTATGACCTCTGATTTGATATTTCTGAGTGCACTATTTAGATTAGTAATATACAAATTCAAAGAAGCAATAAATTTTGATTTATTATTATTACCCATAGAAACAATAATTTGCTTTTTAGAAGGGCTCTTAGTAGTCATATTGATTCTGGGCTTAATCTTTCCAGAATCATTGATCATTCTATAAATGTTTTCAATCTTCTTATTTAAGAAATTAGGGAAGTTTTCTTTGAGTTTCAAGATGTTATCAACTTTTAGAGCTGATACTTGAGTGTATGATTGTTTGTTCTTAGGTTTGGCAGATCTCTTTGCTATGTTACCTTTCTCAAAAAATTTTGACTTCTTCAAAACTTTCTTAGAAGGTCTAGTTAGAATTGAAGGGAGGAGTTTGACAATTTCTGCTTGTTTATATTTTGACAATTCAGCCTTTTTAACAGGTTTGTTGATATTACTTTTGGAAGTGAATTTGGATAATATATTTTGTCTGAATATCCTATTATCATCAGTTTTAAGTGAGTTCCATCCTGCTTTATCAATAGAAAGAATAAATTGCCAAGCAGCTTATTTGAGCTGTATAATATTATTTACTAGGTTATGCTTTGCACTTCTATTCTTAATGAAATTTACTATATATAAAAGCAAAGTTATTGTTATCATATTCATGGAATTGATCTCAAGGAATTTCATAGTGCCAAAAATAGTAATGGGATGGGCTTCACTATCCCAAGTATTTGGTTCAACCAGTTGATTAATCTCATAGGATATCAGAATATTTGTGAAACCTTAAGAAAAACATGTATTAGTATTATTATTAGCCTCACACTCACCTTGTGGAATAGGTATGTCATTTAGAGCAGGAGCCTCCTTATTAGCATGTTGTACCCCATTCTTGGGGCTATTGTCTGTATTCTTATTAGTTGGTATGCTATCTCCTACCTTAGGAGTAGTGTATGAAAAAGAAAAACTCTCTCTCTCATGAATTACTACCTGTTTGCTTTAGAGTAGATTGTTGCTTTGAATTTCCATTCTCTCATAGTATGGGATGGAAGATGCTTTCAAATGCACTGAAGATACTCTTGAACTGTTTGTATTAGAGAAAGTTGATCTTTTCCTGGGAGTATTGATGTCCATGTCTATGTTAGAGATGTTATAGACAATTGGATTGAGTATGGTTTCTTTGGTAGTACTGGGAATTAATATATTCACTACTTCTTTTATAGGTGCTACCATGTAAGATAGTGGTAAGAGAGAAAGAAGTAGTGAAAGTTACTGATATTTAAGAGTCATAATACAATTCTAGTAGTATATAATAAGTTTTCAAAAATGTTGCATTTTATTGTGATAATAGAATAAATAACAGTGGGGGGATTAGCAAGATTGCTTAGGAACAATGTGTGAAAGTTACATGAGTTGCTAGAGTGTGATTTCAGATAGAGAACCACAGTTTGTAGTAGGATTGATAAAGGAGTTGAACAAGATATTAAGAATAGAAATAAAGCTGTCAACAGCTTTTCATCTACAGATAGAGAGAACAAATTAGAAGCTGGAGCAGTACTTAAGAATGTACATTGATCATAGGCAAAGCAATTAGTTATAATGGTTGGCAACTGCAAAGTTTGTTTTTAACAACAAGGTATATATAGCAACAAAGTCATCACCATTTAAAGTCAACTATGGATGAGAGTTGATAATAGGCTTTGAGATGAGAAAAAAGAGGAAGCATGTAAAAGTGAAAGAGTTTGTGAAGGAAATGAAGAAGATACATAAGAAGGCAAAAGCAATATTAAATAAGTCACAGAAGAAGATGAAAAAATATGTAGACAGAAATAGAAAAGAGACAGTAGAGTATTAAGTAGATGATAAAGTGTTACTGAGTATAAAGGACTTAATGTAGCAGATGAGGAATAGAGAGATGAAAAAGTTGATAGAGAAATTTGTAGAACCATATAAAATAAAGAAAATTATATCAGAAAATATGGTAGAGTTGGAGTTACCAGTGTCAATAAAAATTCACCCAGTAGTTAATGTGAGTAGAATAGCAATATATTAGGAGCAGATAAAGGAACAGAAAAAAATCTTACCTTTTCTAGTAGAAATAAACAGAGAAAAAGAATATGAGGTTGAGAAAATATTGAATAAAAGAGGTATGAGAGAAAACCAAAATATTTAGTTAGATGGAAGGGATATACAGCAAAAGAAGATATATGAGAAGGGTTGGAGAACTTGGGAAATACAATAGCCTTAATAGAAAAATTTAAGAAGGAAATTAAATAAGAAAAGATAAGAAGAGTACAAATGAGAAAAGAAATGGGAAAATAAAAGGTGTTGAATCCAGAAGCAAAGGTGTTTAAGAGAAGTGAATTGCTGAATACATTAAAGATACCTTGTTGAGTTCTCTTATAATTCTTACAAAATTCTCACCTTATAAGATTACTTAAATTTATAGTTACTGATAGTCTAATATCTTAGTAATCTATTGTCACTTTTGTGCATCCCACATATATACAAATAAACCTCATTTAGAGCTTTCCAGTGTAATGTGGTTTATAAAGATTAGTCCACTAGTTGTGAAGATACAAGTTGAATGAAGTTTGTGACAGGGACTATGTAATAGACAAGAATTGTCAGAGTTGAATACAATAGACTTTGTCTTTCTTTCTTTCCTTCCATTTTTTATTTTCTTATTTTTAGACTAAAGGTTATAATATTACATATAGCTATTACAACTATTATATATTGTGATAAGGTATTATGGTTGTCACAATTTAGTCACATATATCACAGTCACATGTCACATGATCATATCATACAAGAGAAGGTTATAGAAGGTTCCAGAATGGATAATATTATACAATATGGTACTAGTATGTTGACCTTATAGAAAGTATATGAAACTCTGTCAAGTTTTCTTATGTAAACCCTATACAAGATTCTTTTTCTGACTTAATACTTTGAGTTTTAAATTGTAACAAGAATATATTAATAAACTGCCAATAGAAATTAGTGAAGCCAAGAAAAGTCTATAATTCAGTACTAGTTTATGAAATAAGCCAATCTGAAACTTTGGCTACTTTGATAGAATTTATCTCAACCTAATCTTCTGAAATTACTAGATCTAGATACTTGATTTATTGTTTGTCAAACTCATACTTTTTAGAATACAAGAATAGTTTGTGTTTAACTAAGACTTCTATTACTCTTTTACTATAAGATTCTAGAAGACATTGTTTCATTATAATCTAGAAAATAGTAGATGTTATAATTCAAGACTCAAAGTATTAAGTTAAGAAAGAAATCTTATATTAGGGTTAATACAAGAAATCTTAATAATGTTTCTAGTACAAAGTATCTATTTTATATACACTAACTAGTTGGTCTGTGTAAGACTTTATATAATCTAGCCTAAAGACCATATGTTGTCTATAAGGTCAATATATAATAAACATATTGTATGACATTATTATTCCAAAACCTTCTATACTCTTCTGTGTGATATATAATTATGTAACTGTAATATGTGTGACAGTTTATGACAGTCATGTTTGATGTTACTTTAACTTTAGATTTAAAATAAGAAAATAAAATAAAAATAAAAATAAGAAAAAATAAAAGAAAAACAAAGTTTACTATCTTTAACTCTAACAACAAGGCTGTTAATGTTACTAAAGAATATTACCAAGAGTTCAAAAAGTCTATAGTTTATGTAAAAGACTGTTTTTTACTTATTATCTAGCTTAATCTAGATATTGTTGAATTCTTAGTAGATATCTAGCTTAGTAAAGTAATAGGCTCCCTAAAGCTTGGTAACTAGTTTGAAGACTAGAAAAAATGGATACTGGTTTATAATGGTAATTATATTGAGAGTCCTGTAATCCTATACCAATTTAAAAAAATTAGTTCTTGATAATGAATGTATCTAGCTCAGACTATTCTATAGAAGATAAGGAATATATTTTAGATATTTTGGGCTTAGCTTTGGGAACTAGTTTGATGATATGATCCCACTTATAGTAGTCTGAGCATTATGGTATGTTTAGACCTTTATATTTTCTTTTTATTTATTTTTCTTGATTTGATTTATCTTTTTCTTTTATTTTATTTCTTAGACAATAAAGAGGCATGTGATCACAGTCATATGACACATCATATGATATGATGTTATAGGCCTGGAACATTGTAGAAAGTACTAGAAGAAATGACATCAAGATATATGTTTATAACATGTTTATCTCATAGTATAAATATAATATACTTATAACCAATGCATAGACATTAGAATAGAGTTATTTATCATTAGCACAGATCATGTGCTATTAGTATAAATGGGATAATAATATATTAGGGACTTCTTGTTGAGTTTTCTTATGATTTCCATAAAACTCTTGCTTCATAAGTATGCTATTGATTATCTTGGTTAGTAGTTACCATAATACTGAAAGAGTGTTGAAGTCTTCCTTGGCAAATACTGATTCAAACTGTTGGATATGCAGGGGAATAGTAGAGGTCTCATTCTTAACCTGGTTCTAGTGGAAAACCTTGAAAAAATGCTGGAAAGAGATAGCTATTACTTGGAAGTTGAGAGCCAAAGGTTCTGTATATTATTGGATTATGTAAAATTGATTACCTAACTCTTCCTAATACTTAATAAGAGTCCACAGGGTTTGGAATGCTTTTTTCCAATTGTTTACTAAGATGGAAAATAGACTATATCTATATATATATTAAGAGTATATTCTCAGTGTTTCTCAGTCTTCTAAATGTCTTGGTAAGTGGCATAGTATATGGGACATTGTATCATAACCACTTCTTCTTTTTTCCAGTTTACCTTGGGATTGTGATTTTTCAAGCATATTAGTCCAAGAATGAGGTCTTGCTTGTTTAGGCTTAAGACTGTGAGCAGAATCTGCTTGGAATACAATTGGTAGTAATAGTATAGGACTATATCTACTGTCTTAGATATTTGACTGTTCTTGTTTAGGATATTATTGATATTGAAGACTGGTACAGGCTTGAAGAGCTTATAGATGTTCATGTTACAAACTTAAGATCTTAGGGTTGGTCAAAAGAAAGAATTTTGTATAGGGTTTACACAAGAAAACTCAATAGAGAACTTTGTATAGGATTGTCTATCTTATATACCTAAGACTAATGGTCCATGCTCTACTATATTAGCCTACTCTAAATGACCATGTGTTTGTCTTAGAGTCAACAGATGTATAACATGCTGTATGATGTCATTTTTTTTAGATTTTTCTACTATCTTCCATTATGATCTGTAACATCATGCTAAACCCTAACCCTAGTTCCTAAAATAAAAATAAAAGAAGAAAAAGCAAAAGAAGAAGGGAAATTGAAAATAAATTGAAAAATAAATTGAGTCTATTATTTTCCACTCTAACAATTTAGTAATATTGGTAGTCTCAAGGGTAATAAAGAGATATAAGGAGGTTGTACAAGTGTTGAGAGCATTGATTGTAGAATGTAGGGGCAATTTTTTTCTACTAGAGGTGTTTAGCAGAGGCTGCAGGATTAACACAGTATAGGCAAACAAGTATATCTAAAAGGTCACTATCTTCAGAGTTGTATTCTTCTATCTCAAGTACAGTGAACATATTTACTAGTAATCAGGGTGTACAAATTGCTAGCCACTCTATACAAAATCCTTGCTGTTTATAGTACTATTAATACTGTCAATTTCTCCTATTGCTCAGCAATCAGTTACTAAATATCAAATTTTAATATGAACTAAGCAAAGTCTGTCCTCTATAGCAGTATTTATCCATTCTCAACCCCAACAAAATCTCATCCTCCATGATGGTTCTATTTCCATAATATATCCCCTGTGGTGGTGTTATACTCAATTCTCAACCCCATGAGTATTCAGTCTTCTATAGCAGAGGTATTTCTTGTCAACTTAGCTTTCCATAGTGGAGTTTCTCTATCTAACCTCTTTCAGTGTTTTATCACTAAAACCTCCACTTGGAGCTGTATACTGAAACCTCAAGTTTCTTCTTTCTATATTACTTGTATATGAGGCTAGTAGGTATATTATATTTTGCTAGTCCAATAATTAACTATTTCAGTTGAACTCTATCACTGGTATTCTTTGGTAATACACTAATATTAGTACTTATTCCTCTTAAACTCCACTCCACTCCTAAAGTTGTGACTACACAACAGACAAACAGCATAGCACATAAGCTAAAGCTAAGGTTATTTTGAGAAGTTTGTACTACTGCACACTTTGTATAAAGTTTTCTCAAATCTAGTACAACTCTGAGCCAATTCTGTGGATATTTGTCTTTGGTGTGAACCATATCTAATACAACATCTATGTCTATGAGAACATCTGGGGGAATATCAGCAGTAGCTGTTGTAGAGATAATGATGAGATGGAGAGTGGCTGTTTAGACATGGAAATGACTGAAGAACTCTGTGATGTTTGACAATTGAAGATGGGCACTGGAGTATTGCACTGTTTTGACTAGAACATCTTGTTTGCTTGTTAGGTCTGGCTATCTACTAGACAGCTTCAAACCAAGCAAAGAGATTAGTGTCTTCTGACCTATCCACTGGCAGAATCATGATCTGGTTCTGAATTACTGTTCTAAGCCCTTGGTAGAATTTGACTACAATAGTGTAGAGATTAGTATAGCTAGCTTCTGATATGAGAAATTAGAACTTATTTAAATAATCCTTCACTATATAGTCCCTTAGTAATACATTGTCTCTTTCAGTTCATTGATAGCTTTAGTAGTGGTATTTATTGAAAAGAAGTAAGCATGAAAGAGCTTTTCAAATTCAAACCACATAGGAATAGGAAAAACTTCTATGCTGGATTCTTCTTGAAAAAGTCTCTTGGACCACTTTGCAGCTTGGTCACTTCTAAAAAAGAACAAGGCCTAGAGAATCTTGTCCTGATTATATATAAACTGTTCCACAGACAACTAGATATGGAGAGAATAGAAGCTGAGAAAGATTTGTTCTGTTTGTTAGTCACCACTGAAGTTCAGCAGAAATGGTACATGAGGTTGAGAGTGGTAGGAGAAGAAAGATTTCTAAGTATAGGAATATCAGTCAGGGAAAATGGTCTGGTTGTAGGAAGAGATGATATATTTATAGGTATAGAAGTAGTGTTAGATACTAGAAAGTGCAGATCTCAGAGTTGGTTTACAAGACCAGTGAGAATGTTGTTAGTGTTGTGTTTTAAGGCCTACTAGTACTTGGCTACTTTTCTTAGGTAGTATTAAAGGAGCCCTAGAGCTTTATCAGTGTGAACAGAGATTATAGAGTAATTACTTGGGGTAAGTATCAGTTAGGAGGTGAGAAATAACAAGAGAGGTTAAAACATAAGAGTGGGTAGTCCTAGACTGTCAGACCAATCAATATGTTGAGGTCCTAGAAAGAAGATTCTACTCTGCTATTAGAGTAACTGAGCAAAGTTTACAGGGTTTTAGCAGAGTTTATAACTCTTCCAGAGGAATTCTAAGTAATATTGTCTATAACTACTAAATACATAACTTATCTCCAGGAAAATCATAAGTGAACAGAATGGATTTTCCTAGAGATAACAGCTACTCTAAGTATCCAAAAATCCATTCCAATCAAGCAGAATATCAGATAGAACATTTGGTAACCTAAGTACAAAATGATAATGTGTCACATCCTATTCTAGCTATTTGTCCCAACCTATGGATAACACTTTCTCCTTCATTTGTACTTCCTGACCTCTTCTGGTATGAATTATCTCTTTCTATTTTCTCTTGGATGCCCTTACTGGTTTCTTGCCAACTTTATGAACTTCCATTTCTGACATCCAAGGATCACTAGTATCTAGAGTAACTCACTTAGCAGTCTCTATTCTAGATAAATATCCTAAATAGTATATCTGGTACATAAGCTGGTAGTTTACACTAGCTTTAGTGGTGTAGCAAACTTAAATTTTGGTAGAATAGTAGATCTCTTTACAAATAACATGATGACTCTTTTATACATGAACTCATAATATTTAGAATAGGCTAAATATAGATATGTGCAGATCATGCTCTAAAAGTATATAAAGTAGACTCACTTGTACTAGAAACTCTATTGAGTTCTCTTGTATTAACTAATACAAGGTTTTTCTTTGATTCTTAAGTTGTAACAAGTAATTTGTATAGTTACTTAGCTAGTTAATAAACTTAGAATTTTCTAAAGAGGGCAAAGTCTGTAAAACTTTGTATTTTTGCCTAGTTACCCTAATAGAAACCTTATTTTATTCTCTTATATTCTTTCTAAAGTACAAATGCTGTGTTTTTATTCTTGTTATAGTAGCCACAAGTCAAGTCAAAATAGCTTAAGGCTAAGACTTAAGTGGTAATCTTAAGATAGCTTTGATAAAGATTATAACAATAAATAATTCTACTTTAATATTTATATATTTTCTAAAATTTCTATATATACCATAACTATACCTATTATTATTATTATTTCAGATTCTCTTAATTTTTTATGTTATATGATTATAATCATGTATTTGGTGACATCATTTCATATAACACATTATGTAAATAGGCTTCTTCATTATCCAAGATAAAAGAAAATATCAGAAAAAAGAAATAAAGAAATAAAAATAAAATATTTGTTATAACTTAAGACTAAGTAACTAGTTAAAATAGGAACATTGTATTAG
>Ga0157366_1000954_pt1 | contig 12130 bp, 15 predicted proteins | sample AttbisABBM1_FD_113149 | JGI IMG/M metagenome (GOLD analysis project Ga0157366, IMG submission 113149) | Fungus gardens microbial communities from leaf cutter ant in Botucatu, State of São Paulo, Brazil - Atta bisphaerica ABBM1 | ecosystem: Host-associated > Fungi > Mycelium > Unclassified ...
CCTTTGGCAAGAATACGTGCACAAAGTGCAGGGAACACTTCCAGTGCATTGTTGCGCACAATGTCGTGCAATTTAAATCCATCATCATGTTCGGCACTGTAGTGATTGATGAGCTGCTGGGTGAACCAAAGCGACATTTGTGTGCTGACGGCTAAAAACAGAATGTCAGAAAATACGATCACAACATATATACAATCCCCTGAATTTGAAGGAGCCAGTGCAGACGATAACGGTGGAGGGATGGTACGAATTCCAATTTCCCACTTACCAGGGAAATCCGTCCCAAAAATGACTTGTGTGTGAGGAACAAAATTGTCCATGGCAGATAAACTGGGACCCCATGCACTGAGAGCAGTGTCATAGTAAAATGTCCTAAAGTCACGAAGTATCTCATCCGAGGTCAGCTGGCACCCCATGTGCCGAGCCAAAATGGCTACACGAGAAGCAAGGAAAGGGGTGCTGCCTCCCAAGTGGGCAAGAATGATCTTCACTTTGGGAAAACGCCGCTTGCAACCCGTTACGACGAGGTGAGCAGCGGCTTTGAAAGTTTCGCTTGGAACCTGCAAAGAAAAGAGTAGTTAAAAGCTGAGATTCTTTATCATCACGATCGCGGGAAACTCACTTCGCAGACGGGAAGGCCCAGAGTCGGATGAGGCCAGGGTATCGAGGAAGGGATCTGATTTCCGTGCAGAAATACGACAGCTTCCCGTTTGTTGAGTTCTGCCCAAATGGCCTCATATTTCTTGTCGCCGATATAGGCTTACATAAGTCACTTCGTGAGAGACAGAGATCGCTGATTTTACATTGGACTCACTGGAAGCCGCTCCTTCGCCGTAGGAAGAAGACATGGAGATTCCATCAGCGTCGATTACATCAAAAGCATAGGCGATCTCGTCAAGGGCTCCTATATAGACAAGGAAGAAATGTTACAAAATGCCAGGATCCTCGGGATTATTAGTGGCGCCCACCCTGTACATTGTCCAAGAAGGGTAGGGTAGCAAAGAATCCGAATCTGTCAGGGTGCTTCTGGCATATATTAGCTACATAATCGTTTCGCCTCCTCGCTTGGGCCCTGTTTTCTGAGCTGATTTCGCCGGAGGGAAAAGCAGGGAAAGAAAGAATGGCTGCCTGAATTCCTGTAGAGTCCATTGCTTTGATACTCAGCTCTGGCGTCCAAGGCATATTCTCTTGTGGAGTCTGCCATCCTGCCTTGGCAGAGGCACAGGACTTGCTGGCATTTAGTTCTGGGCAAAAGAAATGGTGGTGGATGTCGATGAAGCCAGTCATGTAGGAGTGACTCACAGAGAGAGATTTATACGTGAGTGGCTTCCCTCTCACACGTGTCGAGAATCCTCATAAATTTCTGTGTCCAACCGAAAAGAAACACAGAAGCATTTTGACCTCGAAAGAAAGCGTGCAAGTCCCCTTTAGGAAAGTGTCCACCCTGTTTGGACAAGGAAGTCGATTTACGATCTGTGGCTTCTTTGATCGGTCAGGATGACATGATATTCGAGCAGTTGATCAGTGTAGGTACGGTTATGATCAAATCTGTCTGAAGGGCTTGCATTCCTCCGAGTCCCAACTAATGAAACTACCGCTCAATCCTTTCGGAGCATCCAACGCAAGGCCTGCAATTACACGCCCACAGTCCTCGGGTCTGACCAACTTCCCATCCGCGTGAGCGCGCAAAAATCTTTCATGTTCGACCGTGGACATATGGCCGGCTCCTATTCGCCGTATAGTTTCTTGCATCTAAATCTTTTCTTCAGATGCCTAAACGCTCGGAGGATAAGGTGAGACTCACGCCCGTATCCACCATGCCAGGTCTTAGAGCGACCGAGATAACATTTGGCTCTTCGTTGGCAAGTGTCCTGTGGGTACCAAAAAGACATTGGATAAGATCAAGATTGATCGAGTAGTCTCGACTACCTGCAGAGCGAGTTCATTGCAGCCTTGCTTGTATTATAGGGGCCCCAGCCCGTCGTACTTCCGACGGCTGCACCTGAACTGACAAAGACGATTTTCCCTTGACTGGTGCTCTCACGCAGATACGGAAGGGTGGCCTTTATGGCAATGACAAGGGAGAAAAAATTGACATCAAAATGCTTCTTCCAGGAAGAAAGAGAAGTGTCGTCTCCGATGCGACAAACAGGGTCGAGTGTAGCAGCGTTGAGGACGAGGCCATCAATGTGACCATAAGTCTTCACTGCAGTGGATACGGCCGAATTAAACGCCTGCTCATCAGTGCTGAAAGACGTTTGAGAACTGAAAAGGATTGAAGTGTAAGAGAAACCAACATGTCACATTGAATATGCAGAAGTGCCTCAGATCTCAAGGCCTCCAGCTCAGGCGTAGACGATCTCGAGATGGCGACAACCTTGGTATCAAACTCGTTGAGGAGATGCCGGGTGACCGCGAGACCAATGCCTCTGGAGACAAATCAGCACATAAAACATTGGCGGCTCTGTGCAGACACACTTTGAGGCACCTGTGACAAGGACAGTACGTGGCTGCATTGTCGTCGTCGATAATCAGAAGTCGGCTGCTGCTGCTCATGTGCACATGTCACGCTGGTCACGCTCGGATTGGCCCCCATGCAATAATGGATTTTTTATTTTCTTGTCCCTCACTCTCATTCTCGCTGAACACTATGGTTTCTCGCGTGGCCTTTGCTCGTCTCGCACCAACACTCCACAGAACTTCCAACTCTCTACTTCATCGCCGTCCTTTTCCTTCCGTGCGTACCTATGCTACGACAGAGTCAGATCATTCAGTAAGTCCTTTGCTTCCTTTTTCGCTTCCTCAATCCATTTCACTCGGCCAGATGACCGTTCGTGATGCCCTTAATATGGCTATGGAAGAAGAAATGACTCGCGATGAGAGCGTCTTTGTCCTTGGTGAGGAAGTTGCACGGTATAATGGTGCATACAAGGTACTCTCCAGTTCGTTCCTCGGACTTGTCTCGAGTTTCTCACTTTAGTCCAGGTGACCAAGGGCCTTATGGACAAGTTTGGCGAAAAGCGTGTTGTCGATACCCCCATCACTGAAATGGGCTTCGCTGGCCTTGCTGTCGGTGCTGCCCTTCAGGGACTTCGTCCAATGTACGTCCAGTGATCCCTAGTGAACGCTCCGAAGATTCACGTCTATCACCAGCTGCGAGTTCATGACTTTCAATTTTGCCATGCAGGCAATTGATCAAATTGTCAATTCTGCTGGCAAGACTTATTACATGTCGGGCGGCAATGTACCGTGTCCCGTAGTTTTCCGCGGCCCCAATGGGGCTGCCGCTGGGGTTGCTGCGCAGCATTCGCAAGACTATGCCGGATGGTACGGCTCCATCCCTGGTCTCAAAGTTGTCAGCCCTTGGAGTGCAGAGGATTGCAAGGGTTTACTCAAGGCAAGTGCCCCACTGTCATGAATGCTGCGATGATGGATTGTTGATATGTTCAATTAGACGGCTATTCGGGATCCTAACCCTGTTGTTTTTCTTGAGAACGAGATGATGTATGGTGTCTCCTTCCCCATGTCCCAAGAGGCTATGTCAGACAATTTCCTTTTACCCATCGGCAAAGCCAAGATCGAACGAGAAGGCAACGACGTCACAATAGTTGCTCACAGCAAAATGGTTACCCATAGTGTTGAGGCTGCTGACATTCTGGCTAAGGAGGGGATCAAGGCTGAAGTCATCAATCTTCGTAGCATTCGCCCTCTCGACATTGAAACCATCAAGAAGTCAGTCAAGAAGACCAATAGGTAAACATCCCGAGTGTGTCAACGGCGCTTACTCACATGCTCGCCAGGCTACTCATTGTTGAGGGTGGCTTCCCTGCTTTTGGTGTCGGCAGTGAAGTTTGCGCTCAGATTGTTGAGAGTGAGGCTTTCGATTACCTGGACGCTCCTGTTGAACGTATCACTGGTGCCGATGTTCCTACACCTGTAAGTAAAAATCTGATTTCTTCAGGGACAACCATTTTGATCTTCTTCTAGTATGCAACAAACCTCGAAAATTTGGCATTCCCTGATACACCTCTAATCGTCAAGGTCGCGAAACGTGCACTTTACCGTACTAACTAGTTGTCGTTATCTTAGCTGGGGGTTCGTTGTGGGTAGTATTTCATAGAGACGCCTTCGCGCTCATTTACATGGCTTTCTAGACGGTTTCCTAGATATTGTTTGATTATAATGAACACATCATATACCACTCTTCCGACCCCATGATTTCCCTGTACATTGTCACTACTAGAAAGTATTCAGACGAACCCTGACCGCATTTGCGTGTGCTTGTAATCCCTCACAGTCCGCAAGTGTGGCGACGACAGGTCCCAACCCTCTAAGGCCTGTAGCAGTGATTTCTTGTGAAGTGATATGCTTTTGGTACGACTGCGTATTGACACCACTGAATTGCCTGGCATACCCATTGGTGGGTAGGGTGTGATTGGTGCCAGACGCATAATCACCACAACTGCAGTTATCTTCATGAGAACACATAACGTCTGGTCAATTAAACAAAAGAACGGACCTCTCCGGAGTAAAAGGGCCGACGAAAACGCTTCCTGCATTCTCAATTGAAGAGACCTTATCCTTTGCGTTTTCAAGGTGGAGGATGAGATGTTCAGGAGCATAGTCATTTGAAAACGCGATCGCCTCCTCTACATCCCTCGCCTTGATAATAAGACTTTTTGAAACAGACTGGCGCACGATGTTGACCCGTTCCAGAGCATGAGCTTGCTGGTCAACTTCTTTCTCGATTGAAGCCATGTGGTCCGCAGTGAGATTGACTGCGACAAGGACCACTTGCGAGTCAATTCCGTGCTCTGCCTGAGACAGGAGATCTGCTGCTACGAAAGCAGGATTGGCAGTATGGTCGGCAATAACCTGACATAAGCCATCTCGTTAACATACTCGTTGATACCCGTCCTTCAGGGTTTATGTGGGTAACGTTAACTTACCAAGACTTCGGATGGGCCTGCAGGCATGTCGATAGACACGAGCGCATCAGTATCGTTTTGAACCAACATTTTTGCCGCGGTAACCCACTGGTTCCCTGGGCCAAAGATCTTGTCAACCTTTGGGCATGTTTCTGTCCCGTATGCCATGGCAGCCACGGCCTGTGCACCTCCAGCCTTCAAGACAGCAGATGCTCCAACAAGTTTGGCAACATACATGACTTCTGGAGAAATGCTCCCATCTGGTCGAGGGGGCGTGGCTAGCACAATCTCCTTGCAACCAGCAACCTGAGCCGGTATACCGAGCATCAGAGCTGTTGAGGGGAGAATGGCTGTGCCGCCTGGGACATACAAACCGACACGAGCAATGGGCCGAGCGAAACGCGAGCAGACAACGCCAGGCATGGTCTTGACCACTAAAACAGACTTGTCGGCTTGCGCCTCATGGAATTTACGAATGTTGGAGTAAGCAACATCAATCGCTTTACGAACTTCGTCGTCTAGTTGCATTGATTCGGAAGCAAATGGGGGGAACACAACAGTAGATACAAGCCGCGCTTTGTCAAATTTGGCAGTCAATTCCAAAAGTGCCTCATCTCCATTCCGACGGACTTGGTCTACAATAGGCTTCACTTTGTTGATCATTTCTTCCGATTTGAGGACGGGTCTACGAAGTAATTGCACACGCTCTACGAATTTCATGGATGCGAGATCAGATGTGCGCATTCGGATGGGACCATCGTCACCGTCTGCTGTCGCCGGCGGTACCTTTTGCGTTGAAGATGCCATCCATTGAGGTTTAGCATTGCCAGGCCTCCGCGAGACTTTCTTCGCCTTCATGTCGAGTGAATGTTCAATGTCAGCGATGCTGACTCCCGCGGCGACGCATTTTGTCAGTGCAAAATAAATTAGGTCGGCTGCCTCGAAAGCAACTTCCTCTGGAGAGCTTGCTTGGCAAAGTTCGTCGGCCTCTTCCATGATTTTGGAACGAAGTAAATCAGGATCATCAAACAAACGTTTCGTATACGATTCCGGAGGTGAGCCCTCCAGGCGAGCCTTGAGGGTGCTCTCGAGCGCTGTAAACCCATTGGGGGATCCAAAGCAAGAGAGGCGGTTAAGGTGGCAGAATCCCGCGCCATGTTGAATGACACGATACTCTAGGCAATCTGAATCACAGTCCAAGCGAATGCTGACAATGTCCTGGGTAGCACCTGAAGTTTCACCCTTACGCCAAAGTCCGTGTTTCCGCGATTGGTAGACACCCTTCCCGGAAAAGATGCTCTCCCGTACAGACTCTACGGAAGAATAGACAAGACCGAGGGTGTGGCCAGATTGTGTAGAAACAACAGTGGGGAACAGATTATCAGACCTGTCTGAGGTGACGATAGAGAGGAAGGCGTCGGAAACGTTAATCTGTGATTTCGAGGTCTGCTGCAAGGTCAGATTGGAAAAGGGAATAACGAGTGTTGCACCAGCACTTGAAATGGTGCGAATGGTTTGAACTGTAGGGGAGACAGCAGGGTCGGGGAGAAGATAAACTGAGGAACCAGAGAAAAAGCTGGACGTTGATGAGATGAGATCACTGTCCACAGTTGGTGTCTTCAACACTACTCCGGAAACGCCACCACGAATTCTATCTGACACTGCGCTGATGCTGCCGGCATCTAAGAAGAGAATAAGTCGTTCTGCTGGAATGACATTGATTATTTCCGCCACCTGAGAAAGTGGCAAAATGACTTTCTCTACACCGGCATCCAGCCAGTCGGCGACTTGTGCAGCAGTAATCGATGTCTGCTGATCAACCAGGTAGAAGGCGTGATCAGGGATTTGTAATGAGTTTTGGGGATAAGTTATGATGGGTCCAAGACGATCAAGCGCATTGAACAACGCCCGATCGCCTGCCTTGTCTAGCAGAGGTAAAAACGCGGACATATTGGCCTTGGAGAGAATGGTTGCGTAAGTGCTAATTATCCGGCCTACCGGATCTGACTTTTCTATTTATATCTTAACACCTAAGATTGTGGCTCTGTAGTGTAGCGGTTATCACTCAAGATTCTGATAGTAAGATTCTTGAAACCCAGGTTCGATTCCTGGCAGGGCCTTGCCTTTGCATATACTGATTTTTTCTGTGTATTCCACACATATAACATTCATCTCTGTCTGTGTATCTCTCCAATCATGTCTCTAATTCTGGAGACATCATTGAACGTACCTGGTGGGTGACGCTACCTGAAGAAGTGACGTCATCATCCGCTCCTATGAAAAACCTATTCCCCGTAAATGTTTTTCTTACACCATGTCTATTGTTCACATTCCAAACATTCTCCTCGCGATTCCTCGTAACCCAGTCACTGCTGTGGGCTTGCCTCTGGCTCTTGGGCTTTTGAGTGGCTCCACGGCCTCTAAGGAAGCCAACAGCAAGTGGTATCGCGTCCGTCCGCTGTCCCTTTGGTAGTTCTCGTTTATTTATCAGTTCTCTTCAGAGCCTCCCCTCCCCTCCCTTGAGGCCCCCTCGTGAGGTGTTCCCCCTCGCGTGGAGTTCACTCTATTTAGGTTTGTCGGAGCGACCTAATAGATTGTGGTTGACGATTCCAAGGAACATACGAAGTGATGGGGTATGCATCTCACGTCACTGTCAAATCGTTGGATTCCACGGAAAATATAGCGCATAGGTCGGTCGGTAGCTCGTCAGGCTTACTTTACTGCCGCTGAGATTGTAAAAAGGAACAACCTCTCACTCGGTTTAGCTCTTTATTACGGTCAGCTCGGCTTAAACTGCTTGTGGAGTCCCCTCTTCTTTGTAGGCAAAAATGTAGGCCTTTTCTTTGCGAGAAAATTGTCTTCAAATGATCTGTGTAGATTACTCTTGCCCTCTTGGATAGTATCTTATTGACGGGTATAACCCTCTATATGACGGTTCGTCATGATGTCCTGTCTTCCAAGTGAAGTTGCAATTTGACCATTCACCAAAGAAACTATTGAACAGACCCACACACGGGAAAACAACTTATCTGCTGCTGCCATACTGCGCCTGGCTCGGCTATGCCACATACCTGAATGCTGGAATGTGGTGGCTCACCAGAGATTCTCATAAGTAGCAAAACTAGGTTTTTTCAACTGAAAGTGTATGATAGGCTTATCACAGCGTTTCGACTCTAAGAATCAGAATGATTTTCACTGTGTCCTGCTAATATATCTGAGCACATCACTTCAGAGGTCAACCACTGCGACAATTCATGACGTAGTGCCCCTACCGAGAAATACATCGAGTTCTCCATCTCGCGATGCAAGGGTTTAAATGCGGCTTTGTGGTATTCCAGGTCCTTGTCAGCCTTGTCAACCAGATTGGAATCTGCTTCTGGAACTCTTTCATTGGGATTATAGTGGTTCTTCGCACGAGAGCAGACAATACTGGCATCTATCAAATGGAATCCGGAAATTTTCAAATGGTAGCTTTTCAAATGACTCACAATAAACCGGAGCTGGGATCGACACGGCTCGCGTTGCTCTAGCATAGATATAACAAAAATGGTATGTGAATTTTTGCAAGGTATCGGGGCTGGGTGTGGAATATTAATCAAGTCTTGTCCTCAAACGTGACCTAACATACACAAATCCATTTTCCTGATGGCTCGTTTTTGCGTTCAAATCATCTTTCGAATATGAAAGGGGCACCTACGTCATAGAGGACCTAGATGATTGATAGACTCAATCATTTCAAGTGTAGTGCTGTCGAATCCGGCTTACTGAGTAATGAGCTGGTCGGCTTGTTCCCAGAATTCCAGCATGACCGTAGAGATAGAAATCGAACTCAATGGGATGACAGACGCCTTCGTCTACTACCGTTCCAGGAGGGCAATTCCCGTTAATAATGTCGCGCTCATCTGGCCTCGGGAAAAATCTGGAAGACCTCTTGATAAGCAGCCATTTAGGGACTGCAGATACTACTGACCGTACATGATGTCGCTTCCCAACGACGACGAGAGTGATCTTGGCGACTATCTTGACTTCCAGGAGTGCTTCTATAGGAACTGTAGTAAGGAAAAATGTCGGCGTGCATCTAGATAACGATTGCACCTTTCAATGCAGGCAGCTCTGAGTCCTCATTCAGGAAAGACCGATTCTATTCGATTCAGTAAGATTACTCACCTGTCTCTAACACCTTAGGGAACTGGCCCTCGGAGACACCATCTACATTGCCGGTCATGGGCTGCGCATTCTTTCCGTGATAAATTGACTTACCTCTGTAGAACAGTAAACGGGCTTCCCTCGACCTATCGCCACTTCGACAGTTTGCTTTCCACTTCTTTAGGATATTCTAGAAGAATAAGTTTGTTGGAGATGAATTTCTCATGAAGAACCGCGAGCAAGACTAACGACTGCCATTGGCTTTAGGTCTTGGATGATTTCAACTCGAGAATCTTGGATTCGGGTTTCTTATTAGACATTGTCAACGAGAACGGATGTTTCATGTGCTCATCCTGAACACTCACCGGCAACAAATTTGGCTACATTATCATCAATATTCCCGACCAGGGCCGTATATGATGGTAGTCCCGTAACCCCGGGCGCGGGATGGACGACGTCAGCACCTGAGGCGAACGTCAATGATCATTGCGAACAGGGAATTCACTTACCCATGACGATCACAGGGCTGGACAAATCGATGATAGTGTTGGCCCCTCCGGGGCTGAGAATCATATTCACCCCGCCGAGCTTGGAATTGATCCTGTATGCAGGTGTCAGAGTGAAGGTTAAAAGGAGAGCTAAATAACATCACTTAAGTGCAACATTGGAATAGTACCGGATGATACTACCTGGTGGCCTGCATGGTTGGCGGAGGCTATAGGAGCCTGGGTTCTCGACCTTGCACTTTGAAGCCCTCATACACTGGGTCGCAATTCCCGCCTTTTGTGCATCTTAAAGAGTAGTAGACGACCAAGAGGAGAAAAACATACGTGCACGTTACCGAAACTCAAAGAAAATTCCATGAGATGTGTGTGGCTAAATATACAAAAGGAAGGAACTTACTATTTGACAAATGTGTATAGGTCATTTCCCAATTCAGGTAGAATCACGATAATGAGCTGAGGAGAAGCTCCTCGTTTCTGCTTGATAGTTTCAACAAAATCGGTTAACTCTTTAATGATGTCTCTCTGAGGATTTCCAGCCCTTTTCAATGGCATCTCTGCCGGTATAGATACCCCTTCCACGTAGATAAGTCACGAGATTATAAACTGAAATTTGATAACCATACCAAGATCGTTCATAACGGAGCGCAAAATGATGAAGCAGGCATTAGCGTCGTTGATGGTGAATTTCGCCGTAGATTCAAGTGTGAATATAGCTACTGGAGCGATTTTTGAAACAGGAGCAAAGAACTTCCTCTTGTCCCTGGCGAGATGTCCATTAGCACATCAGCATACAGGTCGAGAAATAATGCCAACATGTTCCAAGCCCCGTTCTTAGGAATCTCAAATCTCGATATAAGACGAAGGTTCCCGGAGGATTACGTTCAAACTTACAAATGATCTCGACACAACAGCTCCTCTCTTGTTTGTCTCCTTCGTTGTGAGAGAAGGGGGATCCAGAACTCTTGCTCGGGTAGTAATGGGACCCTCTGTATGGATGCTAAGTCTGAAATTCTCAACGTAAGAAGACGTATTGTAGCATAGTTTCTGAGCCAGAGTATGTCAGTCCTTCATATACATACAACGGAAAACCATCAACAATTACACGCGGTGCATCCCTGATCTTTGCGAGACGCTGATCGGGCCTTTTTGAGGCGAATCTGACCATGTCCAGAGCACTTTGTGGAGGAACTTGCCGCCGTGCCAATTGACCCTTGATAACAACGCACAACTCGAGAGGAATCAATGCTCCATTCCCCACCTGTGTGAATATTGTCAATACTAGTATTTTTTCAAGTAATAATCATGCACCTCCACACATATTATGTCGGGATATTGGAGGCGACGACCAATGATTTCATGAAAATATTGAGCAACAGTCTTTCCGGTGTCTTTGTGGGTGATTTTGTTTGCTCCGAATTCAGTGAACTTCCGAACCACACGAGGATTATGCTGCTCAATAGTGGTCTGAATATGAAGCCCATGCGTGAAATGCTGTAAACCGTAACGATCGCGATCATGGAGCATCCCATTCGGTCGAGGGACAAGTGCCTTGATATCATTGGCACGTAAGTGTTTCAAGCAAAGGTCAATGAGACGCCCGCCTTCGAAAACAACTCCAGTTGTAATGTCGATATTGATCATTATGGAATCACCAGCAGGACGGACAGACTGGAAGTATCCCTGCCACAGTTGAAGACCGTTTCTTAAGTCGCCGGTTCGTGCATCCTGATCATCTTCGATGAAGAATGAACGAACATTGTATGAATACTTCATGGAGGGCTCCATGCGAACGGCCACATTTATAGCCTCGACCGGCTGTCAGGATTGTTTGAGACTGGAAAAACTTCAGTTGCTCACAGTTATGGCTGTTGTGGCAGCACTGTCATATGATTGTTTACCTTCAAGGAAGCGGTGAAGGACCCTGTGACAACCAATCAGTCAGTTATAAGAGTAAACAAAATCATAGAACAGACTCTGGGTTGATCTCGGCTACTTTGGTGAGTTTGATACTGATGGGTTTCGGATGTTTATTTCCGGGAGGAGTTTGACTGGCTCGTGGATAGATAACATGAAACTGATGTAACTCATGAGAAACGGCCAACAAGAGGCTAATGACGCACCTCCTTTGTATCATTTTCGTCGAAAGGTAATTTTATTGTGGAAAACAAGTTTTTGCCTCCATCGTATGCGGCGGGTGGCGAAAACACTTCAGGAGCAGTATAGGTCTGTAACTCTTGAATTATTTTCATATGCAATCGTGCCGGGAGTCTCTTTTCGCCTGCCGAAATGACTAGAGCTATGTGAGTCCGAGCGCAGCCTTATGAAGGGAAGGAGGTGTACCAACTACAAGATCATACTAAGACTCATGGGAAAAACACGTATATACAAGAACGAATCATCGTAGTGGTGAATTACACGTTTGGGAGCGGTAGTTTTGAAAAAATTGGCAGTCACTTGCATGGCCTTACCGGCCACACCAAAGCCAGGGCGTCTCACACCTACCGCATTGATATGGCTCTCATAAGTGGCAGCATGTTGGAGGGGAGTACC
>Ga0157366_1000960_pt1 | contig 12074 bp, 14 predicted proteins | sample AttbisABBM1_FD_113149 | JGI IMG/M metagenome (GOLD analysis project Ga0157366, IMG submission 113149) | Fungus gardens microbial communities from leaf cutter ant in Botucatu, State of São Paulo, Brazil - Atta bisphaerica ABBM1 | ecosystem: Host-associated > Fungi > Mycelium > Unclassified ...
AGGCTATAACACAGCCAGAGCTGCCACATTCCCCAAGCCTTTCTCCAGCAGTCGAAACCGATGCTGACCCGTCAACCAGGAAGTACACCACACTAAGAAGCAAGGCTGATCCCTGGCCAACGCAACTGACTTCAAGCATTTCCCTTAGATACTGCAGGCGTGGGGTAGACGAGGCAAGTAAATGTGAGATAAAAAAAGAAAAGGAGGGTCAGGACACTTCGCACAGCGAGAATGTCGACGAAATAAGAGGGTGTCGACGAAATAAGAGGGGGATTTCTCAGCCTCTCTCACCTTGCGATTGAGTCCTTGAATCCTCTCCCCTTATATCCTCTCCCCATGTATTAGAATACTATTGAGTCACCACTCGATCCAATTTTTCAACCTCCGCTCCTGAGTGGCCCAGCCGTCAATAAGACATATTGTCACAGCAACCTGCCATTCTGACCACCTAAGATAGACTCACATATACCGAAGCTAGGAAAAAGAATTGTCCTCTAGTCCAGGTAATACATTCCTGAGCTGAGGATAAATTGTCAGGATAAATTATCGGATCGTGCATCGATCCATCGAGTTAACCGGAGGTCCATCTAGCCGGCATGGTTTAAGTTCATTGTTCGATGGTTGACTTACCATAAAGACCCACCAAGCCGGGCAGCGATCCATTTGCGATCCATTTGTGTTGAAAGGGAAATGAGTGACCAACACAGAAAAACTATGCTATTTATTCAAAACAAAACAATATATGTGCATTGTGCATCTTCAAAGTAGAGTAGAGACGGTAGTCGAGTACTGGACAGTACTCCAAAAATGTGACACTAACGTGGTAACGGCAAACGAAGTATAAAAGACTTCACTCAGAAAAAGTCGCCGGGGAAAGACAATTTTGTAGGGACAGGAGTGACTAGTAACTTTCTCGAAGTTGCTAGCTCACTTCGGTAGACTGGTTGAACATTCGATGATCGTCGGGGATGAGAAAGGAAAAAAGGATTGGTAGTACAGTTTTAATAATCAAAGGGGGATGCCAGGGTTTCAATCGACATCGCGAAACTCGGCACTAATCGGGCATGAAGTTGCCAGTAGGCGATGACCGAAAATGACAACTAAACATTGGTTGGAACACCGTTCTGGTCAACAAGCTTCTAGGTGTTTGTTTTGTTGTAACATATCACCTCCTGTTGTACGTACAAGTGATTTCAGAAAAAGAGCCGGAACAAACCAACTAGAGAAGGATATCCTCAACGATATCTCATGCATGAGATTCTAGAGCCTGAAGAAGGGCCTGCGCTCTGGCCTTTCCCTCGTCAGTTCCCGGAGGCACTGTAGAAGTTGCATCTATCAGAGGGCCACCGAGAGCGACGCTAATCTGTTGAGGCGCCTGTCTCTCATTCAAAGGGGGTTGAGCATCAATGACCTCCCGACATGTTTTGGTGAGGTTCTGTCAAACTAAGTAGCGCGCGGGACGAAGGACCTAGAAACGCTTACATCTCGAGCTTTCCCCTGGACTGCAGAAAGATATCTGATTATGAGGCCATCATACCTCTCAGGTATCTAAGCCATTTGTAAGGCCATAGGCCATGTCGATGGGGAAGATCGAGGGAGACAGACCGCAGCTTTCCAGAAATTTCGGATCAACCAATTCTGCTTTGCTTTGCTGAATTTCCAGAGATATGGCTCGTGGAATCGTTTGAATGCGTATGAAAGTGCTGGTCGGCGGTTCAGACAAAGAGGGTCTGGGAGTAATTACATGCAGGGAGATACCTTTCTTTGCTTGGTCTGGTAATCCCCCTTCGTCAACATCCTCTTCCGGGTCCGGAAACCCAGTCTCGTTCTTTTGTTTCTCGCCAGTAGTGTCTTCCAGTGGTGGCTTCACTTTGGGTATCGATTCAGGAGAAGATTTCTTTTCTTTTCTTCGCTTCCTTTTCTTGCTCGACTCGTTGTCTGCCGCTAGGTCAGGTGAACTTCGTGTTCCTTGTTGCAATTCTTGTTTTTTGCTGGCTTTCGTCTTGATTTGAAGGTTTGTGTCAGGTTCTGTCGTGTCATCTCGAGCGGGCCTCTTTCGTTTCTTCCTATTATTTTTCGTCTTCTGGCTGGGCTCGACGTCCATGTCATTTTTCGGTGCTTCTTCAACAGCATCATATATGGTAGCCATAACGGAAAGGTTTCTCGAAGACGAGGGATTTTAAGTTCAAATCACGCATCTGAGGCTCAGACCACGTGAAAAGTTGCCTGATTCAGGGACCAGCATTTTGTCCCTGATCCATCCCCGCTTTCTTCTCGTTCTCATGGGTCTTTCAATATCTACTCTGTTCAATTCGTTGACGTCGCTGGTACGATGGAGCAAGGAACAAGACGTGCGGATTTTGATGCTGGGATTGGACTCCGCTGGAAAGGTAACACTATGTTGTCTACATCACGCTTCTGGGCCAGGCCCAATTTCCCACTTTTATTTCAGACCACAATATTGTATCGACTACAAGTATGTGTATAGCAAGCTTCGCATTTCCTCAATTCCTTCCCCTTTTGACTGACATGCTAGATTGGCGAAGTCGTGTCGACAATCCCGAGTATGCCATTTATAATTTCTACTCTCTTTCGGTGCTCATATTTATATTTTTGCCTTTAAGCTATTGGATTTAATGTGGAAACTGTTCAAGTAAGTGTTGTTTCCCATACCACTTCATATTAGCAGTGTTGACTAGCTCCCCTCCAGTTTAAGAATATCAAATTCCAAGTATGGGACCTCGGAGGACAATCGAGTATTCGGTACATATTGCTTTATCTACCCAGTTTACTCTGTGCTGACTTTGAGTAGGCCATATTGGCGATGTTACTTCCCCAATACATCAGCAATCATCTATGTCATTGACTCAGCCGACCATACCCGGATAGGGAGTTCGCGGACAGAACTATTGACGATGCTTGCGGAAGAGGAATTGAAGGGTGTTCCCCTACTTGTATTTTGTAACAAACAAGATATTGAGGGTGCCTTGAAACCAGAGGATATTAGTGAGCAACTTGGGCTTGCCGGTGGAGAGAAGACAAGACCATGGAGTGTCAGGGGAAGTTCCGCGAGGAAGGGAGAAGGTCTGGAAGAAGGTTTGGACTGGTACGTTGTCAAACAGTTCGAAATTCACAACTCCCGTTGACTCGTTCTCGAAGGCTTGTGCATGCTATTCAGCAGAAGTAATATTTAGAATCTCACCTCTAATTTACGGTCACACTATCGTCGCTAGACCTACTGATACCATCCGCGCTGGTACCTGTAATTCACTTTTTTTCCCTGTTGCGCTGTTTGGTGAGCCAAGGTTTATGTAAACAACAGCTAGAGTTCATATTCTATAATAGTTAGATTCGAAGAGGAAATAAGGATACAACACTGAAACCCTATGCTGATACTGCTTGCCTCGACCAACACCAATCCCACTGTGCCTCGCTGGGATTCTTTATGCATTGTTGGTAGGCCTCTATGTCGGGGCGCCACACCTGAACAGTACCATCATCAGCACAAGTCGCTAAACAACCATCTGCCCAATCGACAGCGCCCATCTCTCCGCTTTGTCCTTGCAACTGGACTGCACGTTGGACATTAACGCCTGCACCTAATCTTCCGGTTCTGCTGACTTCGAAGAGGAAGTTGCTTGATCTGGGATTGTTTGCGCCACAAGCAAGCCAACTACCACAGGGTGATAATGCTAAGCCGACATAAAACGAGGAAGTGTGCATAGTTTCTTCAGCGAGGCCAGTTGGTTGGGCTGTCAAAGTTGGGAGAGAATAGGTGTGGATTCTTGAGTCGTGGCCAAGACCAAATACCAAGCCGGAAGTTGGACCAGATCCTTGGACCAGACCGATGATACCCCGTGGTCGCTTAGATCCGTTGAAAGTTGTAGGATCCATGGGTGTTGAATAAAGTACTGGTGGGAGCTTCACCTTGGTGGAGCGCGACTGTGCTGGTTTGCGCAAATCCCAAAAGCGAATCATCCTGACTTCGCGTCAAATCCGCACCTAATTCATGGAAAGTCAAGCTCACCCATCAGCTGCACCACCGCTGACCAGCCCATAAGGTTGAAGTTCAGGGTATATGATGCTGGTCACAGTCTTTGGCACAGATACACTTGTTTTCTTGGTTTTTTTTTTGGTTTTAGGCTTGGTAGGGTCTCCGTGTGCATTTGGTATTATGATGACGGGTTCTGACACAGAAACATTATTCACTGTTGTTGCACTGGTCCGTAAATCCCACAAGCAAATTACCCCATCCCTTCCTCCAGTCGCCAGTAGTGCATCGTTAGTAGGATCCCAACATGCTGTCTTGACAGTGCTCATGTGTCCGTGGAGAACATGCGTCGTTACGTTCTTCTCCACTGATGTTATGCGCGAGGAGTGGTCCCCCGAGCATGTTACAATACGGGCGTCCATTCTATCCCATTTGACGTCAAATATACCGTTTTCATGTGGTTGGAAGGTAGTGCGATTTGGTTCTGCAAACGTGATTTTCAGCATAATGATTAAAGCTCGCAGTCCATGCACTAACCAGGATCCCAAGGTTTTCGCTTCGTAGTGTTGATTATTTGCACTGTCCCTTCTTCTGTTGCAACGGCAAGTGATGGAACACCTCCCGTCCTCGCAGCTGAGACGCTATGAATTGATTTCTGATTTCCAAGCGAGAGAAGAACGTACAATGGGAGTAAGCACAAGCATAGGGCGGCGTCAAAAAACGATTGGTGCTCAATGATTGTAGCGTGTAGGCATCGCTTTTCAGGGATGAAACGAATGTCTGAAGAAAGGGTCTGGTAGAGACTACGTAGAGGTCGATCATTCACCGACTCGACTCAGCGATTCACAGGTTCGCACCTTGTAGTTTATCGACTGCGTTCGCCGAGGTAGATGCAAAGGAGGATAGGACGCGAAAAACTGTGTGCCGAGATACTCTGGAGGGGGGCATAGACGCTTCTTCCTGACTTGCATCTGAAAGACATGAATCTTCCTCGTCATTCTCTTCTTCCAGAGTCTCATTCCTACTGTCGCGTGTTTTTGTCTTCTTCCGGGCTTTGTCTTGGGTATTTTTCTTGGCTGACCGTTTTCGCGTCGTTACATGTTCAGATTTGGAAATCTCAAAATTAATACGGTCATCAAGAATGGTCCGAGTAAAGGAATGGGAGTTTGGCAGCATCATTAAGGAGAAGGAGACTGGTATACCCCCCGCAAAGGCCAACAACAACGCGTCGCGTCACATGTCACGCGACTGACAATGGACTGACATCTCAAGATAATCTCAAGTAACTTGAGTCCTGCTGATTGAATTATGTCTCACAGTCAAAAATGTAGCTCATGAAAAAAGCGTCCTTGCTGGGACTACGATATACAAAGTTGGGTCAAAAATGGGGACATCTTACATGGTTCCGGGTGCACATGCATTTAAGCACTTGATAAGACATCATAATGAACTGATAGCCCGCTTGTCGAAAATAACAGTTTCGTTTATTGAATAATCTTTTTGGAGGAATAGTAACAAATCGAAAAGGTTTTGGAGGTTCACTGGTGTGATGGGACTTGATGATATAAAGTATGCCTAAAAGATGTTCAAGGCCAAGGGAGTACTAATGAATATCTGCGCTCAGAATCCAAAGTTTTCGTATTTATTTCTTCTCCAAGTCAAGAATCAATACTCCGTTTCACACATTCCAATTACTTTGAGAGCTATCGGCCGAATACTGAGAAAGTAGTCAACATCTGGACATTTTTTCGAGTTGGTATCACATCCACACTTTCAGGAGGATATACTAATCCAATGGTCATATATCAATATTTCATGTCAATAGCTTATTACAGAATATATACAGCCCTTCACATAGAAACAGAAAAATGATATTACGTACAGAAACAGAAAATGAAGCCATCCGACTGCGATCACTTATGATCCCTGCCTTCAAACTCTTTCTCTAATTCCTTAACAAGGAGTTCATTAACCGCAACATGATTATCCAAATACACTTGAATGGTGGTGAGTGATCGAACGAACGAAGACGGGGGGATCCCATCGAAAAAGGGACGACGAACCATGATGTCCGGCATTTCCAACGAGATACATTTTCCCATTGCCATTTCCCGCCTGTCGAAGTCTTTCAACACTTTGCACACCACCTTTGGGATCCATCCAGTCATGATCACCATCTGTCAGTGCAAAGTGTGATGAGAATGATGAACAACGTGTGAAGGAACTGACGGCGACATGTGAAACGTACAAATAAAAGTGACGGGTATTTTCAACTTGTCTATCCGGTCTACAAGGGGCATGCGTGCATGGGCACCCGGTGCGAGGATATGAGCTGATTGTGAAAAGAGCTCATCAGTTCATCAATGATCGCGTGAATAGGGCGTCTACACACATATGCAGTATTCGCTGGAGCCCTTTGCCAGGGTGATATTCATGATATAGTCATGCATGTCCCTCGTTTCTTCTTCAGAAAGTCCAGAAAATCGACGAGCAGAATACTGCAGTCAACCTGTTAACGATCGCCGAAAAAGTCAGAGTGACCACACGCACCTTTCCGATGAGCATAGGTCCCCAGAACATGGTAGCCCTGACAATTTGGAATGGACTCCAGCCCTCCTCCCAGAGGTAGGTAAAAAATCGTCTGGTCCGAGATTCCTGCTGTTTATTCTCTTTTTGTTCTTCCCTGATCTCGTCAACGTGCTTTTGCGTCGCAGTTTCGATTTGTTGGCTGGTTTTTCTGTTAGCGATAGGGGCTCCGGCACCTTCATTAGTCAATTCCCGAGAAGGTTGGGTGTAGTTGGGGCCACGGGGAACTCCGGCTGGGGAAAGGAGAATGAGCCGACTGACTCGGTCGGGGTATCGTAGAGCGTAAACAACACTGAAATAGGCACCAAGCGAATGCCCTATCAGTGTCATTCTTTCGAGACCCATTTTGGTGCGCCATTCTTCCAGACTTTGAACGAAAAATGTTTCTGCTTCGCGGACACGACCGGGAATGTCTTCGCGGCGTGCTCGTATTGAGAATGGTACACGAGCTGAACGGCCCATGCCAAGCCAGTCTAAAGCGTACACAGACCCACCTCTCCGTCCTGCCCAGTCCGCAAGTGCGGGTAGATTGCGGAAGTAAAAGCCAAGGCCTGCGCCGTAGCCGTGAAGGAGGACCGTTGGTGTAGGAGTTGCCGAGGCTGGTAGGGCAGTTGGTGTTATCGATACGGTATTGATATAATGCTTGGATGCATCCAGAGGAACACGGTTGCTTGTTGCGATAACAGGGTGAGAGGCAGTGGACTGAAAAAAGGGCAGTCGTCTAAGAAGACGTTCTTCACTGATTGCTGCTTGTTTTTCGCTGACAGCCCACCAAGACTTTACGCTAGAGAGAAAAGCACTAGGGATTGCACGAGCTGGAGGAAGGGCGTCTGCAGCGGCAGCCATGGGTCGATACAAATTCATACGGCGCTGTCCACAATTATAAACCAATGGCTTCTAATCTGCACAGCCATCATAGCCACATCATCACTCGGCATCACAACACGTGACTCATCTACTCTGCCATGTACAACGGCATCGGTCTCACAACTCCCCGTGGCAGCGGCACAAACGGATATGTCGTGCGCAACCTCTCGACGCTGCGCTCCTACCAGTCCTCCCAGGACCAAAAGGCTGCCTGGGATGCCCCGCCTCCCAAGCACAGAGAGCCCGACGAGGCCATCCTCGAACACGAACGAAAGCGCAAGGTTGAGGTAAAGTGCCTCGAGCTCCAGCTCAGGTTGGAAGAGGAAGGGTAAGCTTCCGTTGTTGCATTGTTAATACATTGTTCATATGTTGTTCCAGGAAGGACGAAGCCGATATCGAGGATCAGGTTTCAGCCCTCCGCACCAAACTTCTTGCTGCCCTGCCTCAGCCATCCAGCAAAAAGCCCACAGATACACACGCCATGGCAGCAGCAAAAAAGGCGGAGCTTGCTAAAATGGCTCGTGCTCTTGGCACTCGTGCAGATTATCAAGAGGGTGAAGCGTTCGATCGTGAGAAGCAAGAGGAACACCGTCTCAAGCGCACTGCCGAGCGTGAAGAACGTGAAAGAAGACGGGAGGAAGACAGAGAACGCATGGCCGCTCAGAAGGCCAAGTGGGAGGAGGAAAGGAAAGAACGTGATCGACTCCGGAGAAGGGAGGAGGATCGTTTGAGGAGAGAAAGAGACCAAGGCTTGAGGAAGGAAAGAGAGCAAGATCTGAGGAGAGAAAGAGAGCAAGATCTGAGGAGAGAAAGAGAGCAAGATTTGAGGAAGGAAAGAGAACAAGATTTGAGGAGAGAAAGAGAACAAGGTTCGAGGAGGGAAAGAGAACAAGGACGTGCAGGCAACAGAGATAGAGACGATATGCCTCCACCGTCTCCACCTGGGAGGAGGTATCGTGAGAGAGACGAGCCTGGCAGGCGAAATACTAGTCTGCACAGAGTTCATGATCGGGGCCGGGGACGTTCTCTCTCAAGGTCTCGATCTCGTTCGCCACCTCGGAGGAAGCGAGAAAGCCCCTCTCTTTCACCTCCTCGTGGGCGTGGGCGGTCAGCCTCAACAGGATCTTCTATGTCAGTCAGTGATAGGAGCACGAGTAGAGACTGAGATAAAGTTCCAGTGTTTTCCAAGGATTCAGCCTTTCATATTTCCAAGATGAGTGTGGGATGATGGATGAATTACCGCAGTACCACAGTATTACCATTGTCGATTTTTTGATCCTATAATTACTCAATGTACCGCCTTGTTTCTGCTGCCTCTCATGGGCACCATACATCGCGAAACATCCAATGTCGTGTACCACAGACTCGTCTACTCTCGGTGCGCACCGAGTTTTCATCGATGTATTCATGATTTTCACCACTTTTATCTATAGACAAGCCAATGGACACTACCTACATTTCCCAGCACCAAATATGTCAAACCAGTTTATAATTTGAAGATGTCAGCAGAGAAGAGCAAAGTTCCCAGAGCTCCCCTTCTCGGTGTTTATGCCCGTCCCGAGTTCGTCATTTCGCATGGGAAAGGATCGTACGTTTGGGATACAGAAGGCAGAAAATATTTAGATTTTAGCGCAGGCATCGCTGTCAATTCATTGGGGCATGCGGATGAGGGTGTCTTAAAGGTATGTATTTTGTCTAGTGGCGCTTGGCTGATGTCTGAATGCTTGTAGGTTATCCATGAACAAGCCTCTAAGATCATCCATACGAGCAATGTATATCACAACGAATGGTCTCCTCGACTCGCATCTCTTCTTGTAACAACTACCCAACGTGAAGGTGGCCTGGGTTTTGCACCTGGTCACCAGTCGGCTGATCCTCCTAGTGGACTTGAGGTCTTCTTCTCGAATTCTGGTACCGAAGCAAATGAAGGCGCACTTAAGATTGCCCGGAAAATTGGAAAAGATCGCTGGTCGCTCAAACACAACAGGTCATGGGATGCACCGGGCTCCGCGTGTAACAAAACGAGGATCGTCTGTTTCGATAATGCTTTCCATGGAAGGAGCATGGGTGCTCTCAGTGTGACGACAAATCCGAAGTACCAGGCACCTTTTGAACCCCTGTTGCCTGACGTTTTTTGCGGGAAGCTGAATCATGTGGAGGCATTGAACACATTATTGACAGAGAATACTTGTGCGGTTATCGTGGAACCTGTGCAGGGTGAGGGTGGGATTCATCCTGCTGAGACGGAGTGGTTGATTCAGCTGAGGAAGAAATGTGATGAAGTTGGTGCGGTGCTGATTTTTGACGAGATTCAGGCGAGTCAAAGCTGCTTTGGTATGATTTTCGAGCTCAACGCATTTTCTGCAGTGTGGTCTCTATCGTACTGGTACACTATGGGCTCACTCATCGCTTCCTGTGGAGGCTCATCCTGACATGGTGACAATGGCGAAGCCTCTCGCTAACGGATACCCGATTGGCGCCATTCTTCTCCGTGACGCTATTGCAAGTACCATGACACCAGGTGTGTCCGACTATCTGCTTGTTTGTCAGCATCCGACATAAGTCATTATTAAACTCAGGGACTCATGGAACCACTTTCGGAGGATCGCCTCTTGCTTGTGCTATTGGCCATCACGTCCTCAATCGACTCTCAGACCCGACTATGGTTGCACAAATCAAGGACATCAGCTTCTACCTTGCTCAGCGACTGCAGCTCTTAACCCAGTGGTTCCACCAACACTTACAGCCTACGATTCGTGGACGCGGATTGATTCTAGGTCTCGTGTTTAAGGATCCTGAGGCCCCTGGAAAGGTTGTCAGTCTTGCGAGGGAGCGAGGTGTATTTATATTGACTGCTGGCAAGGATGCGGTGAGACTGGTACCGAGTCTGAATATCGGAAGGGAAGAAGTAGATTTAGCGGTTGATGTATTAGAAGGTGCTTTGACTGCTCTATAGAGTTGGTGATGAAAACCATCCTGTTCAGTTAGTTTATTTATTGCAGCCGTATAGTTTTTCGGGAGCAACATCCTCAACCACGTAATGAATTCCATGTCAGCGGTGAGAGGAAACTGACTGATGCTCGTAATTCGAGGTGATCGGCAAGAAGTCATGAGTAATTGGTGGACGCTGATTGGAGAACCACGCGTGACGGGAGAGTGAAAAAGTCGAAAACTCGTTCCCCACTTTTCATTCTTCACTCTTGTTGTCTCCTCCTGCTGGATGGACAAACTCTCGTCTTTCATCCGCTTCAAGGCGGCTTGCCCCTTTCTCGGGCGCACAAAAACATCTACCCTTCGTTCTCTTTCTACTGCCACTTCTTCCCGCTTCCCGTCACTTACCGTCTTGACTGAGCGGGCCACCGGGTGCCCTGTCATGGGCCCCGCCCTCAACACTCGCTCAAAAGAGATTGTTGCAAGATATGCCAGTGTCGCCGCTAACTCTGACCTTGAAAAGATTCACAAGGAGAAAGGCGTCAACATTCCCGCCGGTACATCTATTGACAAGTGCCCTCACGCTTCGGCTGCTCGAGCCGCCGCTCGCATGGCGGATGAGTTAGCTGTTGCTACCGCTGCTAAACAACACCCAGAGAAGAAGGCTGTCGCCAGTGGTTGCCCATATCACCAGCAGGCTCCCGCTCAGGCCAGGAAACACATTGGCTTCAACTACGAGACTTTCTACAAAGAAGAACTTGACAAGAAGCATCAGGACAAGTCCTATCGTTATTTCAATAACATAAATCGACTTGCTCGCAAATTTCCTGTTGCCCACACCGCAAATCCGAAAGATGAAGTTGAAGTATGGTGTGCTAATGATTATCTTGGCATGGGCAATAATCCAGTCGTGCTTGAAACGATACAGTGTGTTCTATCCAAACATGAGCTCTTTGATTGAACTTGATTTTGTTCTTGCAGTCGTACTTTGGATAAATATGGTCATGGGGCGGGTGGTACCCGGAATATTGCTGGCAATGGTGCAATGCACCTGGGATTGGAAACAGAAGTCGCTGCTTTGCATCGCAAAGAAGCGGGTCTAGTTTTTTCGTCTTGCTACGTCGCCAACGATGCTACTTTGTCTACCCTCGGTGCTAAACTTCCTGGTTGTATCTTTTTCTCCGATGCCATGAACCACGCTTCCATGATTCAAGGCATGCGTCACTCTGGTGCTAAACGTGTCATTTTCAAGCATAATGACCTCTTGGATTTGGAGGCTAAACTCAAACAATATCCGAAGGAAACACCCAAGATCATCGCCTTCGAGAGCGTTTACTCCATGTGCGGTAGTATCGGACCCATCAAGGAAATCTGCGATCTGGCTGAGCAATATGGTGCACTGACTTTCCTCGATGAGGTACGTCACGTCAACGTCAAGCTGTATGACAGACGAGTTTTCATATCGAGCTTAGGTTCATGCTGTTGGCCTTTACGGACCTCGTGGTGCTGGTGTTGCCGAACATTTGGATTATGATGCTCATCTTGCCGCCGGCCAAAGTCCTAATCCCATCCCTGGTTCTGTTATGGATCGTGTTGATATCATCACTGGTATGCTGATAATCGCTATGCTACCCTGAATGGCTATGTTGATCACTGTTTTAGGTACCCTCGGAAAGGCGTACGGCGCTGTTGGGGGTTA
>Ga0157366_1000962_pt1 | contig 12072 bp, 14 predicted proteins | sample AttbisABBM1_FD_113149 | JGI IMG/M metagenome (GOLD analysis project Ga0157366, IMG submission 113149) | Fungus gardens microbial communities from leaf cutter ant in Botucatu, State of São Paulo, Brazil - Atta bisphaerica ABBM1 | ecosystem: Host-associated > Fungi > Mycelium > Unclassified ...
ATCCCAACTGTTGCTAGTATTCAACAGGAAGAATATCAATGGCGTGGACGACAGAATTTTGTGGGTATATGGAAGGGTACAAGTGTCAGCCCTTCATCCCTTTGTCTTTGCCTATACAGTGTATGTTTGCTCTGAGAGACAATCCAATATTAGCTCATGTTGCTGTTTTTTCAGGTGATTTGGTCATTCATCGGATTTTCGAATGCGAACTACGCCATGTCTGAAATGAAGAATCCCAAGAGGACTATTAAAATCGCAGGACCCTTGGCTGTTGCTGTCGTCACCGCACTGTATATCCTCTCAAATATCGCATATCTTGCTGGCGCTTCTAAAGAGGAAATTGTTGACTCTGGTCGGCTGGTTGTCTCCCTTCTAATGAAGAATATCTGGGGTGAAAGGATTGAACGATCTGTTGACATAGGCGTTGCACTTTCTGCTTTTGGTAGCGTCCTTGCTATGGTATGTTATCATTTGAATATCATAGTAGGATGAGTATATCTAAATTTTACAGTCTTTCGCACAGGGTCGGATCAATCAAGAACTCGGTAAAGAAGGGGTGTTGCCATTCAGCGGACTACTTGCCTCAAACAAACCTTTTAATGCTCCACTCGCGGGACTTGGTCTTCGTTAGTATCGCGTTTGACGCATCCAAAGGTTTTCAAGCTGACACACGCTCTCAGATTGGTTTTTATGCGTTTTTATCATTTGCTTCGTTCCCCGTGGAGATGCGTACAATCTTGTCATCAATCTGGTAAGCTTTGAACTCCCGAAATTGTTATCTGTCTAAAATGTCGTTTTGGATAGGCGTCGTACCCAGTTGCAGTGATCAGCGCTGCCATCTCTTTTGGCCTGATTTTCCTTTATTTTGCACCTTCATCTCGTGTGGAAGAACATGCTGAATTCCGTTGGCATCATCTTTCAGTTTATACTCTTACGGCGGCGCTCTTCTTTGGAACTGCAAATGTTTTCTTATTCGTTGCCCCCTTTATCCCCCCACCTGCTGATGCGGAACCCTATGAATACCTGCCATATTGGACCCATGCTGTTGCTGGATGGGCCCTCTTTGGCTTAGGAGTATTGTGGTGGAATGTCCGTTTTAGGGGGAAAGTGGGGTTGTGATGGACGTGTCAGGATTCTAGCTGTACGATATATACGACTTACATAGTGCATGTTTCAAGGGAACGGTTTATACCAATATTTTCAAATCCGTCATCATCATTGACAACGTCTATGACAACAAATGAGGTTTTTCAGGAGTAAAATGCTCTGAGGAAGAATGAGTTTTAAATGGGTTTTGACTGACTCAACTAGTGATACTTTTTCGCTGTTTCTTTTTTCATTGTCCCTCCTTTCATTATCCTGGTACCTCGCAGCTCGGATAACTTTTCATCGAGACGTGCTCTACTAAATTCTTGTTTGCACATATTCTCAAAAGATACTGCTGCCACTGACTGCGCAAGAGCTGAATAAGATCCAATTGACCATCACAACAATTAAGTATCTTCAAACATTTCATGTCATTTATTCGACGCTTCACGTCATTTGTTCAACAATATTACACTATAATCAGAACCATTTTTGAATGTAATCACCTCACAGGATCTGGGTGAATCGGGGCTCATGAGATTCGCATATTTACTGGCATAAACTCAATCAGGCTATATTCTCACCAGACAAAAAATAGTACATACAGAAAAGAACATCATCTTCTTCTGATTTGGATGGATTTCTTGATACATTTCCTTGTATACATTGACAGATTGAGCCTGGGAAAGGGTATCACTGAGCTCAAAATCAGGCGCAAAATGATGTCTTCCACGGGCGCAGACAATGTCAGCATCTGTTGCGAGAGTGGTTATAACAAGAAACATTCTCAGATCAAATACGACTCACAGTAAACAGGTGCCGGAATTGAAACGGAACGAGTTGCACGTGCATATACATGACAGAGAGCGAATGAAAGGCCCTGAATAGCATCGGCACTACAGATGAAAACATCAGCACACATGTAACTCAACAAATTTTCCAAGAGCGAACACACCTAAAATGATTGTCCTGTGCAAACCAACCATTGCATCAGCTCAACCACATTTCAATTCAAGGCTACTCACATCATGGAGAACCTAATACATAGATTAGGATGAAACCAAGATAACATATGAGAACACACATACCTCATAAAGGGCCGGTCGGCTGGTACCAAGAAGCCCTCCATGACTTTGCAAAAGCCAATCAAACTCGACAGGATTGGTAGTACCAGTGTCTAGTATAGTACCTGCAGGGCAGTTACCGGACCTGTCCCCTGCGTTCCCTAGAGGATTCATCCTATGGACAGAGCTTGGTCACCAGCGGAATTAAATATCCTAACACGAACCTGATATGGTGGCGTTTGATGACGACAATAAGTGTGATTGCAGGTCGAATCCCCAACTCGGTACAAGCAGCTATATGCCCCGTCAGTACACAGAACTAACACCATACACTACTCGCCAAACCTCGAATAAGGGGCAATTCTAAGCAACATGACATTACTTATAGTGGAAAGTTCACAAAAGACATGGTAACTCACCTTTGTCAAGCACTTGGGCAAACTGACCCTCAGATACACCATCTAATTTGAGAAGAATGAGATCAGACATCATGAATATAGGCTAGTCACTGGACCTCTGTAGAAAATGAGTTTCTTAGGAGCGGGATTATCTGCTTTCTCTCTTGCTTTCCTGTACCCCATATGTTGGGAAAGGATTTCCTAGTAAATAAATAAACCCTGAAGACTATCACAGTGAAGTAAAGACACTGATTACATACTTTAGTCATTGACTGCAAATCATCGATGAGTTCCTGCCGCCCAACCTGCAATGCACTTGTAGCAACATATTTCGACACTAACTGGTCGACACTCCCGACAACAGCAGTAAATGATGGTTTGTTCTCGGCACCAGGTGCAGGGTGTTGCACATCGGCCCCTTCACAAGCTGAGTAATTTCAATAAGACATGTAACGAATCACTTACCCATGATGATGCATGGATTTGCAGGATCACTGAGCAATGGTACACCCCTTGGGGCAGGTGTACAGTTGATGCCTCCAAGTTTCACATTGGCTCTGATCAGGTGCCAGTCAGTTCATGATCACATAGGACAACAATTAGACTCACTTCAATGCAACGTTTGCCCAGTATTGGATATTTGCACCAACACACTTGCCTACTTTTAGGCACTGTGTCGCAACACCTTGCTGAAGAAGGAATTCATGTCAAGGAAAGACAAATTGGAAGATAGACTTACAACACAATCACCGAAACTTTTATGAAGGGGAAAGCATTAGAAGATGATAAATAGAATCAGAGAAACCATCAACTTACTGTTTGACTGCAGTATAAATTTCCGTATTTCCATGGTCGGGTAAAATAATGACAAGCAATTGTGGTGCTGACTTCTTCATTTGATATGATGCACTTCCAGCCTCCCTGAGTTGCTGTCACAAAAACAAAAATGAGTTTGGGTGGCAGCAATGTTGTACTGAAACCTACTTGAAGGATATTACCCTGAGCATTTGCAGTTCTGATGATTGGTCGATCATCTTGCATTGTGATGCCTTTGATATGTGAGTAGACTGCCTTTGCAACAGAAGGTAATAATTTACCAGTGCTCCTAAAGCCATTGACAAGATTCTTTACCAGGTCCTGCTGTGCCTGGTCACGGAACCTCCGAGTATCAAAAGTAACAATTAACCAGTGATTGATTGTTACTGGGGTAAAAAGCTTCTTGTCCGCCCTTCACAACATCAATACATTATTGATGGTTAACACAAGGAAACACTTACATGTTCCATTTACCATCTCTTGGAACCTGACCAGGTTCAAGAACGTCAGGGCAGGCAACATACATGAAAGGAAGAAACGTACAACAGTTAGCTCCTTGCTGCCCCGTCCATACTGCAACTGTGGAGTGGGCAATATCCTTCCTTGAAATTGGAGCAGACCATCTGCAGTGTTGATAGTCATGCCAAAATCACGAATATAAGATGACTGTCCATATTGGAGCAATTGCGCCCCAGCTGTAATGCTTCGGAAGCGTTCAAACGGCTTCTGAGTCGAAAATGCCACCATATCCTTTGTCTTATCGCTCGGCAATTGCTTCTTCATGATTTGACCAGGTGGAACTTTGCAGAGCTCCAGAGGAACCAATGCACCCGAGCCGAGCTAACATATAAAAGTTAGTCACTCTTGTATCATCAGAGGCAAGCAGATACCTCGACACAAAACATCTGGGGGAACCGAATCTGGATTCCTAGGAGCTGGAAATAATGGGCTACTGTTATATTTCGACCCTGATACTCGAACGTGATATCCTGGGCAGGACGGTCAGAAATTCTGCGAATCGGACGCTTCTTATCTTGGGTGGTAGCAGGGACAGTCACTCGGAGGCCTGTCAAGAATTTTTGGAGCCTAATTCGCTCGCGCAGTGGTAATCCAGCGGACGAGGGCGATAAGAAATGAGAAAACTGATTGTTGCGCATCAAATCCATCCTTTCAAAGAAATCTAGGCAAAGTTCGATGAGAGTTCCGGGTCGATACATCATGCATGATGCAATGTCCAGGTTAAGGAATAAGCGTCCTGGGCCGGGTCGAATGGACTGAAAAAAGCCACGCCACAGTTCGATACCACCACCGATTTGGCGGGCACCATCAGGTGTGAAGAAACTCCTCACGTTGAAGGGGTACCGCATGTTAGGCTCCATGCGAATGATGGTGTTGTACGCCTGCGAATGCAATGTGTGGATGAGGCACTGCATGCAAATTAAAAAGTACTTACGGCTAAAGCAGTGGAAACTGCGGAGTCGGCGCTTTGTTCACCGGCAATGTACCGATGCAAGACACTGTACCTTATCAGCTACGGCCGCAACAACCATCATGTACAACCCACTCAGTATTTATGATCGTAGCTTGTGTCAATTTCAAACGATATAGCTTGGGCGGGCGGCCACTAGCTTTAGGAGCGGTACCACCATTCTTAGGGGCCAAGCTCACTTCGAACTAGGATAGTACAATTCAACATCAAACGCATAGATTCTGCATGAATCCTCACTGTTCGGGAAAGCCCTCCCAAGGGAAGATTGATGGCAGAATACGCAATCTTTCGGCCATCGTAGGCAATTGATTTTGTGAAGATTCGAGGATTGTCTAATTCGACCTGTCTCATGACGTCCATATTCGCCCGAGCAGGGAGTTTGTCAGGATCGATCGCTGGGAGAATTTTTCAGTTCCATTCCTTTTCCGACTGTGTACAAGTAGCACCAATACACACCGACTGTACAAGACACGCATAGCATTCGAAAGTCCTTGAGTCAACTATGCAAGGTCAAGCTATTGCACAATTGGACCCACCATCGTATTGATAGACCGTAATATTTGGCGCATCAACAGGAAAACAATTGACCTGAATATCAATCGGCCTGCCGACCGTTCCATATCCTGGACGCTTAACACCCACAGCTGCAACATGGCCTGAATGTAATTTATCAGACACAAGAGGAACAGAGCCAGATTAAACATAGAATGCGACATGTAAGTGGCGCAAGATGATCTCATGATGAGGTCGCAAGCACACATAAAAAGATAAGTATATTGTACTTGGCGCAAATCGACGGTCATGGGCAACGACACTCACCTGCAGGGGTGACTACGTTGCCGGACATGACCCCAGCTGCGCCTGGTCCTCCGCGAGGTCCACCACGGTTGCCGCCTCGGGCAGGGCTGTTGCCACGAGGACCAGCACCACGAGGACCACCTCTCTGACCAGGTGCCCCTCGAGGGCCAGGTGCAGTTCTCGGAGCCATTGACTATTATTTTGGATGGGAAGCGACAATTCTAGGAGGAATCGAAACGAAGATCACAAGCCTACCAGAGTTGATGGCGGCGGTAGGAATGAGGCCGTCAGTTGGCAGTAGGAGAGTTTATATACTCAGAAGATCAGTCCAACAAGGTCACGCGGCATAACATATTCACACATGTTGAGACTACAAATAGACTAATCTCCTCTCATTCCTCCTATCATCGAGACGCTCACTGCAAGCGCAGCGAGCACCTGGGCTGCCCTTACAAGGCTCGATGTATTCTGTATTTGGTCTGCCTGCAGGCGAAACTCTTCATCCTTCCTTGTTCCACGTCGGGCATCATGATGAGATCTTGGAGGTGAATAGTGTTGACTTGCGGACGCAGAAGGTCCTCGAGACCTATGAGGCGGAGGAGTATACGTATAATCAGGAGGTGCCTGACCGAAACCGGAATGCCGGCGCCGAGATGAATGTTCCCAGGCATGTGTTGCCCTAGGACCTGAATGAGGGGGTGCCCGTGTTGAGTATGATGGGGCCGAGGAACGGTGCAAAAGGTTACGGTCATAGGCTCGTCTAGGATAGAAATCAAAATGTTGAAGTAGATAGAGCCATAATACGTTGAAAAGCATGTAAGACGTACCGCTGGCGATCATCAATCAGCACTGTATAGGCTTCGCTGGCAGCGGCAAATATTTCTTTGGATTTCGGATTCTTGGAGACATCAGGGTGGTGTTTCTTGCTTAACTGTCCAGTAAAGTCAGCCCAGCCCTCCAAGTGTCTACAGAAGGTATGGTCGACCCACGAACTTGATAAAAATGGGACTAGACAAGCATCACATTGTCAAGATGAGGAAATACCGGAAATTTAAATCTCTTACCTTTATCTGGGCTTTGGAGGCACCAGAAAATACCCCAAGCGTCCTGTAGTGGTCGTGACACAGGGCTGAGGAAGAAAATACACGCCTATGTGCAACAACAGTCGGACATATCAATGACGACGAGAGAACGGACATACGACAAACCTTACTGCAGGGCTTCCTTTGCCGTGTCACATGACGGAAGCAGCGTTCAGTAAGTCTCTCTTCACCCCAACAAGCGTAAAGTAATAAGGAATGGCTGGAGTCAATGGCACATTCCCAACCATTACCATTGACCTGGTGAGTTCCCCGCCTTGCTTATACAGCTTCTTCTGACACTCATTCAAGCTAGGTTCTCGATAGACAAACGATTAAAGACGTTCTTAATGGCATTCTTCATTCAATCCTGTTCCACCGGTTATTTGGTTTCATACGACCCCAGGTTTTCGAAGTCCTGGATGTCGCAATGGTGCGTCGCTGTCATTTGCTCAAGTAGCGGACATTTACGTTACGTAGCCAGGCGTCTCCGATCCAGAGATGGAGCGACTCGTGCATGATAAGGTAGAGAACTTCTGGAGAGTAATTCAAGCTGACCCGACTCGCAGAGGCAAGGTTCGTCATCAGTGATTCACGCCCAAGTTTCGTTCCATTGCTTGTTCATCTCATTCACTAGATCATTGTTACCTTCTCTGAGAAACGACAAAAAAAATTGTGGTACCAGCTTTACCCTGCCGACGAAGATGTCCCTTGGGAGCAATGGTGAGGTCTAATTTCTCTTATCAAGCTTGAGCTTCACAGCTTCCTGATTCCAGGATAATCAACGTTGAGTTCCGACAGCATAAGGCAGAACGAGGTACGTTCTCTCTACCCAGTTTCATCACGAGGATCATCTACACTTGCACATCAGACCGTTTAGCATTTAACGCTAACCTCACAAATACACTTTCCAAGTCCATTCAAGTCATACTGGTGCACACTTCCTCAGAGCGGGGTCGCGCGGCAGTTCCTCCTATAACCCAGTCCAGTGGAATATCTCCTTTCCCATTTAAAATTGCTGTGCATGTCGGAGGGATGGAAATTGGAAATATATGACCGCCCATGGCCTTCATTTCGACCAACGTTGTCTTCAGGATTCAATGGTTTCGAGTAGTCACAATGACAAAGATGACGACAAATCTTCTTTTGAAGCAAGGTCCGCAAGTTGGGGATATCACCTTTTGTCCGTTTCTGTTTGAATCTTTCTTCTTTTCGTTTCTTTTCAGTCTGGATCCAGTCTGCCTTCAAAAGAACTTAGAGTGTGCCAGCATGTCGGTAATGGGGGAATTGTCACGACCTTCTGATGACCCTTCTGGTGATATTCTATCCAACTCAGCTCATTGTCGCCGGTAGAACGAGGCTCGTTAATACTCTGAAGACCGTGGACCGTGAATAGTAATAATATCATCTTGGACAGAAATAAATAGTACGGATATTGCCTCATCCTCTCTTAATAGTCTGCAGCACCTTCAGAATCCAACACAAGTATAGAGAGCACCAGAGAGAGCACCGGTCGACTTGAAGTTATCATGACACAGGTTGACTTTTCCCTAACATGGTGGACATGTAATTGTCGAGCTGTGCCTCGACTGCATTTTGTGCCTTCATACTGCTATCTATCGTTCTTGCTGTCATGAATCATGAATATGCCTGCTCATGTCCTTACTAGAATAGATCCAGTTTCTGCCTGCTACCCGTCTCAGGGATTGTAAATTTCGAAATTTCCTATCCTAGATTACATGCAGCTCAATGATTGTCCAGGAGGTTCTACGTCGCATGGCGACCATCAAATACACTGAGAATGTTGTGATCTCCCAGCCTCCTGTGGAGTATGGAGTGAGAAGACCTGCAAGATGTCAGGATGTAAAGATACAAAAAAACAAACTTGGGCCGGGCTCGGTAGAGTACTTCACAATTCCAGGACCAACAACTGCTAGGTTTCCTCTATTGTTGGAAGAAAACTCAGCAGCAGTGCGCAGTGTAGACAGCTGGTGGCTTAGCTAACATTGCACTTCTCTTCCTCTAACCACTACCATGGTTAACTCGAAAAATCCAAATAAATCAACAAAAAATCCTGCACTTCCTTCTGGTCTCCAAGACAGTGCTAAATGTGTTGTTGAGTCCCCAGACTCACCTAATTTGCTGTCCAGAGCCAGTTCTAGAGCTGGAAAATGAGTACTGGCAAATGAGTACATTCAAGAGGGAGACCTCAAACTTGTCACATTGCAAGGCACTCCTCAAGGAGTGTCTCTGCTTCTTCTGCCTCCAGAAATTCCTCTCCTGAGGCCTTGGCTTTATCTTCTTCAGGAGAAAGTGAGGAGGAGGACATGGGTTCAGACCTTGGGATGCCTACTGTCCCAAGTGTAGCTACAGGCAGACTCTCCTCCAAGAAAGTGCCTTTTCTTAAGTTTCCTGTTGCTTTTCCTGCCTCAATTTCTGAAGGGAAAGCATCTACTATGAGCTGGGATGATCAGGTGTCTGCTGAGGAGGGCAGAAACTTGGTTTCTTTTCATTTTCTTCTCTTTATTTTACTTTTTCATTTCTATTTTTCTTTATTTAGTTAAGAGGTGGTAATGTGATATCACAAAGTGTGACAAGGGTGCGATGGATGTCACAGTTCAGTCACACATGTCAAAGTCATAGTCACACACAACATCATGTGATGGATGTAGAAGGTTTTGGAAAAGATGACATTATAATAATATAACTATAGCATAATAATTCTAATACAAGATTCTTCTTGTACTTAAGCTTGAATTATAACACCAAGCCTTTATGCTTGAACTATCTAACCTGATCTATAAATCAGCTGAGTCATCCTCCCAACTGGAAAATAGAAACATCACTTATAACACTGAGTTATAGAATGATAACCACTATATGCTGTTACTATCTAGTTACTTTAGATATCTTGAGACTAATACCAAAATACTCTCTTCATTTCTTGAGTATCTTATATGATTTATAAAAAAGTGCTCTCTTGGAAAACAATCTGTTGACCAATTTCCTACTATTATTAGGGTTGGCTCTTATATCTGAAATCTAGTACAGACTATTTCTGAAGCTAATTATAATTACAAAGTCTTATCTCAATCTAATTTTCTCACTCTTGTAAAAGCTATGAGATCTATTTATGGTTCTGATCTTGTTTCAATACCTTTTTCTAATATTAAGATAGCTGTTAATATACTAGAGGCTGAAGAAGTCACTTTTACTTTAGTTACCAACAAAGAAGTATAATGAAAAGAGAAAAGCCTCTTTTCTTTCTTTTATATCTTTTTCTAACTCCAAAAGTAAGACATTGCTTATTTCATAAGCTTTCTCTCTTTTCAAGGCTGTAACAACTTATTTAGTTTCAAAACCAGTGATAACTTGTTCTGGTTCAGCTATGACACTTAGTCTAGCTATAACAATATCTAGGACTATCAAGTTTCAGATAGCATCTTCTCTTATTCTCTTAGTCTGTTACATTCCAATCTAGCTATATCTATTCCAACCTACAGATAACATCTATCAACTCATTCACACTCCCAAATCTCTTTTAGTATAAAGTATCTCTCTCTATTCCAAGTTGATTACTTCTTGGATATTCTTGCTAAACTTTCAATAACTCTATAAATTTCCACTCTAATATCTGAGGACTATCTAGACATAGGGTAACTCACTTATAGTCTCTAGTTCTAGATAACTACCTTAAATAAAATACTTAGTATATAAGCCAGTAGTTATACTGTAAACCTTATTCTGAAAATTGACCAAAATTATTATTATCTTTTGGTGTTGGTAATGACATACCTCACTACCTTCTAGTAGACTTATCTTTCACAAAACTCTAGGTGAGGGAGGTAAATAACCAAAGACCTTTACTTTTTTGTTTACCCTTATAGAGAGATAAATTTACTTCAGAGTTATATCTCATATAGAGTTATATAGGGCTGTACTAGCTATGTTATAATCCTAAGCTTGGCTCAGGTTACAACTTAGACAAAGACTTGAGAAAAGAGTAAGAAGATGATCAATTGGTAAAGTATAATAATGATACAAGATAATATCTACTATTATATATATCTATAGACCATGAGGAATAAGAAAGTGTCCTTGAGGAAACAATAAGGATTAAATAAGGAAAATATAAGAACATCTTCATTATTACATGAAGTACTAACTAATACTCTATAAGGATAATACAAGACATAGTAAATATGAGTCAAAGATAAAATAAACCCCAATATATGTCTATCACAAGGTGAACATCTGTAGAACATGATGTTATGATATGCTTGGAAACCAACATTTTTCTTTTTCTTTTATCTGTTTTTCTTGATTTAATATTTCTTTTTCTTTGACTTTTCTTTTTCTTTTATTATTATTTGAAAATGAAGAGGTATGTGACAGTGGTCACATGATATGTTACATGATGTGAGATCATAAGCCTAGACTCTAGGAAGTAGAACTAAAAGAATGATATTAGGGTACATGTATTCTTATGGAAGATATGAGGTTAATGTATGATGGAAGCATGAACTACATATGGACATTAGGATAGGGCTATTTATCATTAGTACAAACCATCTATCTATTGTATAAATAGGGCAGCAATACATCAGGGACTTCTTGTTGAGTTCTCTTTTAATCCTCACTTAATATTCTACTGAGAGATTCACTTATTGTGTTACTATTAGTCTTTGTGATTAGTAGTTGTCACAACATATGAGACATAGATTGTATTAATTATAATAAGCTAAGTAGTTAGAATTGATTATTAGACTTATCTAATAGTATTATCTATAGAAGAATACTTGGATTAGATTAGATTAGTTAATATGATATAATATGATATAATATTGGACTCCTTAGCTTTGTATGTTTTTGACTTATACTTATATTTTTTTAATTGTAACTTTAAGCTCATGGCTAATTCTAAAGCTTACAGATATCTTAAACTCAGAGATAGATTTGTTATCTCAGCTATATCATTGTGCTAAAACCTCATCTAGCTTGGTTCTTAAGTAGATTATCTTTATTTTACTAAATATTCATAATAATATAGTAAAATTAGATTAACCATATATATAATATGAAAATATTAGTTTTAATTTATTAAAGATAAGAAGAAAGTCAGAATTAGAGGAGTTTGGACTTGAATATTCTTATTAATTATAAGCAAATTGATTAGTGTAAAAAAAAGATTAGAATTAAATGATATGTTTGAAAGTATTTATATTTTTTTAAAGCTCTTACAAAAAATACTAATAAAATTGAATTTCTTAAACTTAAGTTTGTTAAACTAAAAAAATGTTTCTTATTTAATTTTTATATTGACTAGCATATTAGAAAAAAAT